>Ga0181585_10006517_pt1 | contig 10007 bp, 10 predicted proteins | sample 071ome_29_FD_132469 | JGI IMG/M metagenome (GOLD analysis project Ga0181585, IMG submission 132469) | Coastal salt marsh microbial communities from the Groves Creek Marsh, Skidaway Island, Georgia - 071407BT metaG (megahit assembly) | ecosystem: Environmental > Aquatic > Marine > Intertidal... | reverse complement strand
GGGCCCATACCCTGCATCGCTTCAGCTGGCATCGATGCCAAATCATCAGCGGTTGCTCCTGCCATTGCATCAGCCGGAATCGCAGCCACATCTGCTGCAGTTGCACCAGCTGTATTGTCTATACCCTCTATCGCCATAATTTTCTCCCCCCATTGTGAACTTAATATTAATTGAATTAAATTAAGTTAGTAGAAGGATGACTCAATGTAATTGTATTAGTCAAGTTTTATTAATTATTCATTGAAAAGCATCTAGCTAGTTCTTCTTTGTGATACTTATAAATGTACCTATCAACAAGATCCCAATACTTTTGTGATTTACTGCTAATACCTCTTTTTAATAATTTTGTATGATAATTTACAGCTGAGTCAAAAACGAATTTATTATTTATAATTTTAATATTTATTCTTTCCCAGTTATCAGCTAGTTCGTTACAAAAATATTCATTTACTTCATGCTCATTATATAAATTTATTTTCATTTATTGATTATAACTATATGTAAAAAGTTTAAGTTTTAAGAAATCTCTTCTTGATAGTTCCTTTTTAAATTTAGGAAATTTTAATCTTAAGTTTTTCATAAATTGCATATATTCATAAAATCTTAAGAACGACACAGATTTTCTTATAGCAAATACAGCACAAGTACCTACTAAAAAACTAAGAACAGATAATCCCATTCCTTTAATGGTTAAAGCAAAAGCTCCAGCAGATATTCCACCTTTAACAATGCCCCATTTTAAATTTCTTAGTTCATTACTATTTTTTGATTTTGAATACCTGTAAGCTAAAACAACAATAGCTGTTAGGGATGTAACGGGCTCACCATACACAAAACTTGTAGTTAATGTTCCTGATGCTAACTCTGAAAATTCTTCTTTATGTTTTTTTTTCCAGCCAAAATATAAAGCTAAAGGCCCGATGGAAGATGATAGCAATTCATTGAATTCTAAATGTTTTAGGTCGTCAGCCCATTTTTGGGGTATTTCAACAAGATTATTATATTGATCTCGAATTACCGTTGTAGATTTTGTCGTTAGAGAATGAAGAACACTTGAAGCAAGAGGTAGAGTGAAATTTAACTTCATTAATTTTTCATCTTACCACGTTTTTTATATTTTTGAATTCTTTCTTGATGTGCCTTAGCTTTTTCTTCTTTTTTTAATTTTCTCCTTTGAGCTGTTGCTTCCTTAGATTCATAAAGAGCTCTCTCTTCTCTTTCGGCTCTTAATTTCCTAGAGTGTTCTTGCATTGAAGCTAAAATAATTCCCGCCGAAGCATCTTTTAAAATCTTTTCAGCTATAGAAATGCAACCATTAAGATAAATCTCATACAAAATAAATCTTATTGCATAGGATGGTATTTCATTATTTGGTTGAGCAAGTGAATTGCAAATTTCAGTAATACATATTTTTTTTTGTTCTTTATCTAAATCTGCAAGTTTAAGAGAATTAAATTTTTCATTATAGATACCAGCTTCTTTAGCACTTTGAATCATTAATAGAGTTCTAAATTCTGATGATCCACATGTTGTGCAGCCTGTTCTAATACACAGATTATCTTCTTCTGACTTTTTAACTAAATTATAAACCCAATTCATTTCTAATATTTTTCACTATTTTGATCATTTTTATCGATTACACTACATAAGACTTATATTATTATAATGACAAAAATATGAATGAAAAAATTAAAAGTTTTGCAAAAGAGGCTGTTGAACTTCAAAGAAGAATAAAATCTGACACAGAAAAACTACAAAAAATTAAAAAAGAAATAATTAAGGAGTCGCAAGGCGCTAACAACTCTTTTGCAGTCAATTTACTAGACGGAAAGGTTAGAATAACAAAATCAAAAAAATTGAAATCTTTTTTATTAAATAAAAAGAAATTTTCAAGTTTAGATATTCAATATAAAAAAAAACTTGTCAGAAATAAAATTGTTAAACTCAGCTATCTAATAAATACTGAAACATATACTCAACTACTTAATGATGGTCTTGTTGATAATGATCTTAAAGAAATAATAGATGAAAAGAAAAGACAGCCTTTTTACATTTCTATATTTTTAAACAAAACAAAACTTAAAAGTATTCCAAAAAAAGAAGAGTTTGAAGAAATAATTGAAGCAGCTGAAGAGCCAGAGGAAGAAACGGAAGAAAAAGATCCTGCAGATGAAGAATTTATAAAAGCAGTTTTTACAGACGATGATCCTGCAGATATGTCTGAAACAGAAAAACGAGAAAAAGGATTTGATTAGATCAATCCTCAATTAGTTCACTAACATCTTCATCTTCTATTAATTTTAATTTCTTTAGTCTTGCTAAAATAGACCCAGGGCCTCTATGAAATGATTTTGCTATATTAGATTTTGAAATACCATTAAGAAACATTTTTTTTATTTTCATATCATCTTCTTTAGTCCACGGTTTATATGCATTACTATATTTTAATCTTATTTTTTTAATATAATCACCGTAGCTAGAAACTTTCTTTTCATTTTTAGGATCAATTTTATTAATTAAACTAATTACTTTTTTAAACTGATTGTTAAACTCATCTAAATTTTCAACAAAAAAAACAATTTTTGAATTTGTTTCTGAATCCTTTACTTCAAGATCCTTACTTTCATCGTCATAAGTAAGATGTAAAAGTTGAACTCTTTTATTAGATATATTTTTAATATACCAGCTTGTTTTCATTAAATGATATTTTGCAATCTTTCTTTAATTTGATCAATAGGAATTTTAGTATTTGTAAGGTGGCACCAAGAAATACGAACAGCGCCTTTAATAATCTTATCATCGTTACTCATGGCTTTTATTACATGTGATGGTTCATAAGTCGATGATGTACATGCAGAACCATTTGAAACTGAAATTAAGTCTTTTGTAGTAAGCATAAAAGCTTCTGCATCTACAGCTGGAATTGAAAAATTAATGCAGTTACCTAGTAAATAATTCTCATCTCCATTTAACTTGCCATTAAGGTTTTTCATTAACTCTAGGATTTGTTTATAAATATCTTTGTTTTTCATTTGTCTTTTTTTTAGATCTCTTTTTGCAATTTTAGCTGCTTCACCTAATCCGACTATTAAATGTACAGGTAGAGTACCTGGTCTAAGTTTTGCTTCTTGACCACCACCAAAAAAAAGAGGTTTTAATGGGGGTTTATTGTAATTTCTAAGCCTTGTTATTAAAGCCCCAATTCCTTTCGGCCCATATATTTTATGACCACTTATAGAGATTAAATCTATCCTCTTATTTTTTAAAGTGTCGAAATCTTTTCCAAAACTTTGAGCAGCATCAACGTGAAAAAAACATTCATGATCTTTTATTATTTCAATGATCTCTGGGATAGGTTGTATAACACCTGTCTCATTATTTACTGACATTATTGAAATCAGTAGTGTTTGTTCTTTTAATTTATTTTTTAAATCTTTAGGATCTACCCGTCCTGTTTGATCAACTTTTAAAACATCGACTTCAAATCCCTCTTTTCTAAGTTCTTCTATGGGTTCTAAAACGGCTTTATGTTCTATTGCTGATGTTATGATATGTTTTTTATTATTTTTAATACCAAACTCTTTTAAACCTAGAATAGCAAGGTTATCACTTTCAGTAGCACCGCTTGTAAATGTAATTTCATTTCGTGAGGCATTAACAATTCCTGCTATATGATCTCTGGCCTCTTGCACTGCTTGCTTAGCAACAGTCCCAAACATGTGAGTATGAGATCCTTCGTTACCAAAATCTTTTGTAAGGTACTGGTTTATTTTATCTACAACCTGAGGTTCAATTGGTGTTGTTGCATTACAGTCTAAATAAATACTCATAAATAGTATGTTGATTTTTAATTTTTGTATGTTAAAAAAATAGCATACATGAATCTAAATATCCAGCAAATACAGTACTTTTTATGTCATTAAACGTCCACAGATTCGCAGCTATCAGAGGACGACAATCTGGTGATGATTACTACACAGTGGTGTGTGAGATGGCATTAATACCAAAGTTATTTTTATTTAATGAAACATCTATTCCAACAGAATTAAGAGCTCAAAGACATATTAACAAAGGGCGTATACCAGAGATGGCAAGATACATAGTCGATAATCCTAAAAATTATATTTTTTCAGCATTAACAGCATCAATCGACGGAAGTGTAAAATTTAAACCACTTAAAATCGAGAACAAAGAGACTGAGGTCGGTGAACTTGAAATATCTGGAGATGCAAAATTAATGATTAATGATGGACAGCATCGTCGAGCTGCAATTGAAAAAGCTTTAGCAGAAAACCCTGATTTAAGTAAAGATTCAATAGCTGTAGTTTTTTTTAAAGACAAAGGCTTAAAAAAATCTCAACAAATGTTTGCAGATTTAAATCGTCATGCAATTAGACCCTCAAACTCTATTGCTAAACTTTATGATCACCGAGACCCTATGGCTGAAATTATAAGAAGAGTAGTTTATGAAACTGAAGTTTTTAAAGGTGTTGTTGAAATGGAAAGATCTAATATTTCTGAAAGGTCTTCTAAACTGTTTCCTTTTTCTGGAATTTATTCAGCCTCAAAACATTTAGTAGATCAAAAAGATTTAAAAGATTTAAACAAGGAAGTTTCGTTAGTAAGTAATTTTTGGGAAGCTGTCGGAGAAAACATGGATCAATGGAGGGGTGTAAGGTTAGGCAACCTTTCTGCCACGGAAGTCAGAAGAGATTACATAAATACTCACGTAGTTATTTTACAAGCGCTAGGTATAGCTGGTAACGAATTAATAAAAAAACAAAGCAATTGGAAATCTAAAATTAAAAATCTTAAAAAAATTAATTGGCTTAAAAATAATTCAACCTGGCAAAATAGAGTTATTATTAATGGACGAGTAGTAAAAAATTCTTCAAGTATTTATCTAGCGTCTAATATAATCAAGAAGTCATTTGGATTAAGTTTAAATACAAAAGAGAAAGCACTAGAAAGTAAATTTAAAAATGGAAAAAAATAAATCTTTTTTTAACGAACTTGGTTTGAAAAAAACAATAGATAAACTTGTTAATCATATAGCAAAGCTTTATCAAGAAGATGAAATTCCTTGGATCGTCGGCTATTCTGGTGGTAAAGATAGTTCAGCTTGCCTTCAATTGATGTGGCAAGTTCTAGAAAAGCTTAAAGAAGAAAATAAAAAGATAAAACCTCTTTACGTTATCACAACTGATACATTAGTAGAAAATCCTATAGTATCTTTATGGGTTAAAACTTCTTTAGATTTATTAAAAACCAAAGCTAAAGAAAAAGGTTTGCCAGTATTCCCACAATTGCTGACACCAAATATTAATGAAACTTTTTGGGTGAATTTAATTGGTAAAGGATACCCTGCACCTAATAATAAATTTAGGTGGTGTACAGAAAGAATGAAAATAAGACCTGCTGATAGATTTTTAAGAAAAATTTCAGAGGAAAGCGGTGAGGCAATTATTGTGGTAGGGACTAGAAAAGCAGAAAGTGCTAACCGTGCTTTTTCAATTTCAAGATACGAGAAAGAGGCTACAAGAGAAAATTTTACACCTCACGCAAATCTTTCTAATATTTCAACTTTTCTCCCAATTAAAGATTGGAGTAATGATGATGTTTGGCTGTACCTTTTACAGAAGCAATCACCTTGGGGTATTAATAACAAAGATCTTTTATCAATGTACCAAGGAGCTACTTCTGGTGGGGAGTGTCCATTAGTTGTAGATACTTCAACACCATCTTGTGGAGATAGTCGTTTTGGTTGTTGGGTATGTACTTTGGTAAAACAAGATAAATCGATGTCTGCGATGGTACAAAACGATGCTGAGAAATCATGGATGGAACCTTTGCTGCAACTTCGAGATAATTTACATGTAAGGGATTACGATAAGAGAGATTTTAGGCGATTAACTGGAAACGTGCAGTTAATGCATAATGATGAAACCAGAAGTGTGCCAGGACCATATTTGAAAAAAACAAGAGAAGATTGGTTAGAGCAACTTTTAAAAGCTCAAAATAAAATTAGATCTAACAAACAACTACCTGATGACATTAAAAATATCGAATTAATTTCTCAAGCTGAACTTAATGAAATTAGAAGGATTTGGTTCTACGAAAAATTTGAGATTGATGATGCTGTCCCAGCTATTTGTGAAAAATTTGCCAAAGGACAATATCAATTCGAGGATCTGGAGGACAATCATGTATTTGATCAAGAAATTTTAAAGATACTTAAAGATACATGTCAAAATGATGAAATGATGTTTGAGATAACAAAAGGTCTTTTAGAAACTGAGAGAAAACATTTTAAAAGCGCAAGGCGAACCGGTTTATTCGATGAATTTGAAAATATTTTCAAAAAATCATTCTTTAAAGATAAAACAGATGCAATTGATTATGCAAAAGAGAAAAAAAGAATTAAAGAGTCTTCGGAAAAACAACTCCCATTAACAGGAACAGAATAATGATATTAGAAAACTTATTAGTTAATAATTTTGGAGTATATAACGGTAAACAAAACTTTAATTTATCAACTGATAAAAAAAAACCAGTTATTCTGATTGGAGCTTTAAATGGAAGTGGTAAGACAACTTTTTTACATTCTATTGATTTTGTCCTCTATGGCAAACAGTCTAATATTTTTAAAACATCAAAACTTTCTTATGAAAATTTTTTAAAAGAGAATATTAATAAAGAAAATTTTGACCAAGGTGCTCAAATAGAATTAGTTTTTTACAGAAAAGAAAAAGGTAAGAAAAAAGTTTATAAGATTTCTAGAAGCTGGAAACAAATTGGGAGTAAAATTAAAGAAGAGTTCTTTGTTTTTGTAAATAATATTTATGATGAAGATATTACAAAAGATTGGGATAATTATGTTGATCAAATTTTGCCATCAAGAGTAGCTTCATTATTCTTTTTCGATGGAGAAAAAATTGAACAATTAGCTGATTTAGATAAATCAAAAGAAGTATTAAAAAAAGCTATAGACTCATTATTGGGTTTAGAAATTGTAGACCAACTAAACTTAGATGTAGAAGAATTTAAAAGAAGATCAGGTTTTGAGTTAAAGAGCGATAAAGATAAAGAAAAAATAGAATCTTTAGAACAAAAAGTATTAGAACATGAAAAAGAAATAAAAGTTATTGATGAGGATATTATTAAACACGAAGATGAATTAGCTAAAATTAAGTATGACAAGCAACAAATTGATATAGAACTCTCTAAAAAAGGTTTTGCATATTACGAAAAGAAAAAAGAATTAGAGAGAGATATTGCGGAAGTTAATAAAGACAAAAAAGAAGTAAAAGATGAGCTGATTAAGCTGGCCGCTGGAGATCCACCCTTATTATTACTAAAAGATGAGCTACGAGAACTGCTAGATCAGTCCAAGAGTATTAATGATCAAAAAAATTCCAAAGAGATATTAGAGAATAAGAAAAAAGTACTCAGTGAAACTAAAGAGTTTGTCTCAAAACATTGTAACGATAATAAGTTTTTGGAAAAATTTGATAAATTTATTAAAGATAAAGTTAAAGATAATATTAGCTTGCCTAAAGTTAACGAGGATAAACTAAACTATCAAGAGCTTGATTTTTTATTTAATTCTCAAATGCCAAAACTTTCAAATGAAATTGGTAGTCTCATAAAAAAATTTAATGAAATTGAAGAGCTCTATGAAAAAAAAATAGTTTTATTAAATAAAGTACCTGCTAACGAAGAAATAGAACCACTATTAATTAAAAATAAAGATATTACTGAACAAGAAGGAAAAATAGTTACTAAAATAAACGTACTAGAAGGGTTAAGATCTTCTAAAAGAGGACCCCTTAAACTATTGAAGAAAGAAATCAAACTTCTTTATGATGATAAGGCAAAAAGTGATTTGATTAACTTAGATAAAAGAAGGTTTGTAGACTATTCATTAAGAGTTAAAGATATTTTAAGCTCTTTTCACGTTAAAGTTTTAGACCACCACATCAAAAGATTAGAAAAATATATTTTAGAAGCATTTAATAATCTTCATCGGAAAAAGGGTTTTGTAAAAACAATCAAAGTTGATACGGCAAATTTTGATCTTAAAATTTATGAGAAAAAGAATAAAGAGATTGATACTGATAAATTATCAGCGGGTGAGAGACAATTGCTTGCAGTAGCTATTTTATGGGGATTAGCAAAAGCTTCTAAAAGCGCTGCACCAACAATTATTGACACTCCTCTAGGAAGACTAGACTCAGAACATCGTTTAAATTTAGTAGAGCAATACTTTCCTTTAGCATCTAATCAAGTAATTTTACTTTCTACTGACGAAGAAATTAATAAAAAGTATCACAAATACATCAAACCCTTTTTAGCTAGATCGTACAAAATTGAATATGATCAAAAAATTAATGGAAGCAAATTAAAGGAGGGATATTTTTTCTAATGGACTTAAAATTAGATACTTTACGTACCACCACAAATTTAAAGAATATTTTATCTAGGATAAAGGGAATTACCGGTATTCAACATTGGAATGTTCTTTGTAGATGGGGATTAAGTTTATCTTTGAAACAAAAAACACTTCCTAGACTGGTAGATGAAAAATTAGATGGTGTCGAAATAGATTTTGATGTTTTTGTCGGAAAGAATAAAAATATTTACACACAGTTACTCATAAACAATCTAAGAAAAAATAAAATCGAAATAAACCGAGATAATGCTTATAAATACATGATTGCACATGTTAATCGCGGGATAAGTATTATTTATAACAAAAAAATTAAGAATATTTGCGATTTATTCAATTTTTAATTAAATCTTTATTTAATCTTTTAAATATGATTAATTAAATTATGCCTTCATTAATCAGTGCTGATCAAACTCTTATAGATCAACAAATAAGATCAGAAAGAGAAAGTGATTTTGATTCTAATAGTGCATATGGTGAAGTCATAGACAACTCAATACAAGCAAATGCAAAAATTATAAAAATTAACTTTAAAACTAATATCATCAAGAGAAATGAGGTTTTAGAGAGCATTGCTTTTGGAGATGATGGCGCTGGTATGCCACCTAACATTCTTGAAAACTGTTTAACGCAAGGTTTCTCATCTCGATACAATGATAGGTCTGGTATCGGAAGATTTGGAGTTGGGATGACAAAAGCATTTATGAATCAATGCTTGATTTGCGAAGTGTACTCAAAGGAAAAGGATAAGGATTGGTTCTTTACTAAGGTTGATATAAGTCCCGATAATCAAAATAAAAATGAAATTCCACCAGCAATTAAAAAAAATCCGAATGCTGAATTATTAAAACTTACTGGCAAAGAATCTGGAACAATAGTAATTTGGAAAGAGCACGATAAGGTCGATGGAAAACCCAGTGAGTTAATTCAAAATTTTAAGATTTGGTCAGGAAGAACTTTCAGAAAGTTTATTTTTAAAGGGGTAAAGATTATTGTTAATAACGAAGAAGTTAAGTCAATAGACCCAACTTTTTTAAATGTGAAAACATCGAAATTTCCAGAGGATAAAAAAGGTGAATTAATACAAACTGTAAAAATTCCCTGGCCGATTGATCGTGAGAAACAAAAATCGCCAGACGATATGGAAGATATTGTAGTTAATATTACTTTAGCCCCCAAAGAACTGAGAGAAGGTCGTGGAGATAACGCAAGAAATCCAAACGCAGCAAAATTTTTAAAAATTCAGCACGAGAGAAGCATGAATGATGATTGGAATGGTGTTTCAATAATGAGAAACGACAGAGAAGTTTTTTTTGGTTATCCTCATCCTTGGACTGGTGGTTTAAATTTAAATCAGCCTCGAGGTAGATGGGTTGGATTTGAAATCTGTTTTACTGCAAATCACGATAAATCGTTTGTTGTAAAAAATATTAAAACAGGAGCAAAACCCATCAGAGAATTGAAAAAAGCTATAACTTCATCTGCAGGTCATCTATTTAAAAATGGATGTGAAAAAGTTACCGAACAGTGGGAAAAATATCAAGCAGATATAATTATT
>Ga0181585_10006504_pt1 | contig 10017 bp, 10 predicted proteins | sample 071ome_29_FD_132469 | JGI IMG/M metagenome (GOLD analysis project Ga0181585, IMG submission 132469) | Coastal salt marsh microbial communities from the Groves Creek Marsh, Skidaway Island, Georgia - 071407BT metaG (megahit assembly) | ecosystem: Environmental > Aquatic > Marine > Intertidal... | reverse complement strand
TGCGCCGCTGCCCTCGAGCCGCCTCATAACTGCTGCCAAGTCCGCGTAGGAAATTCCGATATGGTCAATTACGCTACCGGTACTGGGATTGATTTCATCCGTGCGCACAAAGCGAATATAGGTCTCGCCAAAGTAGACCAGTCCATCATCCCGCTCAACGCCGCCCAGAAACTCCATGTACCAGTTTTTTGCAGCTTCGGGATCGGTTACCGCGATGTGCAGGTTGTCGTACTTGATTGTCCCGACGTCAGCCCGAAGGCTGATCGGTGCCAGTAAACCAAGTAACAGGGCTGCCAGTAAAAGGCCGAATCTGTTTGTCATAGCTAGTGGTGCTGCAGCGTGCATCGCGATTGTCCTTTTCTTGTAATTGTTGGATATTTCTGCTGGGTATCAGACTGCCTGGCACATGTCAGCGGATCGAGTCTGCCGAAGAAAAATAGCTCGACGAGGTGACCTTGTCCAGCCCACCTGATGAGTTGTGTATGCAGGAAGGGCCTAAAGCCAGTTTCCCGTTGCCAGCCAGACCAGCAGTCCGCACAAAACGGCGATGAACTGGCTGTTGACATCGGTGATGAAGAAGACTACCGGGTCCTCATGCAACTGACCCCGGTTGGCCAGCAACCAGATACGACTTACAACGTAAAGCAGTAGTGGGCAAATAAACCAGAGAATCTCCGGCGTACCGTAAAGCGCGCGGGTCTCCTCGGCATTGATATAGAGCGCGAATACCAGGACAGCCATGAAACCGCTGGCGCTGCCCAGCATGGTGAGAGATTCAAGGTCCTGTGCTTTGTAGCCGCGCCCTTGTGCCTGCTGCTGGTTTTGTGCTCTCAGATTGCCAAGTTCGGTGACGCGCTTGACGATAGCCAGGCTCATAAAGATGAACATGGAAAATGCCAGCAGCCAGAATGTCGGCACAATTGAAATCGCTGCAGCGCCGGCAATGATCCGCACCGTATACAAACACGCGAGCAGCAGCACATCGACGATAGCGATGGCTTTCAGGGAGAGACTGTAGGCAAGGGTGAGCGCATAATAGCCCAGTAGCACCACGGTGAAATGCCACGGCAACAGGGTCGCCACCAGCAGTGCCAGCCCCAGTAATATCGGTGCGGCCAGCAAGCCGGCCGTCAGCGATAAAGCGCCGGCAGCGAAAGGGCGCGCTCTTTTGGTCGCGTGCTGACGGTCATGCTCAAGATCCAGCAGATCGTTCAGCAGATAGACGCTGGAAGCGCACAGGCTGAAACTGACAAAACCGGCCAGCGACATCAGCATCAGGTCGATATTATTTATCTGGTGCGACAACAGCAAAGGCAGAAAAAGCAGCAGGTTCTTGGCCCATTGATGCATGCGCAGCGCTCGCAGGAAGGACCTTAGCTGACCGCTATCGGAATTGAACTGTGCCGTTATCTCGGTGCGTTTGCTGGCATCGGCTAGCAGGGTCCTGCTGCCATTCACCACGATACCGCTCTCTGCCTGCTCCCAGACTGTCAGGTCGGCACGGGCGTTCCCTGCATAGTCGAATGGACTGCCGGCAGACAACTGTCGGATTTTCTCCAGTTTGTTCGAGCCCTTGAGATTTATCTGCTGCGAGCTGCCAAACGCGCCGTCGAACAGGCTCATATGGTCAGCAACAGCGCTAACGAGAGACTGATTTGAAGCAGAGATCAGCACCAGCGATCGCCCCCGGCCTTTCTCGGTTTCCAGGTACGAGACCAGCTTCCTGTTATAGGGCAGCAGATCAGCGCGCATCGCAATCCGGCGGGCGACCTGGTATTTGAGATTGGCTTTTCCCTTCAACAGCCAGAACGGGACAACAAACAGGAACAGGAAATTCTTTGCCAGCAGCAGGCAGAACGATTCCAGCAGTAAATCAGTGTTGATCAGGGTGCCGTCCAGGTCGACAAACAGGGTCTTGTTGTTGAGGTTCCCGGTCATTTGTATTCAGCCTGCGCTCAGAGCTTGATGCGCTTGAAAAGCGCTTCCGGAATAGAGCGAACAATAAACATGATCAAGGCCCAATAAGCAGGCGCATACACGGTGTGGCGCCCTCTGGAGACACTCCTGACAATAATTTTTCCAATGCGCTGCGGGCTGGACCAGAGCGGGCCTTTCTGCAAATGGGCAGTCATAGGGCTGTCGACAAAGCCGGGCCGGATATCCAGGACATTGACGTGAAAAGGTCGCAGTCGGCCCCGCAGTCCCTGCAGGTAGGTCGAGACCATCGCCTTTACCGAACCATAGACATAATTTGATTGCCTGCCGCGATCTCCCGCTACCGATGTCACCACCGCAATGGTGCCACTCGCCTGCTTCATGAAATGGGTGGACAGCACGGTCAGCAAGGAAATCACACTCAGTCCGTTGGTATTGATCTCGTGGCGCGCCAGCTCAAAGTCTGCCTCGCTGGCTCGCTGGTCCGGCAGCGAGCCGTGGCAAATCAGCGCGAGGTCCACGGTTCCCAGAGTCTGTAACGCCTGCTGCAGAACCTCTTCGTGCCGGTCGAAGTCATTCACGTCCAGCGTGCTGAGGGTCACTGCGCTAGCCCCTCGAACAGTCAGATCGTCGGCGGTTTTTCGAAGCGACTCCGGATTGCGCGCAATCAGGTGCAGCCGACATCCCTGAGCGGCATAGAGCCGGGCTGTTGCCCTGGCAATCGCGGAGCTGGCTCCGATTATCAGGATACCAGCAGCTTTATTGGCGGAGTCTTGCACGATTTATTGCCTTCTTGCTGTAGTTTCTTATTACGCTGTTTATGCCCTTTGCCTTCGGGTGCTAGTCGCTCAATCCCAGCCTTCGCGATTGCATTGAGCCAAACAGCGATTCGGGATCGACCTCTGCTTTGATCCTTCTGAACTCGTCCAGGCGAGGATAACTCCTGGTGAAAATCTCCTTGCTCATTCTCGCGTCTTTTGTCAGGTACAGGCGACCTCCGCTGTCGACTACCAAGCTATCGAGCCTGTCCAGCAATGGGAACAGGGACTTCTCGAGCTTGAAGTCGAGGGCGAGGGTGTAGCCCTCCAGAGGGAACGATAGCGGGTTTGTATTCTCCGGCCCCATCTTTTTTAGCACTGACAGAAAGGATCCTTTGCCCTGGTCCGCTATTTCAGTCAGCACCTGCTCGATGGTTTCTCTGGCTGAGTCCTGGGGCACTACAAACTGGTATTGTATAAAGCCTTTTTTACCATAGAGCCGGTTCCAGCCGCGAATCCAGTCCAGCGGAAAGAAATAATCCTGGTAGTGGCGGGTCGCGGGGCCGCGGCCACGGGCCTGCAGGCGGTAGTAAAGCCGGTTGAACGCGCCGATGCTGACGCGGTTGATCAGCGCCGCGGGAAAAACCGGCGGAGCGCTCAGAGTAATCCTCCGACGATTTTCAAGGCTACCCTGGTCAGCCTGTTCGCCCGCAAAGAGGACTGAGCGGCCCCGGGCCTGCCCTTTCGCCAGGCAGTCAATCCAGGCAACCGAGTATTTGTCAGCGCAGCGCTGTTCAAACAGGTCAAAAATAGCATCCAGATTGGCGGCCGGGAAAATTTGCTGCTTGATATATGCGCTGCTGATTTTTTCGAGCTGCAGCGTTGCCGTCAGAATAATCCCGGTCAGACCCATGCCGCCGCAGCTTGCCTCGAACAGAGGTCTGTTACTGTCACGACTGCAGCGCACGATCTCCCCGGAAGCCAGCAGCAGGGTGAATGATTCGACGAAATTCGAAAAGCAGCCATCGCGGTGGTGATTCTTGCCGTGGATGTCGCTCGCAATGGCGCCGCCGATGGAGATGAAGCGGGTGCCCGGAAGCACTGGTATCAGCCAGCCTCTGGGTACGCTGAAATCCAATACCTGTTCGAGGGTTGCTCCCGAGGCGCAGCTGAGTAGCCCGCGTTCGGCATCGAAGTCGATGAAGTTATCCATGAAGCGGGAGCTGACGACATGGCGGGAAAGGCTGCTGTCTCCATAGCTGCGGCCGGCACCCCTGGCGATCACCTGCCCGCTGGCGACGACCTGTCCGAGGGCTGCCATGATCCCGGCGGACTCAATAGGTTCGTCGAGTCGCACATCAAGCTTCGGATAATTGCCCCAGCCGCTGATCTCCATCTACGTCACCCGGTCCGAAAACACATAACGCTTATCCAGCTGATACTTCAGCACATAGCCGATCGACAGGCCAATCACGGCGCCACTGTATCTGGCCTGCCTGGTTGCAAAAATCCACTCGAAGGACAATTCAAATCCCCAGAAAATCAGCGTGGTCAGCAGGCCGGTGACACTGTAGGCGACAAAGCGGTTCAGGTCGTGACTCCAGCTCCGGGTTCCAGAGCGAAATATAAACTTTTTATCCAGCAGGTATTTACTGATCAGACCGACTGCCGTTCCTGCCAGGATCGCCACATAGAGCGAAAACGGACCCGCGTAGACCGCCAGCGATAGCTCCTGGCCAAGCAGATTCAACACGGTGGCGCAGGCAGCGAAGGCTGAATAAAGTAGCACAAGGCTGATTGCGGATGGCCGGACGCTGTTCACGCCTGTCATTATAGAGCAATAGGCCTGCCCTGGCTCGGGGGTAGTACCAGAGCGGGGTGTCATTGCTGACCCGGGAGTTCCCGGCTAGCGGTAAGCGCGGTAGATTGCCAGACCCAGCAGGACTCCCAACACATCCGCCAGGAGATCCAGCCAGTCTCCAAAACGCCAACCGCTCAGGCGCTGCAGAATTTCGATCAGCCCGCCGAAGATTATCAGCCCAAGCAGCAGCCTGAATGGGCTGCGGTAGGCCATGCACCCGAGGATGGTGAGGTACAAAAATACCAGCAGGTGCTGTGCTTTATCCCACAGATCAAGGGCGACGCCCGGTAGCATTTGCGTGGGCATGAGGGAAAACACCAGCACGATGATCGCCGAGCCGATGAACAGCGCGCGCAGAAACAGGGACTCCATTGATCGTCTGGGCATAGCCAAGCTTCCAAGTGGGAAAGACAAGCTTAAAGCAAGCCTGTTGCCGGTCACAAGACATGGTAGAAATCTGGATGAGCAAAAGGAGAGAAAACAAGGCGGATTAACAGGATGCTGAAGCCGCATTTGTTGGATATGATTTCAGACATGCGAAAACTCTGGTACGCCGTCGCCACCAAGCCCCGTCTGGAATTCACCGTTCTGGAGAATTTGCAGCGCCAGTCATTTGAAGCCTTTCTGCCGCTAATCTCGCTGCGGAAAAGGCGGCAAAACAAATGGCAGCAGGTAATCGAGCCAATGTTTCCCGGTTATCTCTTCATCCATACCGATCCCGAGTCAGAAAACGTAGCCCCGATACGTTCCACCCAGGGTGCAATCGGCCTGGTCAAGTTTGGTGGTGTCCTGGTGCCGCTGCCGGACGCTCTGGTTGGTGAGCTCCAGAAACTTAGCGATGCGCCGGCTGAAGGACCGCCTGTTTTCAGTGCGGGCGAAAGCGTGGTGTTTGCTCAAGGCCCTCTGAAAGGCCTGGAAGCGGTGTTCACCCTGCAAAAGGGCCGCGACAGGGCCGATGTGCTGCTGAAGCTGATGGGTCAATTGCGAACCTTCGAGGTCGACCTGGACGACCTGAGCAAGGTTTGACACGTCTCGTTTGCCGACACTACTTTACCTATGCCTATGCCTTATCAATATCAGGGCCAGCACAGTGGATTAAGTTGAAGAGGTTTTGATTGCACAAGCCCAGGGCGAGATTAAGATTCCTAAGTTCCCGGCCCGGGACGTTGCTAAACACGAGCCAGTCTATAAAATGAGTACTCAACGCGTGCTTAGCTCGGAGCGAGCCGATGGACATACTTGCAATCTTTAGCGACAACGAAAGTCTGTTTAGCGCTATAGCAGCGCTACTGGTCATTGCAGGATTTATCGCGACAGTCGGTAAAAAATTACTATCCAATTTAACCGAAAAGACAAAAACAGCGAACACTCACACTCGCATTACCCTCTCCCAGCTCAGTGCGCCTTCGCCATACCCGATCAAGTTCGCCGATTCTGAAGGCATCAACATTGCTTACTCGATTCACGGCAAGCCATCCCCGAACCTGATTGTTACGCCGGGAATAATCTCCAATCTTCATGTGTCTGCCAATCTGCCTCCTATCCGGGACACCATGGACGCGCTCGCCGCGTTCTCTCGCGTCATAAACTTCGACAAACGCGGGCAGGGCCTTTCGGATCCGACGAGCAACGTTGCAACTATTGACGACAGAGTAAAAGATATTGGCAGCGTTGCGAGCCACAGTGGTTCGGACAAATTCTTCCTGATGGGTATTTCAGAAGGCGGACCGATGGCTGTGCAGTACGCGGTCGAAAATCCTGAAAAGGTTCTTGGCCTGATCCTGTTTGGGACGACGGCAAAGTTTTCGCGGAGCGAGGATTTCCCGATGGGATTTTCCGAGGCCGCGCTCGACGGTCTTGTTGATGCCTGGGGGACAGGGTCTTCTCGTGCCATGTTCTTTCCCAGTATTCCTCAGGAAGTTATCGATGACGCAACCTATCAGGGTTTTGAAAAGCTGATGTGCGATCGTCGCTCCATGAGCCAGATTGTCAGCTACATGAAAACCCTCGATGTGCGTCCCCTGCTTGGCAAAGTGCGGTGCCCGACGCTGATCATGCATTTTACCGGTGACCTCGCCATTCCTATTCGAATGGGACGTTACCTGCATTCACAAATACACGGCTCGGAGTTTATGGAGATAGCGGGGGTCGATCATTGCGATCTGGCGAACGCGACCGACGCAATTAAAAAGCTTAAATCATTCATCGGCGGGTAATTCATGATTCAGAACTTTATCATTCTTGCAGTGCAAATCGTGGCTGCGTTCGGGGTAGTCGTTTCTGTTTTTTACCTGGGCGTACAGGTAAGACAGCAAAATAAAATTACCAAGGCACAGTTTGGATACTCACTGACCCAGCGGCTGTATGACCGCTTCTTCAGGACGGCAACCGATCCGATTTTCTGTGAACTTCTCTCCCAGGATTGGGGGGAAGTCGAACTGACGCCCGGGCAACGCTGGCAATCCGGCTTCTACATCAATGCGCTTCTGGTCGATCTTTTCGACACCTACGACAAGGCCCATTCGGGCTTTGTGGATCCCAGTCAGCTGGAGATGCGCATGAATCTCCTGCGAACGGGCATGATGAAACTGCCCCAGGGCAAAATGCTGTGGAACCTCTGGAAACCGACGCGCTCACAAGACTTTGTGGAGTGGTTTGAGCATGAGATATTCCAGGGAGAAGATCTGCAGGGCTTTGATTTGCGAACCTCCGAGGGAAGTAAAAGCATGTTCAGATGATCAATCTCCACGGCTCATGTAGCTGGTTGTTCATGCCTCCGGACTTCAGTCCTGTAGCAAGAATGGTAGGCTTGGTATCGAAAGCCTGATTGCAAAGTCCCGGAAGGATGAGGGTTGAGGTGATCCTTGCACGGTGAAATCAAAAGAATATTGATAGTGGGCGGCGGAACCTCCGGCTGGATCACAGCCTGCATCCTCTCCAAGCACCTGAAGGGTATAGAGATTACCCTGGTCGAATCCTCCGATATCCCGACCGTCGGTGTTGGCGAGGCGACAATTATTCACATGAACGACTTCCTCAATGCCATGGGTCTGAAGGAAGAAAACTGGATGCCTTTCTGCAATGCGACCTACAAGGAGGGCATTCATTTTCGAGATTTTTACCGGAAGGGCACCCAGTACTGGCATCCATTTCAGCACATAAATCCCGAGCTTACCGATTTCTGGATTCACAAGTATTACCGGGAGCAGCTGAGCGTAGATTCCTATTTCGACTACTGTTACAGCAACACGGTCAGAAACAGAAGTAACAGAATCGATCTTGAAAGCAAACGGAATCGCGACGGAGCCGGAGGATTTCTCTACACCTACCACCTGGACGCGGGGCTGTTCGCCGATCATCTCAAAAAATTTGTGGCAATCCCCGCCGGTGTCATACACATCGTAGACGATGTGACGGATGCTAGGCTTGCCGAAGACGGCAGTATAGCCGGCATCGAAACGACCTCGAACGGAACCCTGACAGCAGATCTCTACGTCGACTGCAGCGGATTCAAATCGATGTTGCTGGGCGGCAAGCTGCAGGAACCCTACCTGGACTATAACCACCGGGTTCCCAATGACCGGGCCATAGCGGTGCGCGTTCCCTATCAGAACCGTGATCGAGAGATGCATCCGTACACCAGGGCGACAGCGCTGGATGCCGGGTGGGTGTGGAATATCCCGCTGTGGCACAGAATTGGAACGGGCTACGTTTCCTCCAGTCAATACAAGTTAGCAGGAGTAGCCGAACTGGAGTTGAGACAGCACCTTGGTGAGGAGCGGGTCAAGGCCCTCAACTGTCATCATATCACCATGAAAATAGGCAAGTTCGAAAAAACCTGGAGCAAGAACGTTGTTGCAATTGGACTGGCCGGAGGCTTTATCGAACCGTTGGAATCAACCGGCATCGAGTTGGCCCAGCTGGGCGCCGAGTTTCTGTGCCGGTGACTTAAATCCAGTCCCTCCAACCGCCTGGTCTCCCGGCAGCTTTACAATACCAAGATGCAGGGAGTCTACGACGAAACCACAGACTATATTCAGCTGCACTATATCCTGACTGATCGCGAGGATACCGACTACTGGCGGGATCAGAAATATTCCGACAACGAGATGCAGTTAAACGTTGTTGGCAGGTTGATTCGTCGCGAAGCCAGCTACGCGGGCAATGAAGCCGGAGTTCTGTTCAGCAACACGGCATGGAATTCAATATTGATTGGTATGCGTATGATTCCCGTCAGGGAGGTTTTTGAATCATTCAAGCCCATGGATATGGCGCAATACGAATCCGTCAACAAAATGATGGAAGAGAATTTCAGGCAGGCCAGACAGCAGGCGGCAGACTACGTGGACGGCGTCAAAAATCCCTCGCACTTTGAATTTCTGTCGGAGCATATCTACAAGGATCACGAGGGCCGCGCCGGGGGGGTGATTGAAAAATAGCCTGCCGCTTCAACAATACTTTGCGCACAGAATTGCGACCGCTATTTCCTAGTGGCCGCCACCTTTCAGAATCAGCACTATGCCTTTCCAGATTATCCACAGGTCCAGGGAGTGCAAGCCCGGAGCCGAGCGGGTGCGATACTGTTCTACGTACTCGTATTCGTAGAGCGGATTACGCATCTCGGTGGTGCCCTTGTTGATGTGACCCAGGCCGAGCAGACCGCCTTTGATTAGCAGCCGAGTCACATTACCCTGTTGACGGTCGCGCTCGTAGTGCATCACCGACAGCGGTCTCGGACCGACGATGCTCATGTCGCCCTTCAACACACTCCAGAACTGCGGTAATTCATCAAGATAGAATTTCTTGACCAGTCTTCCCATAATCGTGCGGCTCTCCGGCGTCCATTCTGCCGAGTAGGCTGCCCAGTCATGGCGCGCGGCACCGGCCGGTTCAATGAAACGTGTCTTTATGAGGCGAATCTTGTACTTGGGAATTGTCCTGCCAGCACTCACCGCGTGGTAATAAAACAGCAGTGGACCGGCATTGTCTGGAATGAGCCATCCTTCAACGAGGTATGCAAGTTTTAACAGCAGTAGTATCGGGGCACTGAGCAGAAGCAACAGGCTCGCGACCGATCTGTCAAAGCAGGTTTTCAGAAATCGCTCGGGCAATGGTTCGGACAGGGCAAATATCGCCGGGTACCGGGCCCTGATTTCCTCCGTCGGTGGCTTGTAGGGAAAGGCCTCATCGGGTTCTGCCAGGCCGGGCTGGCGGGCGAAAGGGTCTGGCTGGTCCATGCAATTTCGACGCTCTGTACAGATTGCCCTGATTGTGCAGTGACAATCCCACACGTCAAGCTTTTCTGAACAAGCCGTCACTATCTGACCAGTGAATTTGCCGCTAGTTGACCATCTACTATAAAGCCGTCACGCTGCAGCATATTGCGATTAAAATCTTGAAAAATAACTTGTTTCGGTCCACACTACCCCTCTGCAACTCCGGCAAGAGGGACTGACGATGAAT
>Ga0181585_10006499_pt1 | contig 10021 bp, 4 predicted proteins | sample 071ome_29_FD_132469 | JGI IMG/M metagenome (GOLD analysis project Ga0181585, IMG submission 132469) | Coastal salt marsh microbial communities from the Groves Creek Marsh, Skidaway Island, Georgia - 071407BT metaG (megahit assembly) | ecosystem: Environmental > Aquatic > Marine > Intertidal zone... | reverse complement strand
TTTGGACGAGGTGTATCCTTTGCTTGCAAATTCAGCAAGACCCTGAGAACCTCCATTTTTTAGAGAAATTCCAATTTTTTCTCCATATACCGGATTGTTATATGCCCAACCATAATCGGAAGGATCATATTGGATCCACTTAACTTCTTGGTCTATGGCGTCCTCATTTTCTCTTGATTTTCGATGCGCAAACCGTAGCGAAGATATCTTTGTTGTTGTCCAACGGAACATATCCCATTCGAGAGATTTTGGCTTTGAAGGAAATTGTGTCAAATGGGAGCGCATGATTTGAGTCCTGTCGGAGTAAACAACCCTGAGCCCGGGATGGAAGTTGTTCAAATCGGAGCACACATATGCATAATTCCCTTCATTTTCTATCTTGAAAAGGTCCTCATCAAACATGATGTCAATGAATCCACCTGAGGGAGAGGGATTGGCATCAATGGTATGGTGTTTTATCGAAAACAACTTCATTCCCTTCATACGCATTACTCTTGGGGACGTTTTGTTCGTTTCGAGAATGACATTACAACCTTCCAGTATTCGGTCGCATGACAGATGATACAAAAATTCAAGCTCTTGCGGATATTTACGGTGCTCCCAATCAAGAATGAAATATTTTGCAAATCTCCATTTTTTCCAGAAATATGGCGCCGTATGCCAAGAATTCAGGGTTCTCATGTCTCCACGTTTCAGTAAGTCTCCCACTCTTGCCATTGGATTTCTAAAAGCTTTGATCAATTTTTTCCTTGTTATCTTTATACCGAGTTCAGATGCTTTTTGCCGGACAAGATGTGCCCAAATTTCCGCATAGGCAGAATGAGATATTGATCCCAGAATGGTGGAACTTGAAGTGCTCAAAGTGTAGTTTCTCTGTTTTCCCGCACTGAGATTGTTGTCTTGATGCATATCCTCAATGAGATTGAATTTTACAACGAAGTCACCAGCATCAAATGCATCAACCTTTTTAGATGGAACAGTCGTCAATAAACGCAATGTTGTTTCATCCTGAAATATCGGCTTATTCTGTTCCAAAGGGATTTCTCTGCCATAGGAAACATACAACGGGTCGTGTAAAGTAGGAATCAATGATTCAAACACCTTCCTATCATCGTAGTCTATGCCAAACTGCCCAAAGAAAGTTCGATTGTTTGGGTCATGATTTACAAAACCATCCCAAACCCTCCGGTTCAAATAATTCCCAAGGAATTTATTCCTTCGAGAGAGGAATCCATCGGACGGAGACTCTAACGAGAACAAAATTGATGCGATGTGTGGGAAATGTGTGCGCATAGACAATATTGTCGCAGGGAAAAAGTCGCCAGATTCAAGGTATTCAACAAACCCTTTCTCAGTTTTCTCACTTAAACCAAGAAACCTTTCATTCAAATCAGACCATCTTTTATCGTATTTCGGGTGGGCGGATAAATTCATGAAAAACGGTCCGACGGAAGCGAATGATTCCAAAAAGGCGCGGGGAGACAACCTTTCCGAAGTTAAGTAAGCTAGAATTCGTTTCCTGAACCGAGTTATTTCTCTAGAAGTTGGACGAAGGATTTTGAGGTTTGTGAGGGTATTCTCTTCTTCTAGAAACAGAGAAAGCAGGTTAATGAAGTCAGGGGACACTCCAGTCTTCTTCCTCGGTTTTTGAATGAACGCTGGCGGTATTTCAGAAGGCACGTTCGGCCATTTCTCCTTTTGATCGGATAGTAAATCATTGATCAATCCTTTTGGATTCGAAGGATTCGCGTACACATGTTTACCGATGTCTGCATCAAGTGTTGTTGAATAGAAAGAAGCTACATCCCGTGGATTGAGGTGCCCAACACGTGATACAGTAATCAGTCCACTCAACAAAGACTCCAATTTTGGGAGCGTATCAGTTTCAACTATTTTACCTATGAATTTTGAACTTCGCATGGGATAATCTGCCTGATATATCATGTTCGCTCGCTGAGCAGACATTCGATCCCTCAAGCTCGGTGAATGCCCGGGGTATGTCACATTTGGATTCATTCCATCGTCAAGATAAAATTGGACGATTTTGTTTGAATTCATTGACCTTGTTCCCATCAAAGAGTAATGCGCATAAACAACATCTCTGTAATTCAATTTCCGGTAGATTTCTGCATCCCAATCGGACGGGAATTTCGCCATTGGCAACATCCACTCAAACACGACTGTTTTCAGCTTTCGATACGAAGTAAACATTGAAGAAGAGTTTTCTGGGCTGTATGGTTCGTAATCAGAAATGCCTAGAATTGAGTTTAGAAAAACAAATGTACGAACCATGCTATTGATATTCTTAAATGGAGGAAGACTTGACTTATCTAGGCGTAAAACTCTGAAAATCGTATCGTAGCTTTTGCTACTGTTCTCAACAGCATACCTTGCGAGCATGGTCCGGATTGTTTGAATTGATTCAATCTCAAATCCAGAAGAGAACAGGGTTCGTGGCGTATTTACATATCTTGCTGGGTCGTAAAAAAAGCGCCCACCCTCCTCAACAAACGAGAAGGCAAGCTTTCTAATTTCCTCGCGCTGATTATCGTCTTGCTCGTCACAACGTAGCAAGAGTGATAGATTCATCGGAGCAAAAGAGCCTTCATCTTCTGGATATCCATCTAAGACCTCGTTGATGTTTTCACAGGTACTTGTGAGCCAAATATCACCAGGTACCTCAATGATTTCTGAATCTAAGTTGCCGGTTGAAAAAAATAAGATATGTCCGTTTTTATTTTGATAGAAAAGCTCAGATTGATTCCAACTTTCATCAAAATCATCGTAAAATCGTTCCCTATCTGGTGAATAAAATCTCGGGACCCACTTGCTTCTTATTTTTCTAAGTCGTACAACAACATTATTGTTTTGTTGGGGCCCTATTTGTGAGATCCTCGCAACCAAACCTGCGTATTTTGGAAGATAATCATCAAACCATTGACTGCCAACTGAATCGGTTGGTGTGCCGCATACACGACAAGAAAGAGTGGAGCGTTCAATGATTGTTTCTTTATTTGGCCACATGAAATGCCCAAGTATCGGTTGGTTACATTTCATGCCCTGGTCGTTCAAAGATTGGCAATGAGTGAACTTGTTTTGCAGCCGATGGATATATTTCAAAGCATGAACCAAGCATGGTGAATAACGTTCAACATTTATTTCTGAATCCAGTTCATCGACTGGGTGGAATATATCCGCAAGCAAGATTCCAAAATTAATTGCTGAGTTGAACTGACTGATAGAGCCATCATTTTCCGAATTTGTCAATGATTTTACGAACTCTAAAAATCGCGGGTTGAGATTATCATCTATGGAACCACTGACCATGGTCGAAACGATTTGATGCATCCTTCGTCTAGACTTCAAGTTTGAATTCTCATTCAAGATGAACTGGAACATTTGATTGAAACAGTTTCTCCCCTTCCCAAAAACAAATTCATTCACACACTCTCGTACATTAATGAGGTCTCCTAGACCGTGCTTGTAGAGATCTTGGACAGTATATTTGCCTGAACTTTCAAGCAACAATAGACCTCTCGACGCAGGCGTGGTGATGTCCAAATAATTGTTTGCGTTTATACCACTCCAGTCTTGTTCAATGAGGTTGAACAGCACCATCGATTCGATGTCCTCCTCAGATGTCTCTTCGGAGTTATATCTCATTCGGAGCTTTTCATTGGAAAGCTCAAGTTTTTCCAAAAATCTTGGGAACTGAAGAGACATAACACGCTCTTTTCGATCCTCGTCCTTTGCCATTTCTCGACGGAGAAGCCAACTTAGGTGTTCGATGTAGTACTGGGACTTCGTAGTAGGTTTTTTTGCTCGGAAGAGAAGAAAATCTGCCGGACGTTGAAGAAGAGGTGAGTTGTTCTTCGTGAGAGACTCGAGCATGCCGTACGAAGCGTGCCCGTCAAAACGCTTCAAGAGGTCAAACATGTTGCTTTTCTCAAAACGAGTTAGCTCACCAAGATGAGCGATTTTTGATGAGAATGAACCGTTTATTCCCGCATCTGCAAGCGTTTGTTGAAGAAGACCCAGATTGATGACTTCATCTCCCTGCAACTCATCGTATTTTGAGCGCGATGAAAGAACAAATACACTGTTCGGGTTTTTGGAAATCATGGCGGAAATGAACGGAATCTGACGCGTGGATTCGTCCAAGCCATCGATGAAAATCAATTTTCGATTTCCGTCAGCATTGACCAAGGACACATCCACTGGCAGTGCTCGGCCTTGTACAAAAATTGTCGAATCCTGAAAGTAATTGAAGAAGGAAGTGAGTTTGTTATCCATTTCACGAGAAAAATTCGGTCGCTCTCTCGGTTCTTCCTCCCACTGCCCAAGGATCGCCAAGAACAGTTTTCTCAACACAGTTGATTTCCCTTGACCCGCACGCCCAGACACGAAGAAAACTCGGTCTTTTTGCTCCAGAGATTCTGACTCTTCAAGGGCATTCACGACATGTTGCACAAACCAGTCGATAAACGGCATTTTCGAACCATCACACGTGACTTGACGATGCATAACAGCACCAGTATCGATGGGAAGTACGCTTCCATCCTCATCACCAAAAAGGGCTGAAGACTCATTGAGGTATCGAAGTACTTCGTCGGTTTCAAGGAAAAAATCTCTGCTCATGTGATCAACCTCTTCAAAATCTTCTGGAGAACAGGTTCTATTCCTGCTACCGGTTTGAAAAGATCGTCAATGAGAGTCTGGGTGAATTGAGCATCAAGCGTCCCTGAGGTGACCTCGTATTGCGAGAGGCATTGATCCATGGTGTTCGGTGAGATTTTCTTCTCTTTCATAATTTCTGGGGTTAAATTTGATAGGATGTTGATCACGCTTTCTGCGAAGACGCGATGGGCATAGTCCGAAAATCTCTGATGATTGACGCCACTTAGTGATGTCTCTTTTGGAGGATTTATCACCCACAGCACCACGAGGCTTCGCTGAACTCGAGTTAGTTGCTTGGTGCCATTTTCAAAGTAAACATTACCATTCACAAATTGCTTGAGGAAGTCTTCTACCCACCCTTCGAGTTGTTGGACATTATCTTGACTCAATTTGATCTTATCCTGAAATTTAGTGTCATTACCCCCGCCGTTTCGCCGACCATTATAAACAGGCCAGGCATCATCATACAACTCCCTGTTCAGCCACTTCGGTGATGAACTTTGTATGAGCAGACCGATGTTGTGGCCATCATACTCGTCCAATGTGATATTTTTTGATTCAGGGATTAACGGGATAATCGCACGAAGGTTCCTAAACGCTGCAAGTGATATTGCTGCAAGTGCTATCGCACCTCCCCCGATTACTGCAGCGAGATTGCCTGTATACATTGCAATGGCGAACTCGCTGATGTTTCCCCAATTCGAAAAAACTGTCCAGACAACTAAGCCGATTACAATGAGGAGGACGGATAATGCCAATCTCGTTTGTTTGGCTAACAATTCCTTTGGTTCGTTTCTGAGAACAGCGAGGATATGAGAAATTCCACGAGGAACCCAAAACCAAAACCTTGGGTACATGACTTTTCTCAAAAATTCTTTTCCCGAAACCGGGTGACTCAACCGCTCAAGCGTGATGTTGTCATCAAAATACAGGTCCTGTTCGAGGAGTGCTGTTGATTTATCCATTCCCATACCACTCCCGTTCAATGCGAGTCAGTTCACGCTCACGTTCCACGATCGCCGTCATTACGCTTCCGATGTTGCCTCGTTGACGATAAAGGGCTGTGGCCAATATGCCGATGAGGGCGAGAAGGGCCAAAAGGATACCGACTTTTCCGGCAAAGATGGTTACTTCGGCGATCCATTCCTTTCGCAGCCCCGTCACACCGGTTCCGTCCAAGGGGTCAAACATGAACAGCAGGAACGCATAGATCACGACCGAGAGCGCCTGCGATTGCAAAAACGTCCTGAAGAGAACCTTCGGGTCGGTGGTTCCGTCTCGACCGGTGATCACGAAAAATCGATGAAAGACACAACCAAACAGGAACATGCCGCCAAATCCGTAAAACAAGGAACTGAGGCGAACCCTCGGTTCAAGCGCACCGCTCAAGGAGACCACATCACAGTCCTGGGGGTGGTCAAGACCTGCAACGAATTCATCCAAGGACGCCGTCGTTTGGCTGGTGATGCCCTCGGGGGCATGAACATAGACAAGATGGTACTTTGCCGAGGCAAAGCTCTCGTTCTCCTCAGTGGAAATTGCCAAGGCAAAACCAACGTCCCTGGAGGACCCCGAAGGGTTGTTGGCGATGACACTGGTGTGGAATTCAAGACCTTTTGTGGCGTAATGTGCTGTTTGATACGGATGATCACGATTTGAGGCCGTCAGGCTGAAAATCGATAAATTCCGGTCGCTAATCAAACGAACATGATACTCCTCATCCACCCGTGGAGGCGCATAATAGTGAAACGCATCAACTTCATCAGCGAGACTGTTGAGGGATAGACATTCAAAGGCCTCGAGGCCGATTGTGGAGTCCAGAAGCCCCGTGCGGCCGAAGTCAAGAGAGATTTCGTCGCCATCGCCAAAACTCTCCCTCCCCTCCGATGACTGGAAGGTGTAGTTTGGCATCCAACCGATCTCAGGATCTTCGTCAATCTCCATCGATTTCTCAGAGGATGACTCGTACCGTTCGACTTCGTATTCGTACGTCCATGCCGCAACCGAAGAAAACGACATCATGAGGATGACGGAGAAGACGGCGAGGAACATCGCGATGGAAAGGGCTGCATACTGCCGGTTGGTGTTGCCCAGTGACCCACGGTTCTCACCGCTGGGGAAAAGATAACCAAAAGCAACCACGGTCAGCATCAGCGTTACCAGGCCGGTGAGGATGGGGTATGCCATTGCAAAGTAAGCGGACCCACTGTAAAACAAAACAGGAATCTCAACGATGTAGTTTAGGTTTTCAATGAGAAGACCTGCATCGTTCTCACCCCATAGAGCAAACGGAAGGAGGTTGAAGAAAAAGACCACAACAACGCTGAAGCTTGCAATGACTAGACCCACGCCCAGACCGAGTACCCCAATCACAAGGGGCGGTGTCAGTAAACAGAGCAGCATAACGCTAACCGGGTTGTCCTCATTGCTGCTCATCAAACCAAGATAGACCTCGTTCTCTGCAACAAAGCTCAGAACGAGGTACAGCAGCCCCCATCCGAAGAACAAAACGGCCCCCGCCCCGGCACCGAAGATCAAGTTGAGAACAACACCGTCCCAAACCCAGTTTCCGAGGTCTCCAAAAAACCCCATCCAATGACCTCCGTTTAGTTCATGTTGCCGCTATCAAGCAGATTGCCAAGAAGCGTTCGGAACAATTGAGCGTCATCTGCTGGTGCCCCTGAAGATACAAACTGGTTTGAGGCATCAAGGGCGGTAAGGTAGACCTCTGAAGTTGATGCAACTTCTGCTCCCTCACTGGGGGAAGCAGGCCGGGCGAAATCCTTCATCCACTTTCGGGTGTTTTCAAGACTCCGGATGCCTGCTGCCAAAGGCTTGATTGAGTTGATGCTTGCCGATAATTGCTCAACACTCAACAATTCATCGTTGTGGAACGATTTACGATTCGCTTCGTTGACCGCCGCCGCCAATTCTGCACCGGTGACGCCAGAGTTCAGTTCGGCCAAAGAGGACAATTCTTTCCACACATTCTCCTCAATCCGTTCTTCTGGAATTTTGTTGAGGTGGATTTCAAGAATCCGCTGGCGTGTTTCATGATCGGGGAGATCAACCCACCAAATGTCGTCCCAGCGACCTTTTCTCAACATTTCGGGCATGGCTTGGGCGATTTCAGAGAGGTCATTGGCGGTGGCAATGACATAAACATCAGCTTTTCGATCGTTTAGCCAGGTAAGGAAACTGCCAATGACTCGGCGTGTTGTTCCAGAGTCACCTCCCGTCGTTCCAAGTCCGGAAAGGGCCTTGTCAATTTCATCAACCATCAAAACACAAGGCGCCATGGATTCAGCGACGGCGAGCACTTTCTTCATGTTCTGTTCGCTTGAGCCAACATAAGAATCAAGCACGTTGGCCATGTTGAATTCAAGCATCGGCATTTTCCATTCACCGGCGACCGATTGTGCAATGAGCGATTTACCGGTTCCGGGGAGACCAACCAAAAGGCAACCCTTTGGCGATGTTATCCCAGCATCCCGTGCAGTTTCCTCAAACTCACCGCAACGGAGGATTAAATCCTCAACGAGGTTCGACAGACCGCCTATGTCCGAAAAACTTGTTTCGGGTTCATGGAATTCCATGATTCCGGTTTGTTTGATGATGCTTCTTTTGAGGGCCTGGAGGTAGTGAAGCGAATCCTCGTTCACCTTTTTGTCGTGCACAATGAAGGTCTGCTCAAGAGAACGCCCTGCCTCAGTTGATGTGAGTCCACGAAGTGCTCGAACCCAAATTTTCAATGTGTCTTCATCGAATGAAGGAATTCCCATGTCTTCCGCAATGCCGCGCAGCTCCGAGGCGAGGGTCCCGTCTCTGGGTAGGGGCAAATCATAATTCTGAATCACACGAGAAAGCGATTCTGGTGTTTCCCTCGAAACGGTGTGCAAAATCACAAGCTTTGGCGCATTGGGGAAATTTTCATGGTACAGACCATTTTTGGCATGTTCCTTTAGCCGACGAATCAACTCGTTTTGATGACAAGCGTGATCTCCGCCGATGATGAGTAGGACGCCGCCATCAGGACTGTTCAAGAATGAATTCAAGGCACGAATGTGAACTGAATGATGCTCATCGCTTTGTTGATTGGCGGTCGTGAGCCTTACAAATCCTTGGTCATCCTCTTCATCGATGCCCGCCAACAATGAAGATTCAACGCCTGCTTCGCTGACCACGTGAAGAACTCGAAACGTCTCGCTGATTCGCGTGGGTATTGTATCGCAGATACCGAACACGCGGTTTTCTTCATGGGTGCGAACATGAACCAAACTTTGACCCGTTAAAATGGGCAAGAGCACATTGTCCATGATTTCGATGTATTCATCATTTAATCCCTTTGATGCTTGTTTGTACGTGTTAAAACTCATGGTGGTCACCTTTTCTTCAAACTCTTCATGCTTCCGTTGAATGATTCAATTGAATCAATGAGAGATTCAGGAGGGTATCCGACCACTTTCACGCGTCCGAATTCATCAATGTGAACTTCCATTTGACGATGCTCCATTAACTCCAAATCTTGGTATTTGGGACTGTTGACGAGGATTTCTTGATTGGTCGAGCCACGCCATAGCAACTGCTCGCTCCGAAGCTCGTGAACGTACCTGCCGTGAATGACAATGTCCGCCATCTCAATGCAGCGCTGCTGAATCCCAGACAGTTCATTGAGTTCGTATCCAGTGTAGAGAAGCACATCGAGGCCTGCCTTGTGAGCAACCTCTACGAAGCCCAAAACGGCCGGTGCCTGATCGAGAGGTTCCCCGCCAAGAAGGGTAATTCCCACATCGCCGTTTCCAAGAGCCCGGTCGATGAGTTGTGCGAATGAAACGGTTCGTCCGCCATCGAAGGTCCAAAGTTCGTCGTTCCAACAGTTCTCGCATTGAATGCTACAACCTTGCAGCCAAACCACGGTGCGTTCACCCGGCCCGTAAATTCGGGATGAGTCCACGACTTCGGCTACGCGCATGGTGTTATCTTGTGTGAAACGGTCATAAAGATACCGAGTTTGAACCCTTGAGGTTTTTTCGGACAGTCTTGTTGAACGAACAGAACGCGAGAAACAACAGCCGCACCGAATCAAGAGAGCGAAAATGAAGGATTAGGTTGATCAAAACTTTGAACGTTGACCGCTTACTGATCACAACCATTTCCCTTTCCTTGCAGAACATCTCGCTATTGCAGAACAACCGACCTTAGAAATCAATTCTTGCTGCATGAGCGGCACAACCCTCGCTCGCCACCGCTCCTGCTTCGAAGCCCGTAACTGGCAGACCCACACCGCTCGCATCGCCTGGACCGCTGCGTGGAGGTGCAACGGGTGCATCGGGAACCCGACAAC
>Ga0181585_10006496_pt1 | contig 10023 bp, 10 predicted proteins | sample 071ome_29_FD_132469 | JGI IMG/M metagenome (GOLD analysis project Ga0181585, IMG submission 132469) | Coastal salt marsh microbial communities from the Groves Creek Marsh, Skidaway Island, Georgia - 071407BT metaG (megahit assembly) | ecosystem: Environmental > Aquatic > Marine > Intertidal... | reverse complement strand
TGTCGGCGGTATCGGTCGCGGCGGCGGGCACCATGTACAACGTCCCGCTGGAACGCATCGCATACGGACCCAATGTAAAATTCGTCGCGGTCTTCGGCATCATCGGCACTGGCTGGATCGCCCTGCTGAATGTCGTCCTGACATAAAAAAAGCGGCCCGAAGGCCGCTTGAGTGGTTACTGAGGAATGACGAAATCGCAACTGGTCGCGGTTTCTGTCGGAATAAGGGCAAAGCCCGTGCCAAAACCGGGAATCGTGTCGAATCAAAGCCTTGGCCCGCGCGCACCGTAGCACCCGATGACAAGAGTCGCGTGCTGTGACGAGCATGCGGCCCCGCCCCATAAATATTCATGAAAGAATATGGTTTACGGCACAACGCCGCATTGACAGATCGGTTTTGCGGCGCACCATGGCGGCGAGAGACAGGAACAGGGATGCCGCGCCATGACGGACATCAATTCTGACACGCTGGACCGGGAAATCGCCGAGGGCGGGCGGCAGATCGCGCGCGATTGTCTGAAGCCCGGCGATGTCGTCGTGGTGACCGGCGCGGCGCGCGGGTTCGGCCGCGCAATCGCCTGCCGTCTGGCGCGCGAAGGCGCGAAGGTCGCGCTGTGGGATGTGATCGAGGATGAAGGCAAGCTGGCCGCCGCCGCCTGCAGCGAGGAAGGCGCGGAGGCCACATTTTTTGCCTGTGATATGGGCCATGCGGACAATATCGGCTCGGCGGCGGAGGCCGTCCGGAAAAAATTCGGCACGGTCTATGCGGTGATCAACAATGCCGGCATCCATCCAAGATCGCCCGCCATCGACGTGCCGCTGGACATGTGGAACCGCACGCTTGCGGTCAATCTGACCGGGTCGTTCCTGACCGCCCAGGCCTTTGCCCCCGGCATGCGCGACGCGGGGCGCGGCGCGATCATCAGCCTGGCGTCGGGCCGGGCCATCGAAGGGGCGCAAAACGGTATCCACTACGCGGCATCAAAGGCCGGTATTATCGCCATGACCAAGACCCTGGCCCAGGAATGGGCGCCCTACGGCATCCGCGCCAACGCGATTATCCCGGGCGTGTCCGAGACCCGGCAGCCGATGGAGGCGCCGGGCGTCACGCTGGAGAATCTGCGCGAACGCGGCGGCAATGTGCCGCTGGGCCGCGTCGGCCACCCGGACGATATCGCCGGCATGGTCATGATGTTGTTGAGCGCCGACGCCGCCTTCATGACCGGACAAAGCGTCGCCATCAATGGCGGCGCAATCATGCTGCCCTGAGGCCAAAAGCCGAACCATTATGGCCAACCGCAAAACAGCCTGTATTTTCTGCCGCGCGCGGCTGACCTGGCTCGCCCACCTGTTCAAGGCCTGTTTCAAGCAACACCATCGAGAGCTGCGCGCACCGCTGTCGCGCTTTATCGGACCCGACGCCGTGGTGTTTGATGTCGGCGCCCATGCCGGGTAGTTTGCCAAGCTGTTTGCCGGGATGGCGCCTCAAGGGAAAATATTCAGCATTGAACCGGGCGCCTATGCACTTTCCATCCTGCGCCCGGCGCTGCGCATCAACCGGTTGTCTCATGTGACGGTGATCGAAACCGGGCTGAGCGACACGCCGGGAGAGGCGACACTGAACGTCCCGGTCAAGCAAAGCGGCAGCATCGGGTTCGGGCTGAGCCATATTGGCGGCGCAATGGACGGGAGCGGCTTGCGGACCGTCGAGGAGACGATTCCCCTGTCGACCATTGACGTTCTGGCCGCCGAGCTGAAGCTCAACCGGCTGAATTTCATCAAGGCGGATATCGAAGGGTGGGAAATGCGCATGCTGGCCGGCGGTGACAAGACGCTGCGCACCTTGCGCCCCGGCCTGTTTCTGGAGGTCAATAACGACTCGCTCTCCCGCGCGGGCGATATAGCCGAAGGTTTATTATCCTATATGGCAGAACGGGATTACCGCGCCTTTCTGCTGACCGAAAACGGCGCCTTCGAACCGGTCGATACCGCGGACAACGCCGATCTGTTTTTTGTGCCTGCCGAAAAAGCGGCCGCGCTTTTGCACGCCTGACTTTCCATAAGGCGGCGGACGCGATAATCAGGGCAACAAAGCGAAATTTATCGGGACAGCATCATGCCGGCACGCAGCGGAAAGGCCTTTCTGGACGGGATACGCGCCCCGCGCGATATTTGGATGGATGGGGCGCGCATCTCCGATGTCGTCGACCACCCGGCACTGACCGGCGCGGCCCACACGCTGGCCGCGGTTTATGATCTACAACTCAACAATCCCGAAACCTGTCTCGGCACCGATCCGGATACGGGAGAGACGGTCAGCCTGTCCCATATCGTGCCGCGCTCGCAAGACGACCTGCTGCGCCGACATAAATGCCTTGAGAAGATCGCTGAGTTTTCCGTCGGGCTGATGGGCCGGACGCCGGACTATCTTAACGTCACCTTCGCCGGATTCGCGGGCGACAAGGCCGCATGGGCGGCGCATGGCAATGAGGAAGGGGCGGAAAATCTCGCCGCCTATCAGAAACAGCTTGCCCATGAAGACTGGTCACTGACCCACGCCATTGTCTCGCCGGCGGCGACAAGGCGATGGGCGACGCGCCGCGCCCGGGCGATACCGTCACCGTTCACAAGGTGGAGGATACGGAAAACGGTATTCTGGTTCGGGGCTCCAAGGCGCTGGCCACGCTCGCGCCCTTTGCCGATGAGCTGGCGGTTTATCCGCGCACCCCGATGCCGGAAGGGGCGGAGCCCTATATGCTCGCCTTTTGCCTCCCGATGTCGACGCCGGGGCTGCAATTCCTGTGCCGTGACAGCATGTCTGCGCCCGAACACGGTTTCGACCACCCCTTTTCCGGCCGGTTCGACGAACAGGACGCCTTTGTCATATTCGATGACGTGGAAATCCCGCGCGAGCGCGTTTTTATCGACGGCAATATCGGCGTCTATAACAGCGTCATGACCAAAACCTGGATGCCCAACATCATGCATCAGACGATGATCCGGGCCTGTGTGAAGCTGCAATTCGCCTGGGCCCTGGGGCGGCGCATGGCGAAAGCGGTCAATGACAAGGGACCGGCGACGCAGCAGATGTTGGGCGAGATCTGGTGCTATGCCGAATTCGCGCGTTCGGCGCTCGCCAACGCGGAGGCCGAGGCGCTGGATCAGGGAGACGGGTTCTGGACGCCTGCGGTGGAGCCTCTATTCGCGCTGCGCTGCATGTTGCCCTACTGGTTCCCCAAGGTCGGCGAATATCTCAAGCTGATGGGATCGCACTATATGCTGGCCGCGCCGCGTGCCGCGCAGTTCGAGGATGCGGAGCTGAAACGCGTGATCGACGCCTATCTGGGAGGGGGCGAGGATGTCAGCGCCGAGGAACGCGCCCGAATCTTCCGGCTCGGCTGGGATTTCGTCGGCACCGAAATGGCGAGCCGCAATGAACAATATGAGCGGTTCTATCTCGGCTCAGGCGCGCGCAATCTGCAGGCCGTCTGGCGGGTCGCAGACACCGCGCGCAGCGACGCGCTGGTCGATCGTTTTCTGGAAGAAGAGTTTTAGGAATAGACGCCGAGCGCCGCACGGATTCTGCCCAACGCTTCCTCATCTCCCGGCGCGAAACTTGCCGCGACGTAGCGGTCCGGGCGCACCAGCAGGATTTTCCCGAAATAGGGCCGGAAGGCCGGATGGGTCGCGTCTTCGGCGGCGAGCGTGACCCGATTAGCGTCAAGCGTTTCAAACATATCCGGCGTCGGTCCGGCGAAGGCCTCATTCGCCTCCGTTGCGACCGCCAGCAGGGCGAAACCGGGCCCAAGGATATCGTCCAGCCTTTTCGTTTCGCCATCGGGGCCGGTCACCACCGGCTGGGGCAGCATGCGCCCGACCAAAGTCTGTTTGGCGGAGAGACCGTCCGGACACAAAAAGCCCTGTTCGAACCGGGGGACGGGCTTGAATTTCAGCCCCATGATGTAATCGCGGAATTTGGGGATCAGCCCGGCGATCTTGAAGAACGCCGCCTGGCCATAGGTATGGAACCAGTTGCGCGGCACCATCACCCAGCCGATCTGGATCGCCATTTGGATCAGCGCCCAGGCATGATCGCGCCGTTCCGACTGGTAGGTTTCCATCAACGAAAGGCCAAATTGTCCTTTCACCACGGCGGCGGCCTTCCAGGCGAAATTGGCAGTGTCGCGCTGGCCGCTATTCAGCCCCTGCCCGGCATAGGGCGGCGTCAGATGCGCGGCATCGCCCATCAAAAATACCCGTCCATCGCGCCATTTATCGGCCACCCGCGCCTGAAAGGTATAGACGACCTTGCGGATGACCTCGACCGGCCGGTCACCGATATAGGGGCGCAGCAGATCGCGGATGGTGTCCTCTTTCAGGAAATGATCGGCGTCCTCTCCGGGATGGACGACAAATTCCCAGCGCCGTGTCCCGCCGAAACCGGGTAGCGTGATCGCCGGGCGGCGATGGTCGCAATGGGCCACCGAATCCGGCGTGTCATCAAGATCATTCACCGTGTCGAAAACCAGCCAGCGTTCCTCGAAGCTTGATCCGGCCAGCACGGCCCCGATCGCCAGACGCACCGCCGACCGACCGCCATCGCACCCGGCAAGGAACTGCCCGCGAATGTGTTTCTCCGCCCCGTCGGGACCGGTCACCGTCACAGTGACGCCGTCCGCGTCCTGATCAAGTTCTTCGAAATTATGGTCGAACCAGACCTCGACGTCCGGAAAGCGCGCAAGCCCCTCCAGCAGCGTCGCTTCCAGCTCCGGCTGGTGAAAGGCGGAACGCCGGGGGTGGCCGAATTCCAGTGTTGTCGGTTTGACCCGGGCGAATTCGCGCTGGCCCGGCGTGTAATAGCGCGCGCCATACCCGGGCAGAGTACGCGGCACGATCCTGTCCACCAGCCCGAGCGTCTGCATGGAGCGCAGCGATTCATCGTCGATGGAGACCGCGCGCGGTTCCGCCACCGTTCCGGCATTGCGTTCGATCAAGACGGCGCGCACGCCGAACAACCCGAGATAATTCGCCACCGCCAGACCCGCCGGTCCGGCGCCAATGATGATGATATCGGTTTCGATCAGTTCAGCTGTCACGGGCTGACGAAATGAAGAAAATGGAGCGGGCGATGAGATTCGAACTCACGACTTCAACCTTGGCAAGGTTGCGCTCTACCCCTGAGCTACGCCCGCATCCGGTAAGGCAGTCTAGCGCAAGAGCCATATGCCTGAAAAGGAAGCGGGATCATAGCCATCGTCGCGCGCAATGCAAGCCCTTTACGCAGGGGCGTTCGCTGTGGCAATTGATCGTCCCATGACCGCTCAGGACGCCACGAAAACACCCGACGGCAAGGCCACGCCGGATGCGTTGTATGAAGCGCTCGACCGGCTGAACGTCGCCTATTCGGTACAACATCACCCGCCGGTCTACACAGTGGCGGAAGCCAAGGAACTGCGCGGTGAGATCGACGGCGCCCATTGCAAGAGCCTGTTCCTGCGCAACAAGAAGGGCGCGATGTGGCTGGTCGTGTGCCTGGAATGGCGCCGTATGGAGATGAAGGCGCTCTCCGGATTGCTCGGCAGCGGGCGGCTTTCCTTCGGCAGCGCCGAACGGCTGGCCGCGCATCTGGGCGTAATTCCCGGCGCGGTAACGCCCTTTGCCGCCATAAATGACCGGGCCGATCAGGACGGGCCGCTGGTGCAGGTCGTTCTGGATGCGGAAATGATGCGGGCCCCGGCGGTCAATTTTCATCCGCTGGTAAATAACGCGACGGTCAATCTGACCCCTGATGGGCTGCGCGTCTTTCTCGAGGATTGCGGCCACGCGCCGCTTGTCCTCGATCTCAGGGAGGCGACGGCGGAATAAAGCGGAGAGCCTTGTTTTTCGGCGCGTTAACCGCCATTTTGGCATCAACACACTGAAAAAGCGCAAATCGGGGAAGTTATGGAAACGATTGTCGATCCGAATGGCGGCGGGCAGGCGCCCGGCGGCGGACTCATCAAGGATACCAGCGACGCGGAATTCGTCGCCGATGTAATCGAGGGCTCTCAGGAAGTTCCGGTCATCGTCGATTTCTGGGCCCCCTGGTGCGGCCCCTGCAAGCAGCTCGGCCCGCTGCTGGAAAAGGTCGTGACCGAGGCGGGCGGGGCGGTAACGCTGGTCAAGATCGATATTGACCAGAACCCGCAGGTCGCGCAGCAGCTGCGCATTCAATCCATCCCGGCGGTCTATGCCTTTTATCAGGGCCGTCCGGTGGACGGGTTCCAGGGCGCGATGCCGGAAAGCCAGCTCAAGGAATTCGTGAAAAAGCTGACCGATGCCGCGGGCAGCGCCCAGCCTTCGCCGGTCGATGACGCGCTGGCCCAGGCCAAGGCGCTGGTCGAAGCCGGCCAGAACGATCAGGCCGAGGCAGTCTATGAACAAATCCTGCAGCACGCCCCGGATAACGCCGAGGCAAAGATAAGCCTGGCGCGGCTGTCGCTGGATGGCGGCTATGCCGAACGGGCGCAGACATTGATCGACGAGCTGTCGGACGAGGACAAGGCTTCGCCCGAAACGGTGTCCGTTATTTCTGCGCTGGCGCTGGCGGAAAAGGCCGGAGAAGCCGGCGATATGGGCGTGTTGCGCGCGGCGGTCGATGCCAATCCCGCCGATCATCAGGCGCGGCACGATCTGGCGGTGGCGATGTTCGCCGCCGGCCAGAAAGAGGAAGCCATTGATGAATTGCTGGAAATCGTGCGCCGCGACCGCAAATGGAACGACGAGGCCGCGCGGGTTCAACTGCTGGAATTTTTTGAAGCGTTGGGCCCGACCGACGAATTGACGGTCGGCGGCCGGCGCAAACTTTCTTCGATCTTGTTTTCCTGACCGGGTCGCCAGATGACCGGCTATCGCCTGGAACCGGAACAGCTGCCGCCGATATTGCCGGTGTTTCCGCTGACGGGTGTCTTGTTATTGCCGGGCGGGCAATTGCCGCTGAATATTTTCGAGCCGCGCTATCTCGCCATGGTGCGCGACGCGCTGGCCAGCGAGGCGCGGTTGATCGGCATGGTGCAGCCGCGCGTGCCGGACCCGACGGACAATCACGGCCCTGCACCGGGCACGCCCTCGGATGCGCCGGAGTTTTACGCCATTGGCTGCGCCGGACGGGTTGTCGGCTTCAATGAGACCCCGGACGGCCGCAACCTGATTACCCTGCACGGCATCACGCGCTTCCGGATTACGGAGGAAACCGCACTGGGGGACGGCTATCGCCGGGTCAAGGCGGGGTATGGCGATTTTTCCGGCGACCTGAACGCGGACGAGGCGCCGGTCGCCATTGATCGCGACCGGTTGCTAGAGGCGGTAAAGAAATTTTTCGAGGCCCGCCGGATCGATGCCGAATGGGAACAGGTTGAAAAGACGGAAACCGGGCGGCTGGTCACGTCGCTTGCCATGAGCATTCCATTCAGTCCGGTCGAACGCCAGGCGCTTCTGGAGTCCGCCTCCGCCGATGACCGGGCCGCGCTCTTGATTACCATGATGGAAATGGCCGCCGCCGCGCCGGAGGGCGAAGGCGGTATCAGCCACTGAACGGAGAGACGATTATGAACACCGAACAAAACGCACCCGATGCCAAGCTTCTGGAGATTCTGGTCTGTCCTGTTACCAAGGAGGCGCTCCGCTATGACGCCGACGCACAGGAGTTGATTTCAGAAAAAGCCGGACTGGCCTATCCGATACGGGACGGCATCCCGATCATGTTGATCGATGAGGCGCGGCGTCTTGAGAGTAATGGCTGAGCGCCGGAGGCCGCGACGTTGTTGAATCCGGTTCCCGAGACCATCCGGCTACGCAAGGCCGAGAAGACGCTGGTCGTCAAATTCAAGGACGGGCCGGAATACACCCTGCCGGCTGAATTGCTGCGGGTGGAATCCCCGTCCGCCGAAGTTCAGGGTCACAGCCCGAGCCAGAGAAAAATCGTCGCCGGGCGGCGCCATGTCGGAATTATGGAAGTGCAGCCGGTCGGGAATTACGCGGTGCGGCTGATATTCGACGATCTGCACGATAGCGGAATCTATTCCTGGAATTATCTGTTTGAGCTGGGCCGCGATCAGGAAAAACGCTGGCAGGAATATTTCGCCGCGCTGGAGTCCAACGGTCTTTCCCGCGAACCCTGATTTTACACCGGCAATCCGCGGATCAGCCGGGGCAAATCCCCCAGTTCGCCCATCGCGTGGCGCATGAACAGCTTCTTCACGGCGGGCGCGCGCTGGACCGCGGCAAGGCCCAGATTGCGCGCCGCGACCAGAGGGGCGGCGTCATTTGAAAACAGACGGTTCAGGGCGTCGGTCGCCGCCAGCATTACCGCATTGTCGGTCCGCCGCCAGCTTTGATATTTTTCAAGCGACGACAGATCGCCCGGATCGAGCCCGAGCCGCATTGTATCGGCCACCACCTCCGCCAGCGCGGCGACATCGCGCCAGCCTATATTGATCCCCTGCCCGGCGATCGGGTGGATGGTGTGGGCCGCATCGGCCACCAGCGCGATGCGGGGCGCGATATAGGAGCGCGCGTTCATCAGCCCGAGCGGATAGGAGCGCCGCGGCCCTTCGAGAGAGAGAGCGCCGAGAAAATTCCCGAAGCGGGATGAGAGCTCTTCCAGGAAATCGCCGTCGGGCAAATTCATGAAATGCGGCGCGAGATCGGCCCGTTCGGTCCAGACGATGGAAGAGCGATTTCCCGTCAGGGGCAGGATGGCGAACGGACCGCTGGGCAGAAAATGTTCATGGGCGATGCCACGGTGATCGCGTTCATGCACGACCGTACAGATGATAGCGTGTTGATCGTAGCGCCATTTGGTGACGCCGATACCGGCGCGCCGCCGAGTGGGCGATTGACGGCCATCGGCCCCGACCAGCAGACGCGCGCCGAGCATTGTGCCGTCCGACAGGTGAACCGTGGCCCACGCATTTTCTGTTTCGAATTCCGTTACACGCAACCCGGGGAGGAAGCGAACCGTGGGAAGCGCGTCAAGCAGAGGGAGCATCGCCGCGCGCAGATCCTTGTTTTCCACTATCCATCCGAGCGCATCCGCACCGACATCTTTGTGATCGTAATGTACGAAAAACGGCGACTCCGCGTCCGCCACCCGAATATCGAGAATGGGTTGCGCATGCGGCGCGACATCGTCCCAGGCCCCAAGCGACTCGAACATACGCGCGGAAGAGGCTGCGACCGCGGTCGTGCGCCCGTCGAATTCAGTGGTGACCAGCTTCTCCGGAGGAGTCGGCTCAATCAGGGCAACCGAAATTCCGGCCGCCCCAAGCGCGCAGGCCAGAGGCATGCCGGCCAGACCACCGCCCGCGATTACCACATCCATTGAAAGGTCGCTTGCCATGAAACCTATATGGCCCCGCCACCCCTGACCTGTCCAGCCTCGGGAAATTTCGATAGGTGATTATTTTTTCATCAATTGTGGTTTTTATGATGATATTTTAATCATTTTCTGAGGTTTCTCCGCGATCCAGAAAGGCGAAGAAACTCAATAAATCATGGTAACACATTGAATTAAAAAGATTATTTTTATTTTTTCTCCTTTGGCACGCGCCTTGCTGTTGAAACACTGTAATGGGTTCCGAATTATCGGAATTTTGCACTATAAGGAGAAAAAAATGGCTTTTGCCAATAAGATCAAGTCGGTTGCCGCGGGTGTTCTGGCGATATCTTTACTGACGCCGCTGGCCGCTGCCGCCGAGGAGAAGAGCCCCATCCCGGGTACTTTTTCCGCGAATGTCGGGATGGTGTCGGAGTATTTTTTCCGGGGTATTTCCCAGACTGATGACGCCCCCGCCGTGCAAGGCGGATTCGATTACGAGATCGAGGCCGCAAAGGATGTGACGCTGTATGCCGGTATCTGGGGATCGAATGTCGATTTCAATGACGGCGCCAGCGGCGCAACGCTCGAAATCGACTATTATGGCGGCTTGCGCACCGCGATCGGCGAAACCGGCCTGTCGCTGGATGCCGGTTTTATCTACTACTC
>Ga0181585_10006494_pt1 | contig 10024 bp, 8 predicted proteins | sample 071ome_29_FD_132469 | JGI IMG/M metagenome (GOLD analysis project Ga0181585, IMG submission 132469) | Coastal salt marsh microbial communities from the Groves Creek Marsh, Skidaway Island, Georgia - 071407BT metaG (megahit assembly) | ecosystem: Environmental > Aquatic > Marine > Intertidal zone... | reverse complement strand
ATCTTTTACAAACCAAACACCTGTAAATATTCCACCAGTAAAACCTGTATTGTGTACATCCCAACCATGACCACCTGGTTCATAATGTACAAACTGTGTATTAGTTGTTCCTGCAGTTCCAGTGGTAAGATAAATTGTATTTCCAAATGCTGCCATGCCTGTAATAGCATAAAGTATTCCAGTAGATGTCATAGCTGTCCAGGTATCTCCATTATCTGTACTTTGATAAATTGTTGTACCATCAGCTACATAAATATTTCCATTGGTAGTCCTAACCATATAGTTATTATCAGAACTAAAACTTATGCTTTCTGCTGCAGTAGTATACAATAAGTGAATATGATAAGAAGTTTCATCATCTCCATGAAAAATATCTACACCTTTACTATCCCAAAATCTTGTTGTATCTTTTTCTGAACCACTTGTTCTGTGTGCTGTATCTAATCCCTGTCCACCTGTAAAGTTATTCCTGGAATATATACGACCTAAGTTAGATGTAAAATCTTCAGGGTTTTGTTTAACATTTATTTGTCCATCTTCAACATTAGAAGATTGTATGGTCATTTCTCTTCCAGGTCCAATAGCACTTCTGTAAAGGTTATTATCTAATCGAATATCATATCCATATCTTTTAGGATTTTGTACACTTAAAGTATTAGCAATTCTAGGCACTTGGATATACCACGCTGTTTAAACTGACAGGTTCAGGGTATCTAGCTCTTAGGTCTTTTCTTGCTTGATTGATTAGTACTTGCTGATATTGAAGCAAAGAATTTCTAATATTAGATGATGAGTTAATTGGATAATTCTGAACTTGCATTTGTTCACTTATGTAATCTGCTGTATAGGTAGGTATATCTTTACCTGCAATCATTTGAGCTGCAACACCTGCCATAATAATAGCTTCATACTCTGTTTCTAATCCTATGTCTGCTAAGGTAGATGCTTCATTTGTTACCTCACCAAATTTTTTCTTGAATGTGCAATGAACATTTACACCATTAGTAACACCTGTAAACTGTACGACTTTACCTGATGCAGTTACAGAAGTAGGTACATCTATGAGTTCCATAGCCACTCCTCTAAACTGCACTGAAGTTTCACTACCATCTGCAAGTGTTTGATACTGTGATACTGCTGCTAAAGGTGCAACAATTCTATTATCATCATCACCAGTTAATGCTACATATCCTGTAGCACTGGCTATTGTTTGTGTTTCTACTGCATAAAGAGTAGGATATAAATTTTCTATTTGGTCTTTGACTGCATTAAAAACATTTATTCTAGGAAATGGAGGAGTAATTTTTATAACATCTCCTGCAAGATGTTCTGCAGCAGTTGTACCTCTAACGCCTCTAGTAACAGTAATACTGTTTGTAACAGCATTTAATTCTGTACATATCATAAGCTCTTGGCCTATTTCAATTATTGTACCTGTATCTAAAGCATCTTCTTCTTCTACAGATAATAAATCTCCATTAAAACCAACTGATGTTTCGCTAGCATCTATACCACTGGATAGAATAGTGTAACTAACAATGTCTTCCATTGGTTCAAGATACTCTCTATAAACCCTATCAACTAGGTTTCCTATAGTTGTACTCATGTTACTTCCTTATGCTGAATGAAATACTAACTGAATAACTCTGTCTGCAACTTCTGCTGTACCTGATACAACTTTAATTGCACCAACTCCTGCCCATCCTGATGGGTCAACTCTAACATGGCTATCAGCAGTAACTGTATAAGTTACATCAGTACCATCAGTTTCTTTTAATGCTTTAAAAGTTCCTCCAGTGTTTGTTGATGCGACTTGGAATGTTACAGCAGTGCCTGTCATAGCTGCAGGAAATATAATTCCTGATAATAATAAACCATCTGTATCTACTGCAGTTGATACTGTTGTATTTTCAGATATATCTATTGTTACAGCTTTTGTCTTAAATAAATTCTTACCTGCTACTGGCATTTATTCTCCTAAATCTTATTTTTATATTCTAACAGAAGAAAAGGTGGGAGGTGGAATTCCCACCTAATCTTCAAATATTTATCTTTAGCTTACGCCATTGATAACTGCGTGATATTCGGCAGGTCCTTTATCAAGACCAATTTCCATATAAACACGCTTTGATACTGCGGCTGCATCATCATTATCTGTATCTTCTACGAAGACACCACCTTTACCTGGGATGTTTAAGAAACAAACATCTAAGTAAGCAAGGTCCAAAATGAATGCTTGGTCAGCAGGAACGAATTCGTTAACTGCTAGTCCAATGTTTCCAAATGGAGTAATGATACTGTCAATATTGACACCTGCAATGTTTCTATCTCTAGGCAATACTGCCATTTGGTTAGAACCACTCTTAACAAGGTTTTGGTTCAAGTCTAAGATTGAACCTGGTCTTGCGAAAAGTACAGGGTTTTGCATTGGAGCTCCTGCATCATACATTAATTTTAATGTTTCTGCGAGTGCATCAAAGTCAAGACCTTGTGCATCTCCTGCTCCATCTCCTGTTGTATCATGGGCGTATGCTGATGAACCATTTCCTGATGCTACCCATTCTGCGATGCCTCTCATCTCTCTTGGGTTACCATCTGTTCCATCATTGAATGTAGCATTAAAGAATTCCCACTCAACTTCTCTTGCGATTTTGCTAAGTAGTTCTTCTAATTGAAATGCCATTTCATCTTGCACTGGGTTAGAACCTTCAAATGCTGCTGTTCCAGTTCCCATAGCTTGTGAGTTCAAATATCCTGTAGATGCCAAAGCGGAGTAGGTAAGTTTAATACCTTGGTTCCAAATTTGAACACAGTCTATTGCAGAACTTCTGCTTCTACCAAAATAAGCAGGTTGTCCACCTTCAGCAACAGTTGTATATCCTGATACTGTAGGTGTATCTACTTTTTGGGTTTGGAAAACTGGAGAATTAAGAAGTTTACCACCTGTTAAACCACCAACCATTGATAGTAAAGGTGTTCTTCTAGCACCAACTTTGAATAGTTCGCCAGTAAAATTGTTAATTTCAGATACTGAAATTGGGTCTGGTGAGCCTATAGCTGCCATTATTTTCTCCTAAATTTTTTGGTTTAGGAGGATTATTCTCCTAAACGCTACTTGTCTTCTAGCTCATTGAGAGCTTTTAATTTTGTAGCAATACTGTCTCTAACACGACCAGTTTGTTGAGCTTCAGCTATTTGGTCTTTTACACTTTGGTTGGCATTTACAGCTTGTGCTTGACTTGCAAGATTGTCTAATCTTTCCTGTCCTGCGTTTACTGTCTCACGAAAACTGTCTTGCTGCCCAAATACTTCTTCTCCAAATTCTTCGGCTACAAATGCTTTAAGTGCATCTGCTGCCAAATCGCCTTCGTACATTTGGTCGGCTGCTTTACCTATTCCTTTAGTCCTATCTAAACCTATTTGTTTAAACAAGTTATCTCGTTCTGCGATTTGATACTGTGCAAGTTCATCTCTAAGAGCTTTATTCTCTTCTCGAATAGCTTTCCAGTTCTTATCTTCAGAACCAGTTTCCTGGACTTCAGTTTCGTTAGTTACTTCTTCAGACATGTATTGTCTCCTATTCCTATAAATAATATTTTTGCAAGTGCCATTTATGTCATGCACTGGGACTACTACATATTATTTATTTTCCATGTCTTGTATGTAGGCATCAAGACAGTTCTCGTATCAAAGGTCTAGTTTAACCACCCGCACCTTAGTAGAGTGTCAAATTTATTATATCATAATTTATTTAAATGCAAGCTGTTTAAACAAGTAGTTATTGTGCTTCTAATCCTACTACTGCACCTTCTCTTGTTGTAGCGGCACCTGCTTGTATAGAACTTTCAGACACTGCTTGTGCTTGTGTTCTTCTTATTAATGATAACTCTTGTGGAGATAGTCCCGCTACTCCTGTAGCTATATCTTCCTCTGTTATATCTATTCCTCTAGCTGAACCTGCTCTCGTTAAACCTGATAGTTCTTCAGTCCTAGAAAATACTGATGCTGCATCTCTTTGTGAAATATCAGCCTCTACAAACTTTTCTGCTGTAGTTAATCCTATTGTTGTACCTGCAATCTCTGCTTCAGCAAGTATTTGTGATGTAAGTATTTGATTTTCCAATACAGCTTGTGATATATCAGGGCTAATAAACATAGCAAACAAAGCTGTCTCATCTAATCCATAACCATATTGTTCATTAAATACTTCTAATACTTGGTCTTTATTATTAATTAATTGCTCATAACCAAACTGTAATCTAGCGGAGAACTCTTCTATGTTTACATCTCCACCAATAGCTTCTACTATTTCATCAGCAAATATATCAGGATTTAAATTGTAATTTCTAAGTTGGTCCTTCATACTATCTTTAAGTTCTAAGTACTGTACTTCTGTCATTCTCAATGTACCATCTTCTCTTCTAATACCAGGGAAAGCTCTAGCAAATGCATCGCTACCTCTAACTGTAGCTAAGGCTATATCAATACTTCCTGTTTCAGTCCATTTCATAATTAAATCATCAAGTATGTTTGAAGGAAAGTATGGATACAAAGCGGCTGCATCTGCTTTAGTAGGAGTATATACTTGTGTCTCCTCTTCAAATACAGGCTCTTTCTCTTCATCTTTACTACCATAAATATTTGAACCTTCAAAAGTTTTAAGAAAATCTTGTATTATACCTAATGCTTTGGTTTCTGCATTTGCTAACTCTTGTTCAGCCGCACTAAAAGTTGGAACTCCAGTAGTAGCTACTACTACTTCTTCTACATCTTCGTTTCCTGCCATATCTTCAGCATCTTGAATATCTGTATAACCTCTAGCTTGTGCAACTCTTGGGTCAGCAAAAAATTCTATTTCACCTGTGTTTGGATTTTTACCTACTGTAACCATTATTCAAATACTCCTGAATATGCTTGTGGTACTCTTGATGCTAAATCATCTAAGAATTGATTTTTAATTCCTGGGCTATCAAGAAATTTTCCTCTTACTTGTTTATCAAATTCCATATAATCTCCATTAGATTTAATTATTAAATCATTTATTATATCTTTTTGGCTTGGTGTTAGCTCTACAATTTGATTTCCTGTAACGCCATTGATAAGTCTTGATGCTCTGTTTGAGTAGTATCCATTCCAGGTAGCATAGTTAGAACCTTTAAACATAGGATATAAAGTATCGTGTTGCATTTGTAATTCATTCTTAACACCTTCTACATCTCCTGCTCTTACTCTTGCGGCAAGTTTATAAAATGCTCCTGATTGCTTCATAGCTTCGTATGTAGGAACTCCTAGAATATCTACAATGTATCCTTTAGCAGTTGATTGACCTGTATTGACACCAGTAAATTTACCTACAAATGGTTGTAATACTTCAGGCAATAAATCTTTACCGCCTAATAAATCTAAATAAGTTTCATCATCAATGTAATCTAAGAGAGTATCTACTTCTTCTGCATCTATTTGAAATGTAGTTACTGCTGTTGCTAATGCTTCAGCTAGTTCATTAATTGGTCCTTGCATATTCCTAGATATAATACCTTCTTTGATGTTGACAATGTTTGTAGAAATATCTTTTTTAATTCCATCAGGGTCAGAATAATATTTAACCATAAACTTTCTTTCACCTTCAGTGGAGTTGTTATACCAGGTTGTACCTCGTAAATCATCTACTGATACAGGTACTCCAGTTAAACTAGCTGCTAAAAATGCTGCTTGCACATCCCTATCTAGTAACCACTTCATACCATTCTCTTGTGCTTGTGCTTGAAATTTACTTTCAACTTCATCAAAGACACCTCTGTATGGTTCAGGTTCATCTGCACCTTGTAGTATTTCACTTACTAATAAATCTTCGTGTCCTCTATATGCATATCCATATCTCTCTGCAAATGTTGTTGCATCTAGTGATACTGGTTCTACTCCTAATGATAAGAAGTTAGGATTATCTACTTTTGCAAGTATTGGGAAATCACCTAGCTCTTCATCTGTATCTAAAAATACTGCATAGATAACTCCATCTATTTCAATAATCTCTTCAGGTTGAAATGAAAATTGATTAGTAAGCATTATCTGTTAAAAGAAAATAATATTTCTTCATCCTCTTCCTCGGTTAAATCATTATTTAAGTTATCTAGTATTATATCATACACTGGTTTACTTATTTTGTAAGCTATTGAATACTTATCTGATACCTCACCAAAGTTATCCCAAAAACTTTCATCAGTTGTTTGTGCTTTATATGTTGCTTGTCCTACATCATATAACAACAATGCTATCTCATACGCTGCATAAGCCATACCAACTGGTCCAGTCGCAGCAGCTAATCCTATTCTAGGTAATACTTTAGGTATGATTGCTTTAGTAATTACCTGGTCTCCTATGTCTGCCTTTTCTAATACAGAAAATATTTTTCTAAATACTCCAGGATTTTTATTAATAATATCTTTAGCTTTGTTTAGATTATCTATACCATCTGCCTTAGATATTGCATCATCAAGTTCATCTAATGCTTGGGTAGGTGTTACATCATCTACTACATTTGTAGGTATAGCATCATAAGCACTGGTGTCTATATTACTTATGTCTGCTATATTCCATTGATATGAGAACTCACCTAAACTCATTTTTTGATTTATTCCATATTCTTGTCTAAGAAAATCAGCATCAGAAAAATTGTCAGATATTGTAGTACCTATAATTTCCTGGTATCTAGTAAAGTATTCTCTTGCTACTTGGAATGGCACACCTGTACCAACTCCATCAAAATCTGTGATTGAGTGTAGTAACTGATAGGGTTCTTTTGAGTTAGGCAACAATACATCTAAGTTATCTGTTGTTATCTTTTTTAATGTATCATCTAAAGCAAGAGGTCTGTCTAATTTATTGCTTATTTCAAATCCATCTAAGAATGCATGTTCAGCACCAGTAAAGTTTGTATATCCTGTTTGCAATCTACCAACTTGTTCAAAATAAAACTTAATCATATTTTTTATAGATTTAGTTTTAAGTTTTTGTGGATTATCGTAGTCTAATAAGTATTGATTATGTCCATCTGTTATCCATAAATTATCTTCAAACAAATCGTATATATCATCTATTTGGTCAGAAGGTATATTATCTATGTTGTCATAAAGCTCTACTAACTGTATAGTCATAGGCCTCATTTGTTCAGTGGAAGTCCATGCTGTGTACATCTGTGATATCTCATGGTATTGCATTTCATCTAATATTCTTATTTGTATCTCTAATGCTTCAGGTATATCTCCAACTTTTAAATCAGAACCCATCAACTGTTCAGACATATCAACAAGAATATTATCTATGTTTGTTGTATCTATATCGAAATCATATTTTTTATTTAATGCAATAGCTATATCTTCAAGAGCATTAGCAGTCTCATCATAACCAGTCCACATCATTTCAGGTATATTTATATCTGCTATTTGGTCTGTTTCAACTAGTACATCATAACTTGTTTTAACAAAGTCTATTGCTTTCTCTAATGGCAAGTCCTCAAATACTGGTTCTATTTTTCTAAAAGCATCAAACAATGCATTGGTGTGTGTAACATAATTAGCACCATTATCACCTTGAATAAGGTTACTTAATATACCTTTTCTAAATCCAACAGCATCACCTGTTAGCTGTTCGTATATATCCTTTAGAGCATCTTCAATAAGGCCTATTTCTCTTTTTCCGAGTTCAGCCATTATTCCTCTTCAGTATTAGATTTTTCTTTTTGTTGTTTTAGTTGAGCACTAAATTCATCATAGAATGCTTGAAGCCTAGAGTTACTCATTGTTATTTTCTTCTATCTTCATAGTGCCTGGATTTTCTTGTAACCTACGAACAATATCAAGTAGAGATGGCCCTTCTTTAGCTGTTTCTAAACCTTCTTCAATATTCTCTTTAACCTTTTTACCAAACTCTACTGGTCCTTTAGCAGCACTTCCTAACAATTCTCCTGTGCCTTTTACAACACTTTCACCTACAGCAGTCATTAATTTTAACAATTTATAATAATTTTGTCCTGGTTGGTAATCTCTTATTTTTTGTGTAACTGGTCCAACTGGAGCATTAGCACTATTTTGGTTAAACTTTTCAGCAAAGCTCATATCTTCTTGGGCTTTTTCTTCTTGTTTAAACAAGGAGCTATCATCCTTTGTTTCAGGCCTTCTAGGAAATGTTGTATTTGGAGGTGGTGTTTCATTATAAAAACCTTCATCTACAATACTAAAGTCTTCTGCTTGTGTTTGGCCTGGTTGTAATACTGCTTGAATATTAGCAACATCTCTTAAATACCACTCGTAAAATTCTTCTTTGCTTTTAAATCCTGTAGAAATGTAGTCTGTTATAGCACCTGTTTGTATCTCTGATGCTAACTCCATACCATTACCATATTGTATTTCGCTTTTCATAGGGTCATTTCTAGTACCTTTGCCTGTCATATAGTAAGCAGCAACATTGTTCATATTGTCTAATGCAGGTAAGAATGCTTCAGCAAATCCTTCTTGGTCTTTTATATCTACATAAGGAGGGTACATTTTAATTCTTGATATATATTGATTTACAATACCTTCCTCATCCATACTCTGATATTCTTCAGGGCCAGGTCCTTCAGGTGCTTGGTCATTTAATTCAGCACCAGTTCGTATAACAAGGCCTCCTTCTGCTATAAAAGCATACTCTTGGTCATCATCAAAGTAATCACCTTTTGCCATAGCAACTAAATCACTACGCATCTCTTCTACTGTTTTAGCTCTATACCAATCTAATGGCCCAAATTCTTCATCCATTATGTGGTTCCTCCTAACTCTATTTGACCCATTGATGCTTCAAATAAATTTGTTGCATACTGTATTTGGTTTAATGCATCTACTGATGACATCTCTCTTTGTATATCAGGTCTAGCTTTTAAGTTTTCTGTAATAACATCTAATGAATTTAAAGGTGTAGGTATTTCTCCTTTTGCTTGTCTTAAAATATCATAACCTGGAATTACTAATGGTAATGTACTACCAGGTAAATATAGAGGGAATGTACCTTGTGGAACAGAACTAGCATCTCCTACTGTAGTTCCTAAAATAATATCTCTATCTGTAATAAGACTTTCTTCATAAGCTCTTTGAGATGCGGCAGAAGCTGCTAATCCTTTATTTACTTCATTAGCAAATTCAAGATAATCATTTTCGGTAAAGTTAATATCTAATATTTCTGATACTTGGTCAAGTATATCTTTTATTTGTCCAGGATTTGCTTTAGCTTGTTGTTCTAAAAATATACCATTTTGATATAGGTCAACAAAATCTTGTGTCTCTGTAAATATTTCTTCTAATTCAGCTAATGTACTTTCATACAAAGGAAGTCCTGCAGCTAAATCTTTTTCCCATTTACCACTATCTGTAGCTTTGATGAATAATCTAGACATAAACTTAGCTTCTCTTTCACCCCATTGACCATACTCATTAGTAGTAGGTGCAGGCATTCCTGCAAGAACCATTCTCTTTTGTAATTTAAATATTTCAGTTGGGTCCATATCAATAAAGTTTCTATACTCTGCACCTTTAGCAAATGGTGCATCAACCATTTCAGGATTACCTTCTTCATCAAACTGTACTGTAGAAGGTACTAATCCATCTCTATCTGTTTTATAACCCCAGTAAGGATGACTACTTCTGTATGTTCCATACTCATCACCTATGTATTCTCCTACTTCTGCACTTTCTTCATACTTTTCTTCTGCTTCTCTAGTTTTTTTGTAATCATCACTGTTAAGTGTTTTGTTAATGCTTGAAACTATTTCATCTACATCGTAAGCATTGGACTTTACTTTGCTGTTAAAGGTGTAAGTAATAGAACCTGCTGCTTTACCAGGAGTAGGCCTATCTACTACAGAAGGATTATTTCTTATGTCATTGTCTGCTGATTGTAATAATTCAGATAATGAATTAATGTCTGCTTCACCTTGTACTTGGTTAAATAAAGTTAATGTATTATCACTAAAAAAACCTCTTGTTGTTTCGTT
>Ga0181585_10006491_pt1 | contig 10026 bp, 7 predicted proteins | sample 071ome_29_FD_132469 | JGI IMG/M metagenome (GOLD analysis project Ga0181585, IMG submission 132469) | Coastal salt marsh microbial communities from the Groves Creek Marsh, Skidaway Island, Georgia - 071407BT metaG (megahit assembly) | ecosystem: Environmental > Aquatic > Marine > Intertidal zone... | reverse complement strand
TTTGGGTTCGCCGTAGAGCAAGGCCGACCACCCTGCCTGGCGGGCACCCAGAAAGTCGCGGGAATGACTGTCGCCCAAGTGGAGAATCTCAGCTGGCTTTTTGCCCGTGGCTTTTTCCACCTGGCGGAATATTTCGAGATCCGGTTTTTCGCACCCCATTTCACTGGAGATGAAGATGTGATGAAAAACTTGTTCGATCTGCAGATCGGTAAGTACGGTGCGGAGACGGGAGTCGTTGTTGGAGAGAACTGCAAGTTCATAGCCACGACCTCGAAGCTTTTTCAATGTATCCAGTGCACCTTCAGCCAGTTTCCAACAATCCCCACGGGCAAAAAGATCCCAAAGATCTTCGAATAAAGGGTCGATATCTTTATCTCGGGAAAAGGGGCGGAATGTCTGGGCAACCACCTGCCTCCAGAATTCCTTCTCTTCGCCCCCGTTGGTTTTTTTACAGACCTGCAATTTTCCAAAAGCCTGGTAGAAATTTTCGTCCACTTCTTCGTCTGAAGCATCGATGCCATATTCTCTTGCCGTTCTTCCGTACACAGCACCAACCGAGGGCCAGGGGCGGACCAGAGTGCCCGCGGCGTCAACGGTAAGGAGTCGAATGGGGTTCGAGGAATCTGACATATTGGATTAACGGTTGGAAAAAAATCAACGATGTGCGAGGGATTAATGGTTTAAAATGATGCATTTAGCAAGCAAGCGAAGATTTCCACCCGGGGTAGGGTTTGCCTTTTTGCTTATTTTGGCAGCGGTCGCCGGTGTCCTTTTTCCAGAACCATTTACACAAAAAAATTGGGGAGAATCTGGTCAATGGGCCACAGTCGCGACCTTTGTGATTTTTGTTTTTATTGGCAGAAGTATTTCTCTTAATGTCTTAGCTAAGGAGATGAAACGCCCAATAGTTACGCTGACAATTCAGGGCAGTATTTTTCTGATTACCTGGGTTCTTGCATCTCTTTTCTATCGCTATTGTCTCCCCTTTTTCTCCTCTTCCTTTTTTATGGGGTTTCTTTTAGTTCTGGTTCTTCCCTCAACCATCTCAAGTTGTGTTGTCTATACTCGGGTTGCAGATGGGAGTACTGAGTTTGCGTTGGGGCATTCCTTTCTTTCCAATTTTATCGCTCCGTTTCTATTTCCACTCTTATGCGTAGGTTGGCTCTATGGTGTGGGCTTCACAAGTGTTTCCTTTCTGAGTGTGGTTGAACGGATTTATCCGAGGCTTGGGCTATTGATTTTGTTACCATTAATTCTTGGATACTTTTCAAAAAAAATCCCCCAATTGGGAGTGCAGAGAGATTGGGAAAAAAAGGCACCTCAGGCATGTATTCTCTTTCTTTCTTATATCGCTTTTGCTTCAGGCACTTCTCTCGGTTTGCTCAACCAATCGATCAGCCAATGGGCGGAGTTGGTGGCTTGGACAATTGTGTGCTGGTTGGTTCTCTCTTTTCTGGGTTGGATAAGTGGAAGAGTGCTTGTTTTGAAAACCCCGGAGAGAATTAGTGCTTATTTTGTGGTTTCTCAAAAATCTTTGGTCACCGGGATTCCTCTCATTTTTGCGGTGATGGGTACTCAAAGCGTGGAGGGATGGATCTGGATTATTTTACCCCTTACTTTTTACCATTTATTTCAACTGCTCGCAGGGGCAGGTGTTATTGCCTACTTGAATCGTGAAGTGCCCAAAGATAGGGTAGGACTTTTGCGTGGATGAATCATACTCCCTTTAGTACAGTGAAGCTTTAAATATGACCGAATCCACTTCAGGATATTCTGCGATCAACCAATTGTGCGAACAATTAGGCGATTGTGTAGAAACTTCATTCGAGCAACGAGAAGACTATTCCTACGATGGATTGAAGATCAGTTCCTTGCCAGATGCTGTTATCCGGGTCAAAGAAGCGGTCCAAGTTGGGACGGTTCTCAAAATCGCCAATAAGTATGGTATTGCGGTTACCACTCGCGGTGCAGGTTCATCGCTGACTGGTGGTGCCACCCCAATCCAGGCAGGTTGGGTGCTCGATTTGTCGCAGTTGAACCATTTCGAAATCGATGAAGAGAATCAACTCGCACGGTGTGGACCGGGAGTGGTGGTGGCGGATTTGCAGGTAGCAGCGGCGGAACAGGATTTATTTTATCCCCCAGATCCCTCCTCCAAAAAGTTTTGTACCCTTGGGGGGAATGTTGCTTGCAATGCGGGCGGTTTACGCTGTGTAAAGTATGGAGTAACCCGTGACTACATTCTTTCGTTAAGTGGTTTTCTGGCAAATGGGGAATATGTACGCTGGGGCAGGGCCACCCGAAAATTTGCAACCGGTTATAACTTGCGTGATTTGTGGGTCGGTAGTGAAGGAACGCTTGGGGTTGTCACAGAGATTACGGTGCGTCTGATTGATTTGCCCAAGACGACCCGTACTTTTCTTGGGGTATTTGAATCGGATGAATTAGCCCTTTCTTCTCCGCACGCACTTTGGAAACTTGGATTGCGTCCCTCCATCCTCGAATACATGGACAGCTGGACGATTGATTGCCTGCAGAAGTATGTGTGTACGGAAGTGTTTCCGGGCATTGAGCCACACCCCATGCTCCTGATTGAAGTGGATGGTAATGAGCACGAAGTGGAAGAGCAGAGCAAACTCTTGGAGAATTGGCTAAGTGAAATTGCGTTAGCATACCGTTGTGCGGTTACCCCGGAGGAAGCAGAAAAACTATGGGATGTAAGAAGGCAGGGATCTTCTTCGATGAAAAAACTAGCTTCCACAAAATTAAATGAGGATGTAGTGGTTCCACTCAGTCGACAGATTGAGCTTGTTCATTCCGTGGAAGAATTGCGAAAAAAATACGAAATAAAAATTGGGGTTTTTGGACACTGCGGGGACGGGAACCTACATGTGAATTTGATGTACGATGAGGATAACAAAGAGGAAACAGGTAGAGCGGTTTCAGCTTTGCGGGAGTTGATGAGCCAGGTCATCTCCCTCGATGGTGCGATTAGTGGCGAGCATGGTGTGGGATTGGCGAAAACTCCCTTTGTTCGTGAACAATTTAAGGATTCCGAATGGAATGCGATGCAGGCTATTAAAAAAGCATTGGATCCAAATAATATTTTAAATCCGGGGAAAATTTTTGACGTTTATCATCCTTGGGAACAAAAAAAGATACCTGTGACTTTGTCATGGGAACACGAAAACGAAGAACCAAAACCACAGGAAGCATGAAAAAGCCCTACTTAATCGCCCTCATTCTCTTTTCCCCTTTCTTATCAATCTTAGGTCAGGACGAAACCCTGCACCCCTGGACGGATACGCAGGGACGTACATTGACTGCATCGTTCGTAAGTTCAGATGGCAAGACAGTGACGATTAAATGGAACGGAAAAGTTTTTCCACTGCCAATCAGTTCACTCGCTCCTCAATCTCAGGAGTTGGCTAGGAAATTGTCTGCCCCGCCAAAAGCTGAACCGATGTCGACACCTGCATCTCCTTTTGATGAAATTCTCAACTCAGTACCCCAGGATCTTCTTGGCCCTGAAGCACTTGACATTGAGCACGATTGGTCCAGCTCTGATGGGCGTCCGCTCAAAGCAAAATTCATAAGCCTTAATGGTGAACAGTTGAGTTTGGCGATGAATGCGGGGGCTAAGCAATTCACTCTGGGCTTAAATCATTTTTCTGACGAATCCCAAGCCTTGGCTAAATTGTTACAATCTTTAGCCGTCAAGCATCGCCCAGTGGTCGCACCTAAGCCAATTGCTGTAGTTGCCCCACCGTCAGCCAAGCCTGTCGATCAAACTGCTCCGTCAACCCCCGCAGTTGCTCCAAAACCTCCTGTATCCTCAAAACCACTTCCTTTACCCAAGGTAACCGAGGAGGACTTGGAGAAGGTTCATGCATGGACCAACTCAGCAGGTAATCCATTGGAAGCTAGCTTTGTAGCCGCCACAGACAGGGATATCACCCTAAAAATCGCCCGTCGTTCTTCTCCCTATGTGCTTACTTGGGATAAATTATCTCCAGAATCTCAAGCGTTAGGTAAGGCTTTGCAAAAGCTAAAGAAATCATTGGTTCCAAGTATTCTGCCTGCTAAAGTAAATGTTTTATCGAGATACAGTTCAGGTAAATGGAAAGATTATAACACAATATTGGAAAGCGTCGCTTTTGAAGCAGGTATTCACTCTTACGCTAAATACGACAGCAAATTGCAAAGACATCTGATGTTTCCACTAGATGTTTGGTTTGTAAAAGATGGCCAGCGTTTAGAAGAAACAAAGATGACCCTAACAATCCAGCCTTTTGCATATTCGGCTAGGTTCGACGAAAATGGAAAACCAATTATGCGAGATGGCAAGCAGGAGTGGCATTATCATCGCAGATGGTTAAAAAGCGTCTCTTCCCCTGAAGTTTCGACTGATCGCAGAAAAACTTCTATTGAAGGTATTCTCGATAACGGCTCTGAGTTCGATTTCAATTATGAACTAAGTCAAAATGGAGTTAGTATTTGGGGTGAAGTTAAGGATTCCCGAAAAGAGGATTACCCTACTCACTTCAGAATCTTTGTGTATTCAACAAGTCTTGCATCAACTACGGAAGCATCGCAAATGACTGCGGAGCAAATTAATGAAACTGCCGGTGACGGCACTTTCTACATCGATTTAGTAAAGGGTAAAAAAGTAAAATTCCCCTTTTCTGAGCAATTTGTGAGCATAAAACAGAGACTTAGGAAAGAAAGCAAAGGCGAGGATATTTCCATTGCAAAAGTAATTGAATACAAGGGTTCTCCTTTTGGTGATCACCGAGCTAAGATCCAGCACAAGGCAAAAAATACGCAGATGAGATGGGATGAAGGATATGGTGCTAAATTTGCTTTGCAGGGAATCAGAATGGAAGTTGAAACATTTGATGCCATAGAAGCCAAAAAGGATAGAGAAAACCAAAAAAAGTATAAGGGGATGTCTGAGATTGGGTATGGAGACCGCGTAGAAGTAAAGGTGTACCGCGGAGATTAAACCGCATTGATATATTTTTTCCGATTATTTGTAGCTCTATTCTTTTCTGTCTCCGTTTATGGAGAACGGATAAGGGTCGCTTCCTATAATGTCAAAAACTACTTGGTTATGGACCGTCTTGCTGGTGGGATTTGGCGAGAAGAGTACCCTAAGCCTGCGCATGAGTGTTCAATTATTCATTCAATTATTCAAAAAGTAAATCCCGATATACTGGCTTTACAGGAGATAGGTGAGATGCCCTATCTCTATGATTTATGGAGGGACTTAAATATTACTGGTATTGGAAACTATCGATACTCTTTTTGGGTCAAAGGTGAAGAGAATGAACAGCGCCATCTTTCTTTGCTTAGCCGCTTACCTATTCACACGAAATTAGCTCATCTTGATTTGGGGTTTTCTTATTTTGGAAAAACAACTCGGCCAAGACGTGGTTTAATGGAAGTGGAATTTAAAACAAAAGGAAAAACATGGCGTTTATTTAATCTTCACCTGAAAAGCAAATGGACGGAAAGAGATGATGATCCGCAAGCGGCTAGTTTAAGAGAAAAAGAAGCCCGTGTCATTCGGGACTTCATCAGAAAGAAGTATCCACCTCAGGCAGATTCCCTCCACTTGGTCGTTGGAGACTTTAATGATTTTAAAAATACCGCCCCGATACGCCGTTTTCAGAAGGTCAATAAAACCACCCTTCATCACATGCTTCCCTGTCAGGATACCATGGGTTACTTTTGGACTCATTATTACAAAAAGCAGGACAGTTACGACCGCTTAGATTACATTTTTGCCAGCCCATCGATGTTCGAAAATTATACCAAAGGATCCGCTCGGGTAAATGATTCCCTTCGTTGCTTAGAGGGCTCGGACCACCGCATGGTCTATGCGGATTTTGAATTTTAGAAAATCAGTGAGCGGCCTAGCATTGCCATAACCCTTTGGCTTCGATCATTTCCACCACAGGTCTGGGTAGAGGATCATGCCATCCTTGTTCACGCTTGCAGACTTTTTGAAAAACATCACGCGAGAAAAGTTTCATATTTTCACGGTCACAGTTTACGATTTTCTCCAAAAAGCCATTTTCTCTGACATATTTGTAGAGGTTTCGCAGGTTCTCAGCGACCACCAGATTGTCTATGGTGATCAGACCGCCTTCCTCGACTACCGTCTCCACATTGTCTCCCCGGTGCATCTGTTTACTGTAGATTTCAAAAGTTTCTTTCTCGATTGGGTATCCATAAATCCGCAGGTTCTCTTTGAAGAGAATCCCAAAGGCTTCGAGGATACCCCCATCGAGATTTTCGTAGTATTCCTCCTTGAAGATATCGGCTAAATTATTGAGGCCAAGAACCAGTCCAATCGGTTCGCGGACCAATCGGCGGAGGTAAGCAGACAACCGATAATATTCAAAGTAATTGGTGACTAATACCCCATAACCACAGGCATTAATCACCTCGATGCGGGCAATGAAGTCGTCGTGGTCGATTTCGTCTTTCCCTCCCAATGAACCGAGCGTGAGTTCCATAAAGACTTTGAGCTTGGACTGATTAACATCTTCACGGGCAATAAACTGGGTTCTGGCTTTTTCGAGCATGTCAACATTGACTTTGGTCAGAGGACGAAAGCTCCCCCGTTCAATGAGGCAAGCATGCTTGTAAAGCTTCTCTGCCGCCTGCACCACATAGCCATCCTCATCAAACATCACTGCATGGGTCAGCCCGTTTCGGATTAATTCAAGAGAAAGTATGCGGTTATCCAATTTTTCAAAATTGAGTCCATTAAACTCAATCATGTCCACTTCGATTCTTTCAGGACCTAACTCATCTAATAAGCTAGATATAAAGACCGAGGGCTTTCCCCGTAAATGGAAAGCTCCATAAACAATATTTACGCCGAGCCGTCCAATGGCGTCCTGTTGAAGGCGGTTATCCCGGTCGAGCATTCGCACATGTAAAATAATATCGTGCGGCGGTCCCATGGGTTCCAGTTGAAATCGGATGCCCATCCAACCGTGGCATTCATTTGTTTTGTTGTAATTCAAGGCAGCCACGGTATTGGCAAAAGAGAAAAATGTGCTGTCTTTGCCACGGGCCTCCGAAAGACGTTCATCGAGCAGTTCATATTCGTGTTTGAGCATTTGCACCAAACGTTGACGCGAAACATATCTGCCTGCTTCCCCATAGATGGAGTCGCTGAATTTCATGTCATAAGCAGAGATGGTTTTGGCAACCGTGCCGGCTGCACCGCCTGCCTGAAAGAAATTTCTTCCCACTTCCTGACCCGCTCCAATTTCGGCAAAGGTTCCGTATTTGGCAGGGTCCAAGTTGATTCGCAATGCTTTACGCTCCACACTTAAAGGTTCTTCTTCCATGTCTATCGGAAGATGCTTGATTTCAGAGGACAGGCAAAGTTTTTCTTCGACCTTTTAGTGAATCAGGTGTTTTTTTCATCTTTTGTAAAAAATGAAAAAGTTTTTCTTCGAAGTGTTTCGTAAATTTGCGGTGTCGATTGTATCGACGATCCTTTTTGCAGTGGTTTTTTTCTTTCTGATTGGAGGAGTTCTATCCTCTCTGTTGGAAAGTCCAAAGCCTGAAGTTCAACCTTCCTCTTTTCTGGTATTCGATCTAACCATGAATTTGACAGAGCGGCCCGGAGGTCAGACTTTTGAGGATGTGGTGGAGCAGGCCATAACTGAAGAGGCCAAGCCAACTCAAATGCACTTACTTGAAGTGCTGGATGCCTTGCGTAAGGCAAAGTCCGATCCCAAAATTTCGGGCATATTAGTAAAGGGTAGTTTTCAACCTCAGGATTATGGGTGTGGATATGCGACCATCCGCGAAATGATTGACGGGTTTGATGATTTTAAGATTTCTGGAAAACCAGTAATTGGCTTTTGCCACAGCCCCACGCAGCTCGATTATTTGGTCTACTCTACTTGTGATGAATTGTTCATCGACCCAGCAGGTACGCTCCTTATCAATGGTCTGGCTAGTCAGGATTTGTTTCTGGGTGATACCCTGAAGAAGTATGGGGTTGGTGTGCAGGTGGTACGTACAGGAAGATACAAAGGTGCAGTTGAACCTTTTACCTCCAACGAATACAGCCTGGAGAACAGGGAACAAATTAGTAGGCTTCTTGAATTGCGATGGGCAGATTACTTAAATTTTATTGCCGTGAGACGCGATCTCTCTGCTCTTGAGCTCAATCGTACACTTGTTCGAAATTATCTTTTTGAGGCCGAACAAGCTGCTGATGTTGGATTGGTTGATGGTATTCTGACTCATGATGAGATGATTGATCTGATGACCGAAAAAGGATCGCTCAACGATGATAAGGATTGGTTCCGTGAAGTGGCCCTAATTGATTACCTCGACCGTCCACAACCTGAAGATTCCTTGGAAGGTGCTGAGGGACATTTTCAGCCACCTGAGATAACCGTTATTTATGTAGAAGGAGTGATAGTGGACGGTGGTGTTGATGATGGTTCCGTTGTTGGGGGTCAGCAAATTGTGGACCGCATAAGATCTGCCTGGAATGATGGAAATTGTAAAGCGATCGTGTTACGAGTGAATAGTCCAGGTGGAAGTGTTTCCGGTTCTGATGCCATTCTTAATGAAATTAAACGGGCACGAAAAGAAGGGTTACCCGTGGTGGTTTCGATGGGGGCGGTGGCTGCATCGGGTGGATACTGGATTGCCACGGAATGTGACTGGTTATTTGCCCATGAGCAGACCATTACCGGATCGATCGGGGTATTTGGGGTCCTGCCTAATTTTCAGGACCTTAGTGGCAGATTCGGAGCATCATTTGATGCAGTAAAGACGCACCCATCCGCAGACCTTCTTGGGGTAACCCGTCCCAAGTCCGAACAGGAAATGAAAGTTTTGCAAGCTCATGTGGAGTCCCTTTATCAAAAATTTCTCAACCTCGTTGCCAAGGGCAGGGAAATGAATATCGAAAAAGTCAGTCAACTAGCGGAGGGTCGAGTGTGGATGGGTCTGGATGCCCGTGAGCTTGGTTTGGTGCAGGAGCTTGGGGGGTTGTATGATGCGATTGAGCACGCTGCCGAATTGGCCGGTCTTAAAGACAATTACGAGGTAATTGAAATGCCCGAAGTCAGTACCCCTATGAATGATTTTGTGGAGATGATGGACGGTCAGGCAAAAGTTAACTTCAATACCAGTTCGTCCCTATCTGAGGAGTTGCCAGGCTTACATGGAATTATTGAAGCCACGAATCTTCTTAAGACCATGAATAATCCCAGACGCACTTATTCATGGCTTTCCTGGTACCGTGGTTCCTTTGGATTTAAATAATTGTTTTAATCAATCGTAATATGAATAAAAACATCACTCTTGTTCGTGCCTGCAAGGCCACCATCATTCCTGCCGGTGACGAAGTTACTCTGGCAGAAGGAGCCAGTTTTACCATTGCCCAATCTCTCGGTGGATCGGTCACTCTTCGGGATAATGCTGGAATGTATCGTGTAGGAGAAGCCGAGCTCGATGCCCTCGGTGAAGAAATTAAGCAGGATGTGCTCAAAAGCAAAGAGGACGGACAGGATAGCGGTCCGTTTAGTGAAGAAAAAGTATGGGATGCAATGCGTGGGTGTTACGACCCGGAAATTCCCGTCAATATCGTTGACCTTGGTCTTATTTATGACCTAAAGATCGAGGATGGGGACGCAGGAAAGAAGATCAGCGTAAAAATGACTCTTACCGCTCAGGGATGTGGCATGGGCCCAGTTATAGCGGATGATGCCAAGCAGCGCATCCTTGCCCTCCGCGAGGTGGAATCTGCCGAGGTTGATATCGTCTGGGATCCCCCTTGGAACCCCCGCATGATTTCCGAGGAAGGAAAGAAGGTATTGGGCTTGGAATAATTTATTTATTTGTAAATTTAAGTAGTCAAAAAAAAGCCCGGTCGAGTGACCGGGCTTTTTTTAAATTAGGTTGTTCTGGTCTAGGCTTATTTCGCCTTGGATTTAATCTTACCCACTTTTTTCCAGCGACCGGACTTTGCTGAAT
>Ga0181585_10006479_pt1 | contig 10033 bp, 8 predicted proteins | sample 071ome_29_FD_132469 | JGI IMG/M metagenome (GOLD analysis project Ga0181585, IMG submission 132469) | Coastal salt marsh microbial communities from the Groves Creek Marsh, Skidaway Island, Georgia - 071407BT metaG (megahit assembly) | ecosystem: Environmental > Aquatic > Marine > Intertidal zone... | reverse complement strand
TATGTCCTTAGTTTTAAAACTAGGGACATAAAGTTTTAATATTTCGATTTCTGCCGATTTATCGGCTCCTCCCTTTACGATAATATTTTTTCTTTAAAAATATTATCGTCAAGGAATATAAAGTAATAAGACAATGTTCAAAATCTTCGAAAATTCAAGTACTACCATTGACGCGGGAGATTACGTAAAAAAGAAGAGCGATATGGCTGTTTTCAACGGAGCGGAAAAAACGAGAAAGTGTCAAAACAGCGAAGAAAAAATATTTAAAGGACACGAGGATTATGGTAAAGTTCGCCGTGGTTATGTGGAATGTCTCGCCGATAAGTTAGAGCATGACAATAATCACCAAAACGAATTATTTAACAAAGATCTTAAAAAAACAGACCTTTTCGACTATTTCATTAGTAAATATAACAATGAAACTGGAATAAACATCGATATAAGTGGTTTCCCATATGATTCTACTGACCCCAATAATTTAGCCTATGAAAAATACATCAAAATGATGACTTTTGACAAAACCAGTCCACAGTTTCGTTTCAAATTAATTGAGACAATGTGTCGCAATCACCGTTATATGAATATATTCGGACAGACTGTAGCAAATCGCATTGATCGTAATTTAGAAACTATCCCTGAATTAACGGTTTTCGATGATAATTTAGAAGACAATATATTTGAAACCATTATGTTTGATGACCAATTTATTAATCATGGTGTCGAACCTGACAGTGGGGAGATTGCCCATGAACTCACCGCCATGAGTTATCAATATGAATACGAGCAATTGGTAGACGACGACACCGATGATACTGTATTGCTACTTCAGAATCTCCAAATGTTCGTCTAAGCCAGCTGATAAAAACCATATCCCATCATTAATCCTATGAGTGCTCCGATTATTACCTGTTGCACGGTATGACAGCCAAATTTAACGCGGGAATACATGACCAACAAAGTTAATATAGAGAGTAACGCTATCACGACATTTTTATTTTCATGATCACGGTCTAAAGCTTCGGAAATATAATATCCCGAGAAAATCCCCACGGTTTGACTGTGTCCCGAAGGCATACCATATGAAGTAGGTGATTTATTGTCGATAAAATACCCACAGTTTTTAGCACCTCGAGGTCTTGTCCCGGTTCCCAACACCTTGTATTTTTTATTTCCCATAATGGGTTTAAAAATGTAATGTTTTAATAAATAATTGAAAAAATTGGCTATATATAAGAAGATAAACAGGAATAATTTTTTGGCATCATTATGGATTAAAAAATCCACCAAAACAATCAAATTAATGATGAAAGGTGATGGACGCATCAATTTAAACAAATTTTCAAAAAAACGTAGCATTACAAATATAAATATTATCGATATTATTAATATTTGTTATATTTTCAGAGAATCATTCGGATTTATCTATTAAACTTATTTTACGAAGCCTTTTTTGATTTTTCTGTTAATTGGTTTATTTTTTCATCCAACGAAAAAAAGAAATGTATCAGTTTTGAAATATTTGAAGGGTTTTTAATAGTGTCTTTGTAGTAAGGTATTTCATCACCGTCTTTTAATTGCATATAACTTTTCATTGTTTTTCCCCAATATTCAGTATCTACTTTAATGTTTTTCGAAGTCATAAATTCACCAAATTCTTTTAATTGGCGACACTTTGAAAAATCTTGTTTTTGATTTTTCTTGTCTGGGTTTTTTTTATCTTCTTTGGTTTGTACGATTGCTTTTTTGCACTCATTTGCCAATGTATAATATGGATTTTTTTCATCTGTTAAACCTTTCATATTTAAACCACTATACAACGTGTCAATATTATATGTTTGTTCCGGATTTTCATTATAAATGTTCATGACTCCGGCATTAAAATCATCTACCTTAACCTTGAAATCAGATCCCAAAAATTCATCATTGTTTTCTATTTCTTGATATATTTTTCCGTTTTTTTTTATAACTTCAGGTTCATTGTCTTCTTTCTTATCACCTATTCTCTCCCCCATCGATTTGTAAACTTGAGTGAATATAATCGGCATATTAATTCCTAGAAGGGACGGAGTATGTTCGATGTCTCCTTTTTTTCTTATTTCACCAATAGTCGCCATCAAATCAACCTGACATTTATTGAATTTATCAAGATTATTCCCTGCTAAATTTTCAGAAGAACACGCTCCCGCTTTTTCTTGACTAAACAATTCGGGGAATTCTTCCATTAAGTCGTCTTCATGTTCAATTTCAAAAGGAGCATTATCTTCGATATTTCCTATGCCCCCACTTTCGTTACCTTCAATAATATTCTTTGCTAAATGAAGCTCACTAAGTCGAATGGCTAATATTGCTGAGAATATTATGATTCCGCCAATACACCATTTTTTCCATTGTTTGGCTGTTATTTTAAAATCACCTATTTTTCCTTTATTTTTATATGCTGCTACAACTAATATAACAAATAACAATATTGTTATTGAAATGGCACTAAACTGATTCATATTACATTTCTTCATTATATAAGATTGATATATAATTGAGATATTAAATTTATTTTTTATTCCTTCTTTTCATTGTTTTTCTTCTTTTCATTGTTTTTCTTCTTTTCATTGTTTTTGCTTTTAATGTATTCCTTTTACCACAAATATCTTTTGTTTTACCTAATTTGTATTTTTTGTCCATGTAACGCATGTCTCTAGTAATTTTCTTACATTCACCGACTTTTTGGTTGCGTCTATAAATACGCAGTATATTAAAGCGTCCTTTTTTGGCGATTGCGGCTTTTTTACGCGTTTTACCCGTTTTCTTTTGTTCCATTCGTACACCGTCGTTAATGGCTGCTCGCCTTCTTCTGTCACCATCTGTTAATTTATATCTTATTTTCTTCTTAGAATAATCAATTTTTTTAAGTTTAGGCAAAATTATTTCTCTTTTATTAGATTTACTGGATAGAGACATATAAAATATAAAAAGAATAAAATCTATTAATAATGTATATGTCGTCTATGAGTAATCAAAGTAGCCCAGGCAACCAGAGTAGCCCAGGCAACCAAAGTAGCTTAGATAGTCGAAAGAGTTTAAGCTCAAATATTAGTATGGGTAGCCGAAGTAGTAGAGGTAGCCGAGGTAGTCGAGGTAGCCGAAGTAGTAGAGGTAGTCGAAGTAGCCGAGGTAGCCGAAAAAGTTCTGGCTCATTGAGTAGTAATTTATCTTCAGATATGAAAGATTCTCCATCCCCCCCGAAAAGAAAAACAGCAAAAAAGAAAAGAGGACGTTCTCGTTCTCGGGGTAAATCAAGAGGAAGGTCTCGTTCACGTGTTAAAAAAAGGGGTCGTTCTCGTTCTCGCGCAAAAAAAAGATTTAAAATTAAACCACAGACTATGGATGATATTAAAAAACTTTTCCCGTTACAAAATTCGACGGGTCCGCAAATGATGACAGGACCACCTAAACAGGCTTGGGTTCAATCACAAAACCCTGGAAAAGCACCAGCTCAGAATATGGCAAACGTGGCAAACGTGACAATGAGTCCAGTTGAACAAAAAAAAAACGATGTCGAAGATGACTTTGAGATTTTAAGCAATCTTTCAGATACTTATAGTGCAATTACGGAATTATTGGAAAACGATGAATATTTGAGAACATTATTTTTCAGCGAAAGAGCATATGAAAAATTAACAGAAGAAGAAATAAAAAGTAATGAACACAAAGTTAAAAAATTTGAAAAACTTATACTAAAATCAATGGAAAAAATAGAAAAAATGGGTTCAAAACGCCGTGTGGAAGGTTGGCTTGATAAACTTCGAATAGTATTGGCATCTCCATTTTCTGATGAAACAAACTTGAAAACCATGAGTTTGGAGGCCAAATTCAAAGGCTTACCCAAATTATTCTGGCTTTTATTAAACTTTTACAAAAAAGCAATACCTATTAAAAAATCTTACCAAACTTTATACGAGATATTGAAAAACAAAAAACATCACATAGGAGAAATTGTAAACATAAACAGTATGTCATACCGCATTGATAGAATGGGAGAAAAAATGCAATTAAATAAAGTATATGACCATGGGGGATATGGATTTTTAGAAGTTTTGGATACCGTTAGAGGAGCTGATTATATAACAAATGATAATTTAAAAGACAAAATCAATGAGTTGGAAAACGAATTGAAAAAAGTTGGAAACGAATTGATATCAGCCATCGAAGAAAATAATTTATTTGTTGGAGTTAAAGGTACCCAGACATCTCAGAAACACATGGGAAATATTCAAAACGAAGTTTTGGAATTTAATCATCGTTTGGTAGATAGATTACCAATTATAAAACGTATGTATAACATTCATACATCCATTGAAAAGATACTTAGGATAAAAATTGAGGATGAAGGAATGAAAAATGCAAAAAATCAATTGGTGAATAAACTGAGAAATAAAAAAATGGACGTTAACGAAAGAAAAGTTTACACTTTACAAACTTTATTGGTGAAAGAACTAGAAAAAGGCGGTGAAGAACCTAGCAAAAGAGCCCAAGAATTAAGTCAAAGATTAAATAAAGCATGGATGATATTTAATTCCGAAAAGAAGAGATTAATGGATAGTGGAAGAATGGACAGACAGTTTTCTCATTTTCATGGAAAAACTGCATTTGATAAAACTGAAAGAGAAATTCTAGGATATATGGCTGAAGGTGACGATGCAATGCGTGATTTAAATAGATTAATGAAAGCTAGAATCACCCAAAGAAACAGAGACAAAGCAAATAAATCTAAAAAGGCAGCAGCATTAAAAATACTAAGAAGATTTATTGCGAATACAGCACAGAAAAGACGAAAACAAAAAACAAGAAAGCCCCCAAAGAAAAAAAAGTCCCCAAAAGGAAGCCAAACAAGAAGAAAATAATTAAATTGAAAATATTTGTCAAATATATTTTACTTGACATATATTAATTATGACCAGTCTCGACGGAACCACGGGATTACGTAAAACCAGTTTAGATGGTACTGGTGTCAGTGGAGGAGGAGGTGGTTCTGCCATAAATTTGGTAGGTCTCGCTACTCTAATCAAAGACGTAATCAATCCCAACTATTTAGAAGATTTTATCAATGCTAACACTGACGCTGAATACGCCATCATTAAAGACCGGATTTACACAAATAAATTCGTAAACAATACAAACCTCGACTATGACGTATATATTCAGCAAATTACTGATTATAAAAATTCGGGAACATTAAACAATATTGACGTTTTCGCACAACTCGCTCTAAATTCTCTGGGCGTATTAAAAAAGGGATACAATCAATACGAAACTGCTACCACTTTACAAGCCGAGGTCAATTTTCTGAATCAACAAATCGCAGCGTCGTCTTCTGAAGAAAATCGCGGTATTCTCGTCACGACACAAAACAGTCTCAGCGGTGACCTCGACGCCGTATATCTAGAGTACATTCTCACTTATGGTTACCCTGAATCAGGTATTTTCGACCCCGCTTTACTTGCTGAATTTTCTTAACCTCGCCCATTCTCATTCTTCCTCGACGACATAGCCACACGTTGTTTTCTTTTTCTTGAATTTCTTACTATCATTCGTCTCATTGTGAAATTCATTATGACACGTTCGACAGACTGATACCAAATTGGCTTTGGAATTCTTCGGAATAAATCCTTCGATCATTCCGTCTTCGTCAGCATCCTTCTGGTGTCTGAGATGATGAACGTCATCCGCCTTTTTTCCACATACAAAACAGTTTGTCTTAATTAATTTGCGATTGTAAGACGACGAATCACGCATGGAAATATTTTTCGAAGAAGGTTGTAATTCTAGGCGGATACTCTGTGCCATATCCATAAACTCTCTATCCATTTGAAACATACGGCATACTTCGAGACCATAACTCTGATTACCTTGTCCATCTTTCAATTTACGTTCGTAAGTCAAAATATCCTTGATTTCGTCGTATTTTATCGTCATGTGTTTCACACACAGTCCTTCGCCCATGATATCCCGAATCTTACCAATCTTCATTATATCATGAAAGTGTGTGGCAAATACAAATGTACTTGTTTGTTTTACCAACGTCAAAATACCACTTGAAAATATACTCAGTGCCGAAATCATGTCTGTACTAGAACACATTTCATCGCCAAGTACCAAACTATATTCGTCTGCGTTTTCTACGATGGTTTTCAGTTCACACATCTCCACTGCAAAAGTACTTTGTCCGCGGAAAATATCGTCGTTGCCCAAAATACGTGTGAAAATAGAACGATAAGGATGATAAACTAGAGATTTGGCCGCCACAAAGAACCCGCTCTGTGCCAATAGAATATTGATGCCAATGGACTTAATGAGACTGGATTTTCCAACCGCATTTGTACCAAACAAAAGCATACCGCTTTCACTCTCCGTACCCAAAGACAAATTATTCGATACATAAAGTTCGTCTTCCAAAATGCGCTCGATGATGGGATGGCGAATACCTTCGAAGCGGAAAAAAGAACGCTCTGCATCTGCCTCGATGGTAGGACGCGAATACCCGCGTTTTTTGGCAATATCGGCACGCATAAACAAGAAATCCACTTCGGCAATGGATTTGGCGATTTCCTCAATGTCCTCACATTTCTCCTTTATTTCTATCAAAAAATTATTATATGTACGTTTTTTGTCATATGTAAATCTTTCACATAATTCAATGCGCTCCTCCATTTTTTGTTCAATTACTGTGTTTGTCAATACTGTCTTTGTGCCTTCTTTTCGCGTGGTTAAATTCGAAATATCAATGTCAAGCGTGGGTCCTTTTGTCCACCCCCATGCTTTTTCCAAATTAATGTTGAATTTTGCCAATGATTTGCCCTTCTTTTTACAATATGAATCAAATTTTTTCAATATCGTTTTTAAAGTACGTGCTCTACTATCAGTAATCATTATAAGAGTGGTATGATCGTTTTTAGTTTCTAGATTAACCATCATTTTATTCTTTTTACTGGATTTATTGGATGACGTTGATGAATTGTATGCAGATTCGAAAATAGGTGTTTTTCCATCGGAGAGTGTCCCCGTAGTCAATCTATCGTATAACCAATCAACGGATTTATCATTGAATGAGACCAAAAATGAAGCCACGTCACGTATAACTTTATATTCCAAATCTATCAATTTTATTCGAATAGATAGTTTATGTAACTTAGCATATTTCTTAATATTGAAAGGATTAACATCGACGCATTTCAAGCCGTCTTTACTTCCCATTTTCTTTATTACATCAATGTTAAGATTATCACTTACTTTTTTCTCGACACCTTTTATTTTCTTTATCGTGTCACCCAACGTCTTTTCTCGCTCGAAATATTCTTTTAATTTACGTTGTTCCTTGATTTTTTCCAATATTTTCTTAAAATCTCCCATATTTTCCATAAATCTCGAAAAATTATAAAGCGTGATAGTCTTATGAACTATTTTACGTGACAAATTTTCAATGTCAATAATCGGCACCAAAGCATTCTTAATATTGCGCCAATCGCCAGGTACTTTCTTCATATATTTAATCGTTTGTTCTATAGCCTCATACTCATCTTCGAGTTCATCGCAATCAAACGTGGGATGTAATAGACGCTGTTTAGACAATCTTATACCCATTGCAGTCGAACATTTACTCATCAAATTCAAAACACAACTATTCTCTCGTAAGTGTTCCCCTTGACCGGTTTTTATAATGTTTAATTGCTGTAAGGCACTGTTACGTATTTTAACAAACTCATCGTTTTGAGTCCAGGTAGGTTTTTTAATTTTCTCGACTAAATTCTCATTGTGAATGCAAAGAAAATCCAGTGCGAAAGACAGAAGTATTTTGGAATTTACTCGATTTGTCAAGTTTATACTTTCCATGAACAAATCTACGTCGGTCAATTTATAATAAGAGCGAAATATTTCATCTTGTCGGTCTTTTCGCTGGCAGTTTACAAATTGCTGTTTGTAATTCAAATAGTCGGTGCTGTTTTCTTCTTCGAAATTGACAATAGTCTGAGATTGACACTTTAATCCTGCACCTCGCATAAAACTCGACACGTTATTAATATTATGAAGGACAATCATTTGTTTGGGCTCATAATTTGAATAAAAATTGTTTATGGTGTTCTGAATAAGAGATAAATTTTTGTAATCTTCGAAGAATTCCTCGAGATATACATCGCCCGTATTAATGTTTATCCCGACCATAGCACAATTCATTATTTTTTTATCAGTCATGATATTTACAGTATTTTCAAAAAAATAAAAATTAAGGTATCGATCCATTTCCTGGTTACCGTATTCTTCATCTATTACGGTTCCGCATGATAATACTTTCCAAAATACTCTTTCTTTTGGTCCACTTTCTTTGATTTTATTTTTACTTTTGCTCTTACCCTTTGCCTTACTTTCTTTTGATTTCTCTTTACCTTTATCTTTGCCTTTACCCATAGACATATTTTCTCTCTTCTCTTCTTCTTCTTCCTCTTTTTTATTGGCTTCAGCATATTTTAAATACTTTTCGGCCTCTTTGGATGTGACAATCTCATTGCTATAACCAGATTTATCAGTTGGTACGGTATTTTCTTTATAAATGACTACATTGAAGCAATCTAACAATTTTTTTACCCATCGATTGAAATTTCCAATAGGCGGACCTGTAGCATCTACCGTATAAATTTTGTTATCGTCAAGAAATTCCATTTTACTCTCATATTTACCGCGGGTAACTTGTAATTCCATTTTCTGACACGCCAAATTAAAGTTCTTGTAATTATTGTTATATGAGGGAGCCGAATATGCGGAACCCTTTCGATAATAACCATATATTTCCAAAAATTTCCCATTGTGCCATAACAAAATGGTATTATTCCCGTATTTTTGTGTCATCTTATTCAACTCTACAAAATATTTTTCAAAATCACGCATTTTATTATTATTTATTATTTGTTATTTATTATTTGTTATTATTATTTAATAAGGTAATTAAATATACAAAAGAATCTTTAAACTTCTTACATAAACAAATTGCAATGTTATTTCGTGTCCACAATATAAATAAAAATAAATACGCTATAGTGTCTTTATTTTTATATTCTAAATATAGCTGTCTCATCGGTCTCATCGGTCATCATTATCGCTGTCACCATTATCGCTGTTACTATTATTTTCATTATCGCTATCACTAAAATCATCAGTTCCGGTCGAGGACATAAAATTTTTAAGTAATCTATCGGGGTTTTTATTTTTTATACCTCCAATCAATACACTATTCACATAAGTATTTATTAAGATACTTTCTGGGGCACAAGACCCAATAGAAATAAGATTTTGTTTTTTAAGTTCATTTTTGATTTTGTCGATTTTTTTGTTTCTTAATTCGATAATATCTTGTTTAATTTTGTTTTTATTGTCTTCTGAAGGAAGTAAAATACCAACTGTAAGTGACATAGGTTTACCATTTTTCTTTTTTCTTCCCAATCGATATATCTTACGAATACGAGTAATTTTCTTTTTTTTGACTTTCTTCATTTTATGTACCACAGGTTTATTCTCATCTTCGTTTATCATGTTTTTATCGCTCGGGGTGTTTAATTTTATACTGCTTTTTAATTCATCGTAAATAGGGGTCGATATTGGATTTTCATTTGATTTTTTCACTTCTTTCTTTTTTTCTTTAAATAGTTGTAAATTTTCATTAATCCTGTCTTTATTGTCAATTCTATTTTTAGAATCGCTTTCCTTTTGCTCGCCGTCTTTTAGCTCATTATCTTTTTCTTTTTTTTCCTCAAATTGTTTTCTCAAATCAAGCGTTAAACTACTTGAAGGTGTGTGTGGTTTTGATATAATATTAGAATTGGGTAAACTAGTATTTAAAGTCATTGAACCAGTCATTACAGGTAAATTTGTCTGAATTGGAGGCATTTTGTTAGATAAAAAATTTTCTTTGTGATGGGTATGCGTATGTGAGGGTTGTTCCAAACTATTTTTGAATAAACCATATCCAATCTTTTGTTCGGTAAATTCG
>Ga0181585_10006470_pt1 | contig 10043 bp, 7 predicted proteins | sample 071ome_29_FD_132469 | JGI IMG/M metagenome (GOLD analysis project Ga0181585, IMG submission 132469) | Coastal salt marsh microbial communities from the Groves Creek Marsh, Skidaway Island, Georgia - 071407BT metaG (megahit assembly) | ecosystem: Environmental > Aquatic > Marine > Intertidal zone... | reverse complement strand
TTAACGATACGTCATTTAAAATGGTGAGCGTCCCTGCCGGACCTTCAACCTGTCGAGATACATCAGTGGCTTCCAAGACAAACTCCGTCACCCGATTTTTACTCCTTTATTTATTTTTTCTTGCGACTAACGCAAACGCGTCGCCACCCACTGTTCTTGTTATCGGCGACAGTATTAGTGCCGCATATGGCATGCCCGAAGAAAAGGGATGGGTCAGCCTGATTCAAAAACGCCTGCCCGCCGGCACCCGAATGATCAATGCCTCAATCAGTGGGGAAACCACCGCGGGGGCGTCACGGACGCTTCCCGGACTGCTTGATCAACACCGTCCACAGATTGTCGTTCTCGAACTTGGCGCCAACGATGGTTTGAGAGGACACCCTCCCGCCGTGATCGAAAGAAATCTCGCCGGCATGATTACACAGTCGATTCAATCCGGTGCTAAGGTCCTCATGACCGCCATAGATATACCTTCGAACTATGGACCCGCCTATCGAGACGCGTTTCGGTCGGTCTACACAAACCTGGCCGCGGATTATGACATCGCCTTTGTGCCCTCGATATTCGATGAGATTTTCTTGCGACCCGATTTGCTGCAGGATGACGGACTACATCCCAATGAAGCAGCGCAACACGTGATAGCCGACCGAATATATCCAGTTCTTGAAACACTAATCGACTGAGCGTCCAACACTCGTGAATAGCGCCTCAAAGAGTGATCCCTCTTGGGGCCGGAGGGTATGATCCCTGCGAGACTTCTCAGGGTTCGTCGGTACCGATTGCCTCCTTTCTTCGAGCCACGTAATCTTCAAGGGACTCCTCTAAGCCCGGATCGATCTCCGGGGGCTCGTGCTCTGCCAGAATCGACTGCCAGAGTGTGGTGGCTCTTTCCGTCGCAGTTTTTGCCCCTGCGGCCTGCCAGTTCTCATTGTTCTGCCAGTCACTGACCAACGGCGCATAAAAGGCAGTTTCGTAACGGGCCATCGTGTGGTCGGTGCCAAAGAAATGTCCTCCGGGGTCCACATCCCGGATCGCCTGCACACCCATCTCATCCTCAGAACAATCAATGGGCGACAACATGTGCGCAAGATGTTGAAGTATCTCTATATCAAGGATGAACTTCTCATAGGACGCCACGAGCCCTCCTTCCAGCCACCCGGCAGCGTGGTAGACCACGTTGCCATGGCCCATGACCGCGCCCCATAGCGCCATCTGAGTCTCATAGGTGCTCTGCGCATCTACGACGTTCGATGCGTTACACGCGCTGGTACGATACGGCAAGCCATAGCGTCTGGCCAATTGACCCCCGGCAAGATTGGCTTTTGCGTTTTCGGGGGTGCCAAACGCCGGCGCACCGGAGCGCATATCAACATTTGATGTAAACCCTCCGTAGACTACCGGGCTACCAGGATGAAACAACTGGATCATGGCGATTCCGAAAAGCGCCTCTGCGTTTTGCTGAACCAGGCCGGCCGCCATGGTGACTGGCGTCATGGCGCCAAGCAGAGTAAACGGTGTCACGATGACCGCTTGGCCGAGTTCTGCGAGCGCGAGCGCTCCATCAGACATCGCCTCATCGAGTTTGCGAGGCGAATTCACGTTGATATTGCCAATGAGCCCGGGGTGTGTCCGCATCTCATCCAAACTGATGCCGCGGGCCAAGGCGAGCATCTGGGCCGCATCGTTGACCCTTCCTGCCCCAATTGGGATTGCCGAAAAGATCTTGTCTGTCAGGCAGAGGTTCGCGAGATAGCAGTCCAGATGCCGCGTTGTTGGAGGAAGATCAGTGGTCGCAACCGTCTGATTGCCAAAAAGGCCTATCACGTTGAAATGCTGACCAAGACTCAGCAACTTCTTGTAGTCAGCAAAGTTGCCGGCACGACGCCCGTTGACGCAATCATGTACATTCGGAGGCCCTGACACCATCCCGAAATAGCTCTGGTTGCCGCCCAACTGAAGTGCTCGCTCCGGGTTACGTGGCGTCAGGGTAAAAGTGCGGGGTGCGCGGCTAACCAGTTCAACAATCAAATCCGGATCGGTCAGCACCACATCGCGGTCCTCGAGCACCTTCGCCCCTTCTTTTGCGAATGCCCGGCGGACCCGCTCGCTCATAACCTCAATGCCGCCATCACGCAGCAGGTCCAGTGATGCCTGATGAACGGCTTCGAGCTGTTCTTCGGTTAAAGGATTTAGAGGGGGATAGGAATTGGTCAGCGGACCAAATGCTAACTGCGAGACCTGCGATGAGCCCATCCGGGCCGCTTTACGATCCTCGCGGGCACGCTTGCGGCTACCGCGTCCCGATCGCGCCGGTGATGGAGCCTCTGACATGCTTCAGGATTTCATTTTATCCAGAACACTCATGTCCTAAGCATGACAAAGCCACCGGCCGCAGGCCAGAGAGAAAGCGTCGAGTGCAGTCGAATGAGCGACCCGACCCCATGCCGGTCGCTCACCATGGATTGTCAGGGTTACCCGAGCACCGCCCGCGTGGCGTCCGCCAGAATCTCCGGAATCTGATCCAGCGTGTTTTCGTCGGTGACGATGGGTGGGGCGACACAGTACACATCACCTCGAACACGGGAGAACATGCCCCGCTTTACCGTTTCGTTATGTATTTTCGGACCAATGGTCTCGCCCGGATCAAAAAGCGTCTTGGTTGCCTTGTCTTTGACAAATTCGACGCCGCACATCATTCCGAGTCCGCGAACATCTCCCACGTGCGGATGGTCGGCGAGCGCCTCTTTGAGCTTCACAAGCAGGCGTTGGCCTTTTGTCCTCGCTTGTTCGAGGAACGACTCGCGCTCAATGATATCGAGCATCGCCAGTGCGACAGCACAGCCCACCGGATGGGAACTGTAGGTATACGCGTGCATCCAGGGAGAGCCGCTTTGGTTCATCACATCGGCAATTTCATCACTGATCCCGATTCCGCCAAGTGGGAAATAGCCTGATGTCACTGCTTTCGCGAACTGAATCAAATCCGGCTGAATACCCCAATGCTCAAGTCCGAACATCTTTCCCGTGCGGCCGAAGCCTGTGATGACCTCGTCGGAAACCAACAGCACCTCGTACTTATCGCAAATCTCCCGGATACGCGGAAAGTAATCATCTTGCGGAACGATCACGCCTCCGGCGCCCTGCACGGGCTCTGCTATGAACATGGCGACCGTTTCGGGCCCCTCTTCGAGGATTTTCTTCTCAAGTTCATCGGCTGCTGCAATCCCCTGACTCGGGGCGCCTTCCGGGGCTTCATACAAATACGGATACGGACTGGGAATGTGGACAAATCCGGGAATTCGAGGCTCAAACATTCCCCAGTATGGTGCAATACCGGTCGCGCACATGGCCGCGAACGTTACGCCGTGATAGCCCCAGATCCTGGAAATGACTTTGGTTTTTTCTGGCTTGCCTTTTACCTTCCAGTAGTAGCGGGCCATCTTGATGTTACTGTCGGTGGACTCGCCCCCGCCCGATGTCAGATAGAAGTGATTGATATTTGGGTAGGTCACGTCTGCCAGGCGCTCTGCAAGCTCGATCGCACGCGGATTCGTACTTCCGGTGTAGCCGGAGGCAAATCCCATCTCCCGCATCTGCTTGGAAGCAGCATCAGCGAGTTCATGTCGGCCGTTGCCTGCAGTGTTGTTCCACAGACCGGACAGGCAGTCGATGAAGCGATTTCCGTCGGCATCGATCAGGTAGGCCCCTTCTCCCCCCGTCCAAACCCGCGCCGAAGCATGGGCACTCGGGTTGTGCAGAGGATGAACCAGATGGGTTGCATCGCGATCCACCCACTCTTGTTGTTGCTGATGCTGCTCTTGTTGCTGTGCCATTTTTTTTCCTTAAGTTTTTGGTTGCTCTGCCTGTCACCGTGAACAGGCTCTTGGGCCCTACCCGAAGGAAACTTCAGGGGTCTGCATTAGCCATCGGATTATTGGGATGCCGGGTCCACTGCAATTTTTCGGCAGGACTCACCATCTGGCCCGTCCGCACATCGACCTCATTTTCTAATCTGCGCAACGTCAGGCAATTCTCCACAGGACAGACAGTAACGCAAAGGTTGCAGCCGACACACTCCTCTTCGTTCACTTCATACCGGCGCTCGCCGTTGTGACGTGCGTGAATCGCCTGATGCGACGTATCCTCACAAACGATATGACAACGACCGCATTTGATACACAAATCCTGATCGATTTGCGCCTTAACTGTGTAGTTCAGATTAAGGTGCTGCCAGTCTGTGAGGGATGGAATGGCCTGCCCCACAAGATCTGACACCGACGCAAAACCTTTTTCTTCCATAAACCGACTCAGCCCGTCGATCATGTCGTCGACGATCTTGAATCCGTGGGTCATCGCGGCCGTGCACACTTGGACGTTGCCGGCGCCCAGCAACAGAAATTCAGCAGCGTCCCGCCAATTGCTGATGCCGCCGATCGCGGAAATAGGCAGACCCTCACATTCCGGATCGCGTCCAAGATCGGACACCATGTGAAGCGCGATGGGCTTGACCGCGGGCCCGCAGTAGCCGCCGTGGGTACCCATAGCATCAATCGTTGGATTGATGCTGAGCGAGTCCAGATCCACCGACATCACGGAGTTAATGGTATTGATCAGCGAGACTGCGTCTGCACCGCCTTTTTTTGCCGCCCGGGCAGGTTGCCGGATATTGGTTACATTTGGGGTGAGTTTCACTATGACGGGAAGCCGCGAGTACTCCTTGCACCAAGCCGTCACCATCTCGACGTAGTCGGGTACCTGGCCGACCGCCGCTCCCATGCCCCGCTCAGACATACCATGAGGACAGCCGAAATTAAGTTCGAGTCCATCGGCTCCGGTGTCTTCCACCTGACTCAGAATTGATTTCCACGCAGCCTCCTGACAGGGCACCATTAAAGACACCACCAATGCACGGTCTGGCCAGTCCTTCTTGACTTGCGCGATCTCCTGAAGATTCAGCTGCAAAGGCCGATCCGTAATCAATTCAATGTTGTTAAAGCCGATGACGCTGCGATCCTTGCCGTGAAGAGCCTCGTAACGAGGCCCACTTACGTTGACAATCGGCGGGCCTTCTTCCCCCAGCGTCTTCCAGACCACGCCGCCCCAACCGGCTTCAAAAGCGCGATTGACGTTATAGCCCTTGTCTGTTGGAGGCGCGGAGGCCAGCCAGAAAGGGTTTGGGGACTCGATCCCGACAAAATTACTTTTGAGATCGTTCATGGTTATCTCCTCTTCTCTGAGATCACTGTTTGCTGTTGTTGTATTTCCAAATGCGCCAGACTGATCCGGGTTTTATTCCAGCAGACTCGGCGCAGTCAGCCGGCTTAAAGGGAAAGCGCTCGATGAATGCTGTTGGCCGCCACCTTGCCGTCCTGGACGGCACTGACGGTCAGATCATCACCGCCGGCGATACAGTCCCCGCCAGCCCAGATACCCGAACAGGAAGTCCGGCGTTCGTCGTCCACCACAAGTCGTCCGCTCGCCACTTCAAACAAGTCCGCGGACCCGGCTCTTTCAAGATGTGATCCCTGACCTATGGCCTTCAACACCATATCCGCCGGGATCACAAACTTCTCTCCCGCGTCCGAATCCCCACTCGGTTGAAATTCGACACCTGCCGCCTGACCGTCCTCGACGATTACGGCACCGGGTTGCGCCCAATACCGGATCGAGACGCCCCGGATCTTCGCAAACTCCTGCTCAACAATACTGGCTTTCATGGCGTCCGCACCCTTGCGGTAAGCGATGGTGACTTCTTCCGCGCCCAGTAGTTTGGCCTGAACTGCTGCATCAATGGCGGTCATTCCCCCGCCGATGACAACGACGCGCCGACCGACCGGAACCGCCGACAGCTGATCTGCTTGTCGCAGTCCGTCTATGAATGCGACCGCGTCAGCAACACCCTCTGCTTCTTCTCCGGGAATCCCAAGCGTATTGCCTCCACCCAGGCCAACCCCCAGAAAAATGGCGTCGTGACGCTTTTGCAAATCCTGAAGAGTGACATCCCTTCCCAAAATCGTGTCGTGGACAATCTCGATACCGCCAAGCGACGTAATGAAATCTGATTCCTTTTGGGCAAATTCATCGAGCATCTTGTACGCAGCAAGACCGTACTCATTCAGACCGCCTGACTTGGCTCTGCCCTCGTAGACCACGACATCATGTCCGAGCACCGACAGGCGGTGCGCACAAGAAAGGCCCGCGGGGCCAGCCCCCACAACTCCAATTGACTTGCCAGTCTGTTCGCTGCGTGAGAAAAATTCTGTTCCTTCCTGAAGCGCTTCGTCAACGGCAAAGCGCTGCAGTAATCCGATTGTCACAGGGCGATCATCGCCATGATTGCGGACGCAGACCCCCTCGCATAACGTCTCTACTGGACAGGCTCTTGCACAAGTCCCGCCCATGATGTTCTCTTCGAGAATAAGGCCCGCAGCACCGACAGCGTTGCCGTTGGCAATCATGCGGATAAACCCCGGGATATCAATTCCGGTCGGGCACGCTTCGGTGCACGGCGCATCAAAGCAGAAATAACACCGCTCGGCTTCGACACGAGCCGCGTTCCCCTCGAGAGGGGTGTGCATCTCACAGAAATTACTCTGGCACTCGGCTTCATTCAGCCGCTCGGCAGCGATGCCCGATGGCCCGTTATGCGCTGTCGTAATCAATTCCACTTTCTATCCTTCCTGCTAATGCAGCCAATCTGTCCCCTTGGGGTTTCTTCGTTAGTGAGTTACCCGGTGACGTCGTACCCCCGAGTCCTCCTCGACCGTTTTACCCGTTGCTGTAACCGCTTCTTGACGTCGTCAAAAAATAAATCGGCAGACAGACCCCGGATGCCACCGCATCCAGGGTCGTGCCTTTGCCTTTGGGCTACAACGTCAGAGAAGCGCTATGACCTCAGAACGCCGCATCCCAAACCACGTGGGACCATGCTCCCGAGGGCGCCTTTGAGATGACAGGGTCAGAGCCGCCACTCATCAGGGTCGCTACGGTACGCTCGTAGTCGCCTTCAGCGAGCTTGCCGCCGCCCGCCGTGAGCTTGTTGATCTCGCCCATCATCCGACGCTGGTGTTTCTCAGTCTGGGCACCGGTCTCGTCGTTTTCCAGCACGATGTCCGCTGCCGCATCGCCGTTCTCGCGAGCCCAGGCCCAACCTTTCATAGAGGCGCGGACAAAACGAGCCATCTTGTCGACGAACGCCGGGTCCTTCAGGTTGTCTTCGAGGACATACAGGCCATCCTCAAGCGTTGCGACACCCTGGTCCTCATACTTGAAAGTGACCAATTCGTCGGCGCCAAGACCGGCATCAATAATCTGCCAATACTCGTTATAGGTCATGGTCGACACACAATCCGCTTGCTTCTGAAGAATGGGGTCGACGTTAAAGCCCTGCTTCAGGACCGTCACACCCTGCGAACTGCCATCCGTCGGGACACCCAGTTGGCTCATCCAACTCAGGAACGGATATTCATTCCCATAGAACCATACGCCCAGGGTTCGGCCAGGAAAATCAGATGGTGTTTTGACGCCGCTATCCTTACGGCAGGTCAGCATCATGCCGGAGCGCTTAAAGGGCTGGGCAATATTTACCAGCGGCAAGCCTTTTTCACGCGATGCAAGCGCCGAAGGCATCCAGTCAATGATGACGTCTGCACCGCCACCCGCGATCACCTGCGGAGGCGCCACGTCTGGCCCACCAGGCTTAATCATGACATCAAGCCCTTCTTCTTTATAAAACCCCTTGTCTTTCGCAACAAAGTAACCGGCGAACTGCGCCTGGGTTACCCACTTCAGCTGCAGGGTGACCTTGTCGGCCGCCAGGGTCACGGAACTCGCCATGCCCACTGCTGCTGCCAGGATGAGGGTCGTAATATTGCGTCTCATAGTTAACCTCCTCTGTTTGGTTGAACGTGCCCCAAAGGGGGCGTTTTTACGACGGTTTCCGGAATGAGGGGTGCCAAAACGTCGCCCGCCTTTCCGCAACCGCCAGTAAACCATAGAACAGTGATCCAGACACCGCCGCCAAGGCGATCGATGCCCAAACCATCTCCATATTCATCCTCCCGACCTCCGTCGAAATTCGAAAACCCATCCCAACGATAGGCGTGCCAAAAAACTCGGCGACGATGGCCCCGATCAGAGCCAGCGCCGAGTTGATCTTTAGCGCATTGAAAATAAACGGCAAAGCGGTCGGCAGTCTCACCTGCAGGAATGACTGCCAGTGGCTCGCTCCAATGGCGCGCATCAAATCCAACTCCATAGCCCCCGCACTGCGAAGCCCGCTCATAGTATTCACCAGCATCGGGAAAAAGGTCATGATGACAACGACCGCGGCTTTGGACTGCCAGTCGAATCCAAACCACATCACCATAATCGGGGCGATCCCGATAATGGGGATCGCGCTCACGAGGTTGCCCACGGGCAACAGGCCCCGCCCCAAAAACGCCCACCGGTCCGCGGCCAAGGCCGCAGCGAATCCAGCAAGATTGCCTATAACAAACCCGGGAATAACGGCGCGCACCACGGTCTGCTGGAAATCTGCAGCAAGAATATTCAACGATCCTGTGATGGCATCACCTACAAGACCCGGAGAGGGCAGCAAGACCCGTGGAATTCCGAAGCCGATAGTTACCAACTCCCACAGGGCCAAAAACCAGACACCAAAGATCCCAGGCACAATGATGCGGAACATCATCTGCAGCCACGCTGCCTTGGGGTCGGCCTGACTGAATCGCTGCATCACATACCAGACGGCAAACCCTAAGGAGGTAACGACCAGCCAGAATCCAAGCTGTGCGACTCCACTAATCGACTTCAAATGCACCAGGTCGAGCGTACCCAGAAGCGCTACACCCAGTAACACCAACTGAGCGGTTCGACTCCATAACGATACCGTCGGCCCTAACAGAGAAAGCACCAGAACGCCGGCAAGCGAACCAGAAGTAACCCAGACCCCCGCAAGGTCAATCCATTTCACTTCCGGCGCAGGCGAACCAAAAAATGCCAGTAGCAGGAACAAGCCGCTCGCCCATACCGACCCGGGGACTTTTCTTGAGCCGACGTTCACACCGCCACCGCCTGGCCGCCGTTCAGTTTGCGCAGCGCAATCCTTTCCAAGCGCCCGACTACCGTGACCAAGAGTGCTGATACGACCGAAGCGACTATCAGCGCTGACCAGATCATCGTAATTTGGCCATAGTAGGAGCCGGTAAGAAGACGGGCACCCAGTCCTCCCTGCCCGCCTGTCGGCAACTCTGCAACAATGGCGCCGACAACGCTCAACGCAATGGCCACCTTAAGCGACGCGAACAGGAATGGTATTGAAGCCGGCAGACGGAGTTTGAAAAACACCTGGGCCGAACTGGCCGAGTAGGTACGCATCTGATCTATGAGTATGGGCTCAGGCGACCGAAGCCCCTTCACCATGCCGACAACGACCGGGAAAAAGCACAGGTACATGGAGATCACCGACTTCGGGAAAAGCCCCGTAATCCCGATTGAGCCCAGCACCACGATAATCATCGGTGCCAACGCCAGGATCGGCACGGTCTGAGAGGCAATAATCCAGGGCATCAGACTTCGGTCAAGCGTGGTGACGTAAACGATCCCGATAGCGAGCGCGATACCGAGAAGCGTCCCGAGCGCGAATCCTAAGAGCGACGATGACAACGTGATTCCGGCGTGATACACCAAACTGCGTTTTGAGGTGACCCGCTTGTCGAGCACAGTTTTTTTGAGCTCAACACCCACCTGATGAGGAGCGGGCAACACCGGCCGCTCCATTTTCCAGGCATCTTGGGCCAGTCGACTGATGTCCCAATCAACTCCCTTTTTTTGATAGCGGTCAATCAACTGCGTGCTGTTGAGATAAACGGCTCCGGCATACCAGATCACTATCAGGCTCGCGACGACAGTGAGCACCGGTAAGAATGCCCCCTGATGCAGCAGACGATCAATCATCGTCATAACTATGCCCCGCTTTTAGGCCCTCGCGTACCCGGTGGGCGATCTCAAGAAATTCAGGTGTCTCACGGATATCCAAAGCC
>Ga0181585_10006450_pt1 | contig 10062 bp, 8 predicted proteins | sample 071ome_29_FD_132469 | JGI IMG/M metagenome (GOLD analysis project Ga0181585, IMG submission 132469) | Coastal salt marsh microbial communities from the Groves Creek Marsh, Skidaway Island, Georgia - 071407BT metaG (megahit assembly) | ecosystem: Environmental > Aquatic > Marine > Intertidal zone... | reverse complement strand
TTGGACATCACTTTTGAAATAATATTAGTTGGAATTAAAGAAGGATCTCCATACAGTTCATCAAGGTTATTTATAACATCATCAATTTGTTGAAGTTTAATATTTGAATCTAAAACTTCAACAAAATGATTTGTATTATACTTTTTTGCAACTTGGTTTGACCAGTGACTTTCGTCATATTTTTTGTTTTTAAATTTAATAGTGAATGTGTTTATATTTTCATTAGTCTCATTTAAGGATTTTATAATAGCGGTAGAATCTATTCCTCCCGAACAAAAAGAAGCAATTTCTACGTCTGCCCTATTCCTAATCTGTATTGCGTCAAACATTAGTGTAAAAAATTCATCTTTATTAAATTTTTTTTCATTTACATAATTATCTATCTCCCAATATATTGATTTATCAATTATTTTAATTTTATTTCCAATATCAATTTCAATAATTTCAGATGGCCTCAGTTTAAAAATATTGTGAAAAATAGTATTGGGTGATTTAATTACACTTGACTGAATATATTCATGTAAATTTTCATCTGAAATTATATTTTTGTCTGTAGCTCTATAAACAGATTCTAAATTTGATCCAAATACTAATTCATCAGGGTTTAATTTATAAAATAATGGTTTTTGAGAAAACCGGTCCTTTGCCATAATTAAACGATTATTGCCAAAATCGATAAAAACTATAGAGAATTGCCCTATTATTTTATTTAAATATTTTTTCCCAAAATATGATATCCCTAACAATAAAACTTCTGTGTCTGAATTTTTTGTTTTAAATCTTAATCCTTTACTCAATAATTCTTTCCTTAAATCTTCATGGTTAAAAATTTCACCATTAAATAAAATTAATGAATTAAATTCTTTTGAATACATAGGTTGATTGGCTAATTCAGTTAAGTCTTGAATAGATAGCCTATTAAAAATAAAAGAGTAATGTTTTTTTGAATTAAAATTTATTTGATTATTCCTAGATTCAAAAACAGTTGTGTTGTCAGGCCCTCTACAAATAATTTTTTTATTACATTCAACTATATTTTCAGTATTAATATTTGAATTTGATATTTTACCAATAAATCCACACACAACTCAATTATATGATTATTAGGATAAATAATTTCAGAAATTATTATTAAAGTAATGAAAAAAAAATCAATAACTTATATTTTTGGTAATGGCAGAACAGAAAAAATTAAATCTTCAGATGATTTTGCAAGTGAATTTTTTTACGGATATATAGAACTTCTTAATGAAAATGAAGAAATTGAGATAATCGAAAATAATTTAGACAAAAGTAAATTTTTTAGTAAGCTATTTTTGATTGTTGACAAGATATTACGTAAGTTAACAAACCTTCCTTTCTACTTTAATGAAATTTGTTCTTTTAGAAACCTCAAGAAAACTTATCAAAGCGATGTTTTAATAATTACAAATGACAGATTGGCTCTTTCAATGATACCTTTATTAATAATCGTAAAATTATTTAAAAGTTTTCAAATCAATGTGTTTGTAATGGGATTTTTTGGAAAAGAGCGTCCAAAATATTTTTATTGGTTACAAAAATTTTTTATGATAGTTCTTATTAAATTATGTAACAATTTCTTATTTCTTGGTATGGGTGAATTTAATTCAGCAACTAATAAATACAAAAAATATAAGGATAAATTTAAATACTTTCCATTCTGTGTTGACTATGTTTTTTGGACAAAAAATTTACCTAATTACAACAAAAAGCTTTACTCATCAGACATTATTTTTGTTGGGAATGACGGAAATAGGGATTTTTCTATGTTAATCGAAATTGCTAGGAATTTACCTAAGCTGAAATTTAATATATTGTCATCAGAAATACAAAATAATCCAAAACTTCCAGAAAACATAAACTTAATTAAATCAAATTGGAACCAGTCTTTGCTATCAGACAATGAGATGCGGAAGTATTTCTCTGAATCAAAAATTTCTATTATTCCTTTAAAAAATTCACTACAACCATCTGGACAAAGTGTCGCTTTACAGTCTATGGTTTGCAAAACACCGGTTATGATATCAAAAACAAAAGGTTTTTGGGACGATAAACTTTTCAAAAATAATGAGAATATTATATTTATACAAGAAAATTCTGTAGGTTCCTGGATTGAAAAAATCAATGAATCTCTAAATAATATTGAAAAATTAAATGAAGTATCTAAAAATTCATACTCTACAGTTAGTACTAAACTAACTATGGAAAATTTTGTATCAAGGCTGTGGGAGATTATAAATGACTGATGTCAAAGTACTAATTATTGGCGCTGGTTGGGCTGGCGCTACTGTTTGCGAAATGCTAGAAAGAAATGGAATAAAATCTGAAATTTTTGAAGCCACAGATAAAGTAGGAGGTCATTCAAGATCTGAAATTATGAACGGAATCATTTATGAACCTAATGGGCCTCATATTTTTCATACATCAAATGAAAAAGTTAATAAATTTGTTAATCAGTATGGGATGAATAGAGCATTCAAACATCAAGTAAAAACAAGAATTTACCCAAAATCATTAAAAAGTGAATCTAAATTAGTAAGCTGGCCTCCTCAAGTTGACGAATTAAAGAACCTTGAGGAATGGGGCACTATCAAGGAAGAGCTTAACTCATTACCTAAAGTAATTAATCAAGAAAATTTTGAAACTTATGCAATATCAATCATGGGCTCTACTCTCTATTCCTTATTTATCGAGGGATATACTTATAAACAATGGGGAGTTGAGGGTTCAAAGCTTTCGTCTGAGTTTGCTCCAAAAAGAATAGATTTAAGGAATGATGGAAATAAAAATCTTTTTAATGATACTTACGAGTATTTTCATCCAAATGGCTCTGGAGAAATTATAGAAAAAATTCTAGAAAATAAATTAATAAATTTTAATTCAAAAATAAATATTGATAGTTTAGAAGAATTATCAAGTCATTATGATCACATAGTTATAACAGCTCCTCTAGATGATTTTTTAAATAAGAAAGAAAAACTACCATGGAGAGGAATCAAATCAGAACCAAAGTATTTTGAAAATGAAAGCTTCAATACCGAAAGTTACCAAATCAATCATCCATCTCTAAATGAAAAGTTCACACGAACAGTAGAAACTAAACATGCCAGTGGACAAAATATAAATGGTACTGTTGTGTGTAAAGAGTACTCGTTTCCCGATATAAGGCACTATCCAATTTTAGGTAAAGACGGAAAATCAAAAAAATATAATAATGAGCTAAAAAATGAGATCGTAAGAATAAATGATTCAAAAAATAACATACATTTTTGTGGGAGGCTTGCAAATTATCAGTATATCAACCAAGATCAAGCAATAGAACAGGGCATGCAGACTGCTAAAAATATATTAGAATATTCTAAATAATTTTGAAAATTATTTAGTTAGCTATCTTTTTTTAAAAGCCTAAATTCTTTTTCCCAGTAATCAGCTCTATATACTTCTAGTGAATTTAACTTGCCCTTATTTTCTTCATAGAATTCATAAAGTATACTTTCTCGCAAATTTTTTAGATCACCATAATTATCTAAAACAAATAAAGGCACATTATTACTAACTAACATATCTATAAATTTATTTCTTTTTACAATTGGAATAGACTTTAATATAAGTGATTCCCAAATTCTATGCGAATCTAAACCATTTCCTTCAGGGCAGATATTAAATTTTGATTTAGCTAATTTACTTATATAAGTTTCATTTTTTAAAAACTCAAAACTATCAATATATTCAACTTTCGAGATAATTTTGTTAATATTGCTCCTCTCATTATTTGAGTATTCCCTAAAACATGAAAAGACTAAATTAGACCTAACCTTATCATTGTCAGCATTTAAAAATCTCTTAACTATTCCATTTTTTCTATACATTTTATTTTCAAGACCTATAGGAATAAAATTTATTTTCTTATTTTCAACTCCTAATAGATTTTGAGCAAACCACTTAATTAATTTTGGGTGATCAAGTTTTTGCAGATTTATGTCTATGAGCCTATCTGAATTGTGAGAAATTATAAAAAATTCAGAATCTATTTTACTTGCAAAATTTTGAAAAAAATCCTCAATAAATTCACTTTTTAAAAATATGAAATCACCTTTTTTAACTAATGTTGGATTTATTTTAAATAAATCATCATGAATATGATCAGCAAAATTTCTAAAAGTATCTCCAGTTACAAAAGGAGTGCTTGATGGGCGATAATATCTATATTTAAATTTTTTATAGAATGATTTCACTACACTGTTATTTTAAACATTATGTACAAAATATTTGAAATATTTGATAAATATAAAGAACATTTAATTTTATTAATTTATTTGCTTACTCTTTATTTAAGTAGAGAAATATGTCTTTTAATGTTCAATTCTTTTGATTCTCCAGATTTTGAAAAATATTTTGATTATATAAGATATTTTTATAGTGAATCTGAAGAAACTAAACTGAGCCAGGGGAGTTTGTATTATGCGTTGCAGAGCTGGGCGATATATTTTTACTCTGATTCAATTGGCGAAGACAATTTTATTGGTTTAATTAATAAAAGTGTCCAAAATGTAAATCTGGTTTTATTTCTCATTTCTCAAATTGGTTTTTACAATTTACTTAGGTATTTTAAATTTAATAAGAACTCTATTCTTTTAACCCTTTCTTTGTTAAACTTTTTTCCATTAACTATTGCTTTAAGAATTTCAATGAAAACAGAAATTCTTGTTCTAAGTTTTTTGCCTTGGTTGATTCTATTTATTGAAATTTTTCTTAAAACAAAAAAGTATATTTACCTTTATATGTCAATACCGCTACTTTCAATTATTCTTCTTTCTAAAGGGTCTTCACTTGCAATAGTTGGTCTATTCCTTTTAATTGTCTACATAAACAAAATTAAATTAATTGAAAAAAAGCAATTTATAGTACTTTCAATATTTTTTATTGTGATAAGTTCACTAATTTATACAGAAGATTCAAATATTAATAATAATGATTTGCTAACTCCATCACATGAGGAAAAATATGATAATACCGCACCATTTTCTGTCATATATAAACTAGAAATTAAAAATTTAGTAAATACTCCTTTTAAACATAACTTATCAAATTCCTTTATAGGCATAACGCTTTTAGACACCTTTGGTGATTATTTTGATTTGTATTGGAATAATGATGCATCTAATTTTTTCAAAAACAGAAAACAGCTAATTGTTTACAATTCTGAAAACATAAAAATACTACCCACATATAATTCACAGTTAAAACAAATCACAGTTTATTCGTCTGCGTCTGACCCAAATTATACAAACTCTGGAGATTTCTTAAGAGACTCTTTTTCTTGGATACTGACTTTATTATTTTACTTGTTACTATTCAAACTTTTTAGAAAAAAGGCTCAGTATAAGAAATACCTAATTGCACCTTTTGTTGGAATGTTGGTTCTTCTTTTTACATCAATTTCAGGTTTTCCGGTAAACAACTACGATCCTATGGTTAGCGATACTTACAAAGCTTTTTACTACTCCTATATGGTCATTATTGCTTTTATATTTATTTTTTCGGAATTATTTGATGGAAGTTTTTTTAAGAAATTATACTTTGTACCTATTTTATTAATTTTTCTTTTTATACTTGGCTTTCCAAAAGTGCATAGTAATGAATTTGATAATAAAGTTGTTCAAATGAATACCTATTCAGAGCTTTGCGAAGTAAATGATTTTTTATTAAAAACTCTAGATTATCCAGATACTGACTGTTCTGAACAAATTAACATTACCAATAAATTAGAAGCTAAAATTATAGGTTCTGATTTAAAAAAACCCAGATTAAATATCATAAATTTACTAAACGCATTTTTAACAATTTTTATATTTGGATATTATTTTTATAATAGAAAGAAAATTTTTAATGAGTAAAAAAGTACTTATTTTAGGTAGTTCAGGTTTAGTTGGTTCTTCTTTGAATCAATATTTGAGTACCAATGAGGAATATAAAATTATATCTTCGACCAGAAAAGACACGGATTTATTTAAGTCTGCAGAAGTTAGTAAGCTATTAAAAAATTCTCAACCAGATTTTGTTATAAATGCAGCCGCAAAAGTCGGGGGTATACTTTTTAACAATACAAGTCGCGTGGAATTTTTACTAGAAAATTTAAAGATTAATATGAATTTGCTTGAAGAACTTATTCCATACAGTAATACAAAATTAATCAACCTAGGAAGTAGCTGCATCTATCCCTTAAATGCCAAGAATCCTATTAACGAAGATTCTTTTATGGATGGAAAGTTAGAGCCAACAAACTCACCATACGCAATTGCAAAAATAACAGCTATTGAATTATCAAGAAATATAAGTAAACAATATGGGAATAAAATTATTAATCTTATGCCAACCAATCTATATGGACCAAACGATAGATTTGATGACAACAAAAGTCATGTCATTCCAGGTTTAATTCACAAATTACACAAAGCAAAAATTTCAAAACAACCTTCTTTTAGTGTTTGGGGTACTGGAAAACCTAAAAGGGAATTTTTATATGTTGAAGATTTAAGCAGGTTTGTTAACTTTGTTATAAAAAATAATGTTGATGATGATTTAATTAACGTAGGCAGCGGAGTTGAAATCTCTATTAAAGATCTTGCATTCAAAATTAAAAAAATTGTTGGTTATGAAGGAAAATTAATTTTTGATAAATCAAAACCAGATGGAAACCCAAGAAAACTTTTAGATAACAAAAAAATTAGAAACCTTGGCTGGTCACCAATTACTGATCTCGACAATGGGTTAAAAATCACCTATGATTGGTATTTAAATAACCATTAAATTTAGGATACTGGGTGTTCCCAGGTGGGTTTTAATAAATTATTTTCTAACAAGACTTTTTCTTGCTTAGCTAACTCTAAATCTGATTTAATCATTTTTTCAACTAGTTGATCAAATGAACATTCTGGGTTCCAATTTAATTTTGCTTTAGCCTTAGATGGATCTCCTAATAAATAATCAACTTCATTGGGCCTAAAATATTTTTCTGATATTTGAACATACTTTTCCCAATCTAATTGAAAATATCCAAAGGCTTTTTCAACGAACTCTCTTACAGTATGTGTTTCACCAGTAGCTAGTACCCAGTCATCTGGTTTTTTATAGTTCATCATTTTCCACATGCCCTCAACATAGTCACCAGCAAAACCCCAATCTCTGTAAGAATCTAAATTTCCTAAAGTCAGCTTTTTTTGTAAATTTAATGAAATTCTTGTTACTGCTCTAGTAATTTTTCTAGTTACAAAAGTTTCACCCCTTAAAGGAGATTCATGATTGAACAATATTCCATTAACACAAAACATGTCATATGATTCTCTGTAAATTTTAGTCATTTCATGAGCAAATAATTTTGAAATAGCATATGGACTCTTTGGATTAAATACACTTTCTTCGTTTAATGCCTCTTTTCCAACACCACCATACATTTCAGATGATGACGCTTGATAAAATTTTATATTTTTTTCATGAACTTTAATTGCTTCTAGTATTGATAAAGAACCCATTGTTGATACCTGAGAAGTATATATTGGATTTTTAAAAGAAACTGAAACATGAGATTGGGCCGCAAGATTGTACACTTCGTCAGGTTCTATTTCGTTAATTAGCAGTGAAAGAGAGGATGAATCTAGAAGGTCGGAATAGTGTAGTTTAAGTAAATTTTCTTTAGAATATTTTGAAATTAAACTATCAATCCTTTTTGTGTTTATTAATGAAGCTCTTCTAATAGTGCCGTGTACTTGGTAGTCATTTTCTAGCAAAAATTTTGAAAGATAGTATCCATCTTGGCCGGTTATACCAGTGATTAATGCTTTTTTCATATAAACACAAGAATACTTTTATATTTAAATTAATGAGGATAATTATTTTAATTTAAACTTACAATACTATGTTAGGTGAAAGTATTAGTAGTAAAAACATTTGATTACACATTAGAGTCGTGGAGTAAAAATGGAACATTAGATAGAGAACTGTCTCTATATAAAATGTTAAATGCAAAATATAATACAAAATTTACGATTCTAACTTGGACGGATGGCGAAAATTTGGATAGTTTATCCCGATTCGGGATAGAGGTATTTCCCATCTACAAAAATCAAGTAATTCCATCTAATAAAATACTTCGAATTTTAAAAAGCTTTATTCTTCCATTTAGGCTAAAGAAACATTTAGAAACTATTGACATAATCAAACAAAATCAACTAATGGGTTCATGGTTTTCAGTAATTTTAAAAATAATTTTAAGAAAACCTCTTTACGTTAGAACTGGCTACGACATGCATCAGTTTTCCATACAAGAAAAGAAAAAATTTTATAAGAAAACTATGTATAAACTTTTAACCAAAATAACACTACTCTTTTCTGATCTGTACACAGTGTCAAGTAATTCAGATTTAAATTTATTTAAAAATAATAAAATAGTTCTGAGAAGGAACTGGATACTAAATAATGAGTATCATACTTTAAGTAACAGATATTCCGATAGAATTTTGTCTGTTGGTAGGCTGGAAAAGCAAAAAGATTTCATGCATCTCATAAATCAAGTTTCTGGATTAAGCATTCAAGTCGATATTGTTGGTGAAGGTTCTGAAATGAGCAAACTTAAACAATATGCAAAAATAATGAATGTAAAGGTTAATTTTTTAGGAAATTTAAATCATCATAAATTAGAAGAATTATATAAAAAATATAAATATTATGTGTCAACTTCAAACTATGAAGGAAACCCTAAAACTGTTTTGGAATCACTTTCTTTCAGTTGTGTAGTTATTTTAAGTAATATTCCAAATCATAATGAGCTTATAAAACATAATAATTCTGGTTTTATATTCAATAAAAAAAATAATGAATTAAATTCCTTGTTAGTCTCAATATTTAATGGATTGTATGACTTAGATAAAATCGCAAAAAAGGGTTTTGAATCGGTTCAGAGAAATAATGCTTTATTAAAAGCTGTTGAAAATGAAATTAAAGATTACAACGCTCTTTTAAATAAACAAGAGTAATTTAAAATAGTCCAGTATTCTAAAATAGAATTACTATAAAATCATGGAAAACAAAGTTGTAAAAATTATTTGCGGAGAATATCCAGATAATTTTAAAAAAGTTGAAATTAAAAGTGACGAAAATTTTGTTTTTGAGAATGACCCTAGTTATATTACTGTTCAGCTTTTTGATAGAGACGAAAATACTGTTTATGTTAATTCATTTATAGAGTGTGAACATTATGTTATGGGTGGATGGGATCAAAACTCTACTATTATTTTAGAGACTGATCTAATTCAGACTACAACAATTGCGTTCCTCTTTGTAATAATTTTTAAATATATCTATAAAAGAATTATTAAGTATTTATAAAATGCTAAAAAATAAAAAAATCGTTAATTTATTTGTTTTAATTTTATTACTTGTTATTCCATGGGTTTTTGCTGACTATTCAGATGATATTACTCCAGAGAAAATTACATCTGACCTAGGTTTTTATGAAGTAAACCCTTGCAAAGTTTCTTTATTTGAGTTTATTCTAAAAAACCCAAATGTTATGTATCAAGATCATTATGTAATTAACTCCTATGATTACTCTTCAATAAACTGTTTTGGGAAAATTTCTGGAATTACACAAATTGGATACAATTTTTACATTGCAGTGGGTACAAATAACTTAATCAGTTTATTTTCTCAAGGAATATTATGGATTTTTCTACTATCTTTAATACCTACGGATAAAAAAATTTATAAGATTTCAAAAATAAAAAATTTTTTAATTACATTTATGACATCATCTTTTTTTACTTTCTTAATATTTTCTGAAAGTAGATATTACAGAGATTCTTATTATTTGATGGATTTTGATAAATTCATTACATATTTTTATATTTTTTGCTCAATCTTTGTTGTGGTTGACTTAAGTAGCTCTATAGTTTTGAACCGAAGAGAAAACTTAATTAACTTTGTGCCATTTGCAATTTTATTTATAGGAACATTTAATGGTCTTAACTTTCATTATTTACAATT
>Ga0181585_10006446_pt1 | contig 10064 bp, 10 predicted proteins | sample 071ome_29_FD_132469 | JGI IMG/M metagenome (GOLD analysis project Ga0181585, IMG submission 132469) | Coastal salt marsh microbial communities from the Groves Creek Marsh, Skidaway Island, Georgia - 071407BT metaG (megahit assembly) | ecosystem: Environmental > Aquatic > Marine > Intertidal... | reverse complement strand
GTCGATAAAGGTTCCATGGTAATGCGCCAGCGCGGCATCGCTTGCTGAGGGTGAGGGTGCGCCGTCGTCTCCCGATTCCAGCACCAGGTATTGGAGGCCAGAGTCCAGCGCGACTACGCCTTCAGCCTGAGCGTTGGCAGCCATAAAGTTTTCGCCTTCCTGGCGCATCGAGTCTATCTGCGCCTGCTGCTCTGCCATCATGCGCTGCTGAAAAACTTGAATGGACGCAATAATTTCCTCATTGCTAAGCTGCGGTTCCCCGTTCACAGTATCGCGCATACCCGCCACAAAAGTTTCGAAGTCAACATTGTCCAGCAATTGCTGCTGCAGCAAGCTCTGGCCAATATTCACCCCGATACTATAAGCGATCCGACTTTCTTCATCGTCGAGGGCCACATCTTGCCCGAAGCTGAAGCTCGCAAGACTTGTGGTGGTCACTGCAAGGGCGCAGATTTTCAATGATTTGACCATATTCATTTTCCATTCCTTGCCCGCTGAACAGGCTTCCTGTTATTGCAATTCACACTGCTAGAGGCGGCATACTAACCGCCCTATCGGGTAATTGCCAGTCTTGTCGGCCTCCCTGAGCGCGCGCCTTTCGCTACTCAGACGCCGCGGTATAGGCTATGATCGACGGACTGTTGGCGCACTGGAAAATCTCCCTTGAAGCTCACTCTGCTAACCCCTTGGATCACTATACTGCTACTGAGCCTCGGCGGCTGTAACCGTCAGTTCGTAGTGACAGTAAACGATCAATCCCTCTATGACCCCCGGGTTCCTGCCGGGGTATTACAACTTAACGATCCGGATTTGCAGGGCTGCGTAAATATTGCTTTGGTACAGCAAAATATCGTTGATTCAGCAACCCTTGGAGTGCTGTCCTGTGCCTACGCCAATGTCACTGACCTCCGAGGAATTGAACAATTTCAGAATCTGCGCTTCCTGGACCTGGCGGGCAACAATATAGCTGATCTGCAGCCACTCTCGTTCCTGCCGCAGTTAAGTGGTCTCAGCATTCCTGACAATCCACTTGATGACATTTCCCCGCTATTCGAAATGGATAGTCTCACCGCAGTGATTCTCTCCGGCAACGTCAGGCTTTCCTGCGCACAGCTGGACCTTCTGGAACAGCGTCTGGGAGAAAATCTTACCCGTCCCGACAGTTGCGAGAACTAGAATTACTCTCTGCGGGGTTTAATAAATCTCGATTTACTGATAGTTTCATCTGATGTAACTTCTTATTTAACGTGTATGATCATCGATACGGAATACACAGATTATGGTTTTCGCTTCAGGACACAGCATCTTTTGGCGCCTTACTGACGAAGTGGGTGAGGAGGATGACCTTGTGAGTATCGTGCTTTCTAACGCAGGACGACAAGAGATCGCTGAAGTCGAGATTGAAACCGATATCACCTCACCGCCCATCGAAAATAACAGCCAGTCCGAATACCCAATGGACATTGAATGGGACAGGGGCGATCTTGATTTATTTGTTATTTTGCTGCGCAATTCACTGGATACAACAGACGGGCTCGAAGGAATCGAACAGATCGAACTGGATTTGACCGACGAGTCTGTATTGCGAATTATGCACATCGTCGCAGCTGCACGTTTTTCTGTCCCCTATGCCGCAGATGACATAATCAAACAGCCAAGTACCAATTGCGGTGGCAGTGTTCAATTTCAAATGGGTGAACAGATAAGCCTTGATACAATCGACGGCTTTAAACCGGCCGTAATAGTGTCACTCGACGAAGATATCAGCTGCGTCCTGTTGGATCAGATTACCGCGCCGAGTGGCGACAACATTCAATTGGATCAGCACGACCTGTTGGTAGTCCGCAAGGAGTGGGCTTTACCCGGCGATCTGACTACTACCCAGCCTGGCGCCTCAGATATCATTCACTAGACTAGGTATTCCGCTGTGGAATCGCAGCTGATTGTCTGTCGAAAGTATCAGGTCTCTTTCCAGTTTTGAAAAATAGTCAACCCGTTGCTGCAAATCGGATTCCGCATAGGCATGGGCGAGATTAAGGTAATCCTGAAAATGCCTCGACTCCGACTTGACTAACCCTCGATAGAGTTTACCCAGGTGCTCCTCGAGATGCGGCGCCAGTTTTCGGAAGCGCTCACAGGAGCGGGCTTCAACAAGCGCTCCTATGATCAGAGTGTCAATCAAACCGTCCTGCTTTTGATAATCTATATGCTGCCTGAGGCCACCCGCATAACGCGAAGGACCTAAACGTCTGTAACGTATACCACGCTCTGTCATCACGTCCACTACCTGCTGAAAATGCAGTAGCTCTTCTCTTGCCAGACGAGACATCAGGTTGAGCAGATCAGGCTTGTCGATGTGACGATACAGGAGATTCATAGCAGTCGCCGCGGCTTTCTTCTCGCAGTTGGCATGATCTATAAGAAGGAGATCGAGATTTGCCAGCGCGGCCTTAAGCCAGGAATCCGGCGTTTCGCAGGGCAAAAAATTCGATATCTCGACTGTCACTAGTGAGTTTCCCGCCCCTCGACCGATTCGTCCTTACCCGACCCGGGTAGAGCTTCCTGCTGGACCTCAAGCTCCGCAGATTGCAGCACTTCCCTTCCGTGTTGCTTGGTCGCTTTTGCTCCAAGCTTTTTGAGACCTTCTGCGCGACTGATCAGGTTTCCACGCCCACTTTGTAATTTATTGTTCGCCCTGTCGTAACTGCGCTGCGCTGCCTCGATCTTGCTGCCGACATCTTGCAGATCTTCAACGAACCCAACAAACTTGTCGTATAGGGCACCAGCCCTGTTGGCAATCTCGAGGGCATTCTGATTCTGCTGAGCCATACGCCACAAATTTTGTACCGTGCGCAATGTGGTCAGCAATGTCGAAGGTCCGACAATAATTATATTTTTCTCAAAAGCATTAACGAATAACTCGGGATCTTGCTGGGCTGCCACCGAAAACGCAGCCTCTATGGGCATAAATAAGAGGATAAAGTCCAGTGAATTCAGTGATCCCAGGTGCTGATAATCTTTTGCGGCCAGGCCTTTCACGTGATTCCGTATTGATTGGATATGCTGCCTTAGTAATTCGGATTTTCTTTCCGGGTCATCTTCACTACAGAAGGATTCATACGCTTTAAGCGAGACCTTAGCATCGATCACCAGGTCCTTTGATTCCGGCAGGTGCACGATGACGTCCGGCTGACTGCGACCTCCGTCAGGCGTTTTGATACTGACCTGGACCTCGTATTCGCGCCCCTTGACCAAACCGGATCTTTCCAGAATAGTTTCAAGGATCATCTCACCCCAGGTACCCTGAGCCTTGTTATCGCCTTTCAGTGCATTAGTCAGATTAATGGCATCTTCGCTAATTCTGGCGTTCAGCTCCTGCAAGCTTTTGATTTCCCTGGCCAGGGAATATCTCTCCTTGGCTTCCTGTACGTAAGTTTCTTCCACGCGCTTCTCAAAGCGTTGAATTTTTTCCTGCAGAGGTTTAAGTATTTGTGCAATATTCTGCTCATTGCTCTGAGTAAACCGTTTGGATTTTTCTTCCAGGATATCGCTCGCTAATTGCTTAAATTGCAGAGTCATCTGTTCTCTGCCATCTTCCAATACCGCCAGCTTTTCTTCGAATCGTTGCCGCTCGCCCGTCAGCTCAGATTGCAAGCGAATTGTCTGCTCGCGAAGACTGGAATTTTCAGCATTCAAGCCTTGGGACTGCTCATCAAGAATGCGCAATTCTCCCTGAAGCGTAATAAGCTCAGCCTCCTTAGTCTGCAATCGTTCATCCAGTGCGGCCATTTCCATGTCGCGCCTGCTGTGCCTGCGGCTCACAAGCATGTATGTGCTCAAAACGGACAGCAGCAGAGTTGAAACGGCGGCGATAGCGACGAAATTGACGTCAAAGGTTTCCAAAATTTTTCCTAAATGCAAAGGGATTTATGGCAATCACCAGCGGCTGCAATCTAAAACCACACCTCTTGGCATTGCGACGAAAGCCAATCGGGTGCAGCATGCGTGACTCAAAGGTTGGACAGAATTGCCCGTAACAGGTCGGTTTCGAGACCAGCCAGCGAATTTTCGCCCAGCGGCATAGCCGTCACGCGAATCAAGTCACTGCCCTTCAGCAAGCTCACCTGATAACGATTTAGAATCTCGATATCCTCATCGCCCCGATTGAATACGCGAGAGAAAAAACCTCTTCCGTTTTCCTCCTCCGCGAAATCGCTAAATTCAACCTGAAACAGCAGCGCATCACGATCGCGGTCCGTAATTGTTATACCTGCGTCGCCAATTGCCTGTGCGACCTGACCCCATGCTCTGTTTTCGCTTATTCGTAATTCGAGCATCGGGCCCGTTTCTATACTTTCTACCAGCGTCGCTTTACTGTCCGTTTCCAGACTTCCGGCAAGCAGACTGGATGACGACGAACTGTAAATATCAGTCCGAACAGCAAGATACTGGGAAATTTCCTGTAACATCGCAAATTCGCGATCTTCGGATTCGGAGAGGTTGGGCCAGATAAGCGGTTCGGCATCCAGGGCTGCCAAAGGTCGCCTTACTTGAACCACCGCAATTTCGGAACTACCAACATGAACCCCCGGTTCGATTCTTAATCGAAATTTATCGCGCTGACCGGGCTCTTCTGGAGAATTGAGCCAGACCGTCTCCATGAGCCCGTCAACCGGATTTTCATAATCCAGCTCCGTGCCCTGCTGAGTCCAGTAATCCCTCACTCGCGGCCAAATCTGCCCCGGCGATGCTGCTACCACAATCCAGTTCTCTCCGGAAAATCGTCGAATCAGTACGCCTTCCGGCCGGTTAGTGTCGATCGGTTTTGGTCGAGGCACTTCACCGGCATTAATCTCAGCATTCGCGATCATTTCCTCCGGCACCACGTAGAGCTGATCCAGGGTAAAGCTGTCTAAATTGTCGGGCACTCGCATGTCAGGTTCCACTGGAGCCTGCAGATAATCACCCTGGCGATCCCGAAAAAAGCCGTCCTCGCCAGTCAAGATCCCCTGTTCACCGGTGAGGTAAGAACAGGATAGTTGGACCATTACCACCGGTGCCAGACCCAGTGCTTTAAATACGTGTTTCGGCATGAATCAGTCAGTTCTCCGTTTTAATGCCTGCAACAGCCATTGCTTCGCTTAATTGGTCATGAAAGCCAGCATTAAGTTCCACCAGAGGCAGGCGGATCCCCTGTTCAATCATGCCCATTCGATGCAGCGCCCATTTGACAGGAACCGGATTGGATTCCAGAAAAAGTCTTTCATGCAACATTGCGACCCGGTTATTGAGTGCGGTCGCCGCGTCGCGATCACCCAATAGGGCTGCTTCGCACAGCCGATGCATAATGGTCGGGGCGACATTGGCGGTCACAGAAATATTTCCCATGGCTCCCGCAAGCATCATCTCCATCGCAATCGGATCGTCTCCGCTATATACCACCAGTCGGTCGCCGCAGCGTTCGATAAGCTCCAGCGCCCTGTCGACACTACCGGTAGCTTCCTTGATCCCCGTAATATTCGGCAATTCAGCCAATCTCTGAACTGTATCAGGCAACAGGTCGCAGGCGGTTCGACCCGGAACGTTGTAGAGAATTTGCGGGATTTCCACGCTCTCCGCGACGGTCTTGAAATGTCGGTAAAGCCCTTCCTGGCTGGGCTTATTATAATAAGGGGTGACCAGCAGACAGGCGTCTGCACCATGTGATCGGGCTGATTCCGTGAAGAACAAAGCCTCCTCGGTGGAGTTCGATCCACTACCCGCAATTACCGGTATACGACCATCGACAGTTTTGATGCAGTGTGCCACGAGGTCACAATGCTCCTGCACCGACAGGGTAGCCGATTCACCGGTCGTTCCTACCACTACTACCGCATCCGTACCGGAGAGGATATGCCATTCGAGCAGACGATCGAAGCAGGAGTAGTCGATCTCCCCGTCCGGATGCATAGGCGTAACAATAGCGACAATGCTGCCTTTGATCATCAATTTACCCGCTGTCCTCGGAAATCAGCGATTGTACCCTCGATGGCCAGGCATTGATAATAGCTTTAATGAACGTGGCCAGTGGAATGGCAAAAAACACCCCGGCTATTCCCCATAGTCCGCCAAAAACCAGAACTGCCGCAATTATTGCCACCGGGTGCAAGTTATTGGTCTCGGAAAAAATAACCGGCGCCAGCAGATTGCCATCGATGATCTGAATTATCAGGTAGACAATCGTGACTGTAAAAAATTCTCCACCGATGCCCCATTGAACATAGGCCACTGCAAGTACCGGAAACGTAGCCACGGTAGCTCCGATATAGGGAACAACTACCGACAAGCCAACCACCACCGCAAGTAATGTGGTGTAACCCAGCCCCAAAAAATAGAAAATCAGATAGGTTACCGACCCCACCAGAAAAATTTCCAGCACTTTACCGCGAATGTAGTTGGAAAGCTGGAGGTCCATCTCGTGCCATATAGCAATCATCAGTGGTCGATTACGCGGCAGAAAATTAGTGGTCCAGTGAATCAGCTGATCACGGTCCTTGAGGACGAAAAATACAAGTATGGGCACCAGCACCACGAAAATTACTAGAGAAACCGCTCTCGGAATACTGGCAATGGAAAAGGACAGCAAGGTTTGTCCAAGGTTGGCCAACTCGCCCCGAGCGCTTCTCACCAGTTCGTCCACCTGCTGCTCGGTAAACAGGTTCGGATAGGTATCCGATAGCAGAATCAATGAATCCTGACCCTGGCTAATAAGTCTGGGCAGCTCGTTAACAAGAGTCGTCAACTGGTTCCACATTTGCGGCAAGACCACCAGCAGCAAAAGCAAAAACGCGCCTATGAAGAGGGCATAAATCAGGCTAAACGAGACGATCCGAGGCACTCCTAGAGACACCAGTCGGTTTATCGGAGCCTGCATCAAATAAGCGATCGTAACCGCAGCAAATACCGGCGCCAGATCATTGCCTAACAGGTATATAATCAGCAATGCGATCGCAAGCAGGATGAGGAGAATTAAGGATTCTTCATCATGAAAATAACGCTGATAGAAATCATGCAGAAGCTTGCGCACGTGTTTCCTTACCAGGCAATGTCAGGTCAGCCTTTCCTGATCCAGTAGTAATAGCTTTGCTCATCTTTCTGGAAGTCCAGAATCTGATGCTCGCTTTGCTCGATGAACAGGTGAAAATCTTTTTCAGATCCCGGGTCAGTAGCGATGACCTTCAGAACCTGGTCGGATTGCAATCCATTAAGGGCCAACTTGGCTTTCAGGAGCGGCATTGGACACTGTAATTCAGTAAGGTCCAATTCCATATCTGCTCGGATATCGGTCATGGGTCCATTTTACCAAGCATTTTCCCCGGGTGCCCAGAAGAAAGGCGCCAATAGGAAAATAAGTGCTTGAAAGAGTGAAAAAAACGACCATTTTACTTAACCATGGGTTGGAATTTTTCTATGATAGAGGGGTTTCCTATGCCAATGAGTGGAACTATGCGCAAAACGGCCCTGCAACTCACCGCGGCACTGACTCTGGCTTTGACCGCATCGGCAACTGCCCAGAATGCCTTGCCAAGCCTTGGCGACCGCATCTCCGGTTATGTATCCATGGAGCAGGAGCACCAACTGGGGCGTGAGTTTCTCCGCTCGCTCAGGCGTTCAACGCCTACAATTTCTGATCCTCTTTTAAATAACTACCTCGAAAACCTTACTTACAGGCTGGCAGCAAAAAGCGAGCTGCGAGACCATCGGCTGGCATTCATTGTGGTAGACAGCGAGGCTCTGAACGCTTTTGCAGTTCCCGGCGGTGTAATAGGCGTAAACAGCGGTCTTTTCCTGAATGCGGAAACAGAGGGCGAATTTGCCTCGGTCATCGCCCATGAGCTTGCACATGTAAGCCAGCGCCACTTTGCCCGCCAGATTGAACAAGCACAAACCGCCAGAATCGGACAGATGGCAGCAATGCTGGCCAGTGTCGTCGTCATGGCCACCTCGGATGCCAGCCACGGGCAGGCGGCACTCATGGCAACCCAGGGACGAGCCATTGAAAATCAGCTGCGCTTTAGTCGTAGTAATGAAGCTGAGGCAGATCGAGTGGGCATCAAGACATTATTTGATGCCGGCTACGATCCCTACACCATGCCAATGCTCTTCCAGCGCCTGGCGTCGGCTAATCGGTATGGCACGCGGCCCCCGGAATTTTTGCTGTCACATCCGGTCACCGAATCCAGGATTGCCGACAGTCGGGGTCGCGCGGGCCGCTACCCAGAACGCGCATATTCTGAAAACCTGGAGTATCTGCTAATGCGGGCCCGGGTCGTAACCCACTATATACCGAATAAGAGTGACGCCATCATCGAATATCAACGTCTGCTGGAAGCTGCGGATACTGAAGTAAGTCGCGACGGGGCCGTCTATGGGCTTGCCATGGCATATTGGGAAAATGAGGAATACGCCCGGGCAAATGAAACCCTGGCACCGCTCCTGGAGAAAGACCCCAATCGCATCAGCTATCTTGTAACACAAGCTGAAATTTTGACTGCCCAGAACGAAGCCGGGCTGGCAGCAAGTTTCCTCGAGCGTCATTTAAGCATCAACCCTGACAATCACCCTCTTACTATGGCCTATGCGGACGCGTTAATCGAGTCGCGGCAATTCCAGCAAGCCGCCGATCTGCTAGAATCCCATGTCAAGACCAGGCCAGAAGATTTTTCGATCTGGTATCTGCTGGCAGAAATCCAGGGTCAGGCTGGTGATATTAGCAGGGTGCATCAGGCGCGAGCCGAGTATTTTTTGCTTATCGGAGACTTCAGACGTGCGCGTGAGCAGCTGCAGTTCGCCCTGAATATAGAAACTTCAAAACCCGCCAATGGCGCCGCGGTCGCCACGGTTCAGCAGCGTATAAGAGACATTCAGGCGCTGGAGGCTGAGCTGGCAGGTTGACGTTGGGTCTCATCCTCATCGTTGCCCATCGGGCTACCGACCAGGCACTGTCCTGCGCCCCTTAGTGCTATTCAGCGGCGAAATCCAGCATTCTTTGCAATGGCACCATTGCTCGCTCGCCGAGGTCGCGGTCCACGTGTATTTGATGACCGAGATCTCGCAGAGACTCATAGAGACGAGGCAAAGAGTTCATTGCCATCCAGGGACAGTGGGCACAACTGCGACAGGTGGCACCGGTCCCCACTGTGGGCGCTGCAATAAAAGTCGCATCAGGAACCCGTTGTCGCATACGATGAAAAATGCCCTTATCGGTGGCTACGATAAAGATGTCACTGTCCATCTGCTGAGCTGCCTTGATCATTTGCGATGTTGAACCCACAAAATCAGCGAGTTGAAGCACCGCTTCGGGCGACTCTGGGTGGGCGAGCACTAGCGCCTGCGGGTACAGCTTGCGCATATCTTGCAAGCCGCGAAATTTGAATTCTTCATGAACGATGCAGGCAGAATCCCATAGCAGCATGTCGGCGCCCGTCTGGTTTTTTATATACGAACCCAGGTGCTTGTCAGGGGCCCATATTATTTTTTGCCCCTCGGCAGTCAGATGTTCGATCACTTCCAGACCTATACTGGAGGTCACAACCCAGTCCGAGCGTGCTTTCACGGCTGCTGAGGTGTTGGCGTAGACAACTACGGTTCGCTCCGGATGCTGGTCACAAAAGGCGGAAAATTCATCCACCGGACAGCCGATGTCCAATGAGCAAGTTGCCTCCAGAGTAGGCATGAGGACAATTTTATCAGGGCACAATATTTTGGCAGTCTCGCCCATAAAGCGGACTCCAGCTACCACCAGAATGTCTGCTTCACTCTCACTACCGAAGCGAGCCATTTCCAGAGAATCTCCAACGAAGCCTCCGGTTTCATCTGCAAGATCCTGCAACAGGCTGTCGGTGTAGTAATGCGCAACGATGGCCGCGTTTTTTTCCCGCAGCAGGTCCTTGATTTTTGCCCGGCAATAATCAACTTCACCTTTATTGAGAGGCAGAGGGAGATCGACGGCGTCGAGATAATTGCGAACCAGTTCCCGGTCCGATGCCAGTTCTGACATGCCTGCCATGATGAGAGTTTTCCTT
>Ga0181585_10006444_pt1 | contig 10064 bp, 11 predicted proteins | sample 071ome_29_FD_132469 | JGI IMG/M metagenome (GOLD analysis project Ga0181585, IMG submission 132469) | Coastal salt marsh microbial communities from the Groves Creek Marsh, Skidaway Island, Georgia - 071407BT metaG (megahit assembly) | ecosystem: Environmental > Aquatic > Marine > Intertidal... | reverse complement strand
TCCTATTGCTTCGCTAGCCGAACCTTTTTACTGGTGTCCTCATAGACTGAATGCTTCGCTGCCGGAAAGGTGTGCGAACGAACCTCATTCGCATACTCAGAAACCGCATTCATGATCTCTGTTCCCAATTCACGATATCTTTTTACAAATCGCGGAGCAAAGTCTGGTTGAAGCCCTAGGAGATCATTGATAACGAGAATCTGCCCATCGCAAGCAGGTCCCGCTCCGATCCCAATCGTAGGGATAGAAATCCGTTCAGTAATCTGTTCGGCAAGTTCAGCGGGAATTCCCTCCAAAACTAAGGCAAATGCTCCTGCCTCTTCCACAGCAAGAGCATCTTCTATAACTTCTGTTGCTGTTGTTTGTGCTCGATTCGCAGAGGTACTTCTTCCCTGTAGTCTATGCCCCCCCATTCGATGATACGATTGCGGAGTCAGCCCTATGTGACCACAAACGGGAATATCTACTTGAACTAATCGACTAATAGTCGTCTGCATAGAACGTCCACCTTCAAGCTTCACTGCATGCGCACCTGCCTGCTTCATAAGATACCCCGCATTTTCTAAGGCTTGTTCTGGAGATATCTGATAAGACATGAACGGCATGTCAGCGATCACAAGCGCATGCACCACTCCACGAACCACGCATCTTGTATGATATCCGATTTCTTCTAGTTCAACGGGAAGAGTATTGGGGTGTCCTTGTACAACAGAAACCAGGGAATCGCCGACAAGAATAATGTCAACTTCTCCCGCTGCATCAATCAGCTTAGCGCTCGTATAATCATAGCTTGTGAGCGCAACGAGCGGCTTGTCAGAGCCTTTTCTTTCTATGATATGAGGAACAGTTCTCTTATCGGGAATCTTACACCCGTTAAGTTTTGATGGGGCCATAGAGTCACTCCTGTTTTCAGTAAATGCGGTGGCCAAAAGTTTTTTTTGAGGCTTTGCTGGGATTGCCGTAGTACCCCTATCGACATCCTAAGCCCCCTAAATTATAGGGTCTCTTTCCGCCTCCGATGCAAGGGGTCCAGCTTGATTTTTAAGCAAAGAGCTGCAAGCTACTGCTTTTACTGTATTTTCAATAACAGGCCCCATCTCTCGCGAAAGAGAGCATTTTTGTTCTTTCTCGTATTTCTTCAGTTTTTCACCTTTTGTTCTCCTCTGAACCTGCCGACTGTTTTCGGTATGGTGAGAGAAGCAGAAGAAGAGTTCGACTACGACCTCTTGGTTATTGGTAGCGGTCCAGGCGGGCAAAAAGCTGCGATTCAAGCGGCTAAAATTGGCAAGCGAGTTGCCATTATCGACTATAATCCTTATGTCGGTGGCGTATGCCTCCACGACGGCACCATCCCAAGCAAGTCATTCCGAGAAGCGATCCTTCACCTGAGTGGCTACAGAGAGCGAACTCATTACGGCAGAGCCTATCGCGTCAAGAATCAGGTACAGATGTCTGACCTGACGAAGCGCAGTGCTTGGATTACTGCTGAGATTGAACAAACAGTTCGCGCACAACTGCTACGAAATGGCATTGATGTCATTGAAGGTATTGGCTCATTTATGAGCGAACACGAAGTTCGAGTCAAAAGAGAATCAAAAGAAGAAATTATTACTGGTAAATATATCATAATCGCTACCGGTACGCGCCCACGAAGGCCTGAAGGCTTTGAATACGATGGAGAGATTATTCTTGATAGCGATGGCATTTTGCATATGGATTCTATTCCGAAGAGCATTTGTATCGTTGGCGGTGGAGTCATTGGGTGTGAATATGGCTCTATGTTCTCGGCTCTCGGTATTAAGGTAACTATCGTCGAAGCCCTTGATCGTCTGCTTGGATTTATAGAGCGAGAACTGGTAGATAATCTCGTATATACGCTACGTGCTCAGAAAGCGACGATCATTACGAGTGACCGAGTGACACGAACTGCAGTATCTCCAGACGGTCGAGCGATCACTTACCTAGAAAGCGGAAAAAGAATAGTCTCTCAAAAACTCTTAATATCAGCAGGACGGATCCCAAATGTTGAGAAGCTGAATCTCGAGCTGCTGAAGATTACGACCGACGAACGGGGATATATACCGGTAAATGATTCCTATCAAACATCCGTTCCGCATATTTATGCCGTAGGTGATGTTGTTGGTTCTCCAGCTCTTGCCTCGACCGCCCTCGAGCAAGGTCGAATGGCGGCGTGTCATGCATTTAACCTAGCGGAGACTCAAACGCCGCAGATACTCCCCTTTGGAATATTTACCGTTCCCGAGATAGGAACTGTTGGAGAGAATGAGCAACAATTAAGCGAGAAAAAAGTCCCTTATGAAATCGGAATTGCTCGTTACAGCGAAGTTGATAAAGGACGAATTGTAGGTGATACCACCGGAGTGCTAAAAATTCTCTTCCATCGACATACTCGAAAAGTTCTCGGAGTCCATATCATCGGGCACGAAGCAACAGAGCATATTCACTTTGGGCAACTCATTATCGCATTTGAAGGTACCATTGATCATATTGCTCATAATATCTTCAACTATCCAAGTATTTGTCAGGCATATAAAACTGCCGCACTCGATGGACTCAATAAAGTGATTGCCACCCAAAATCTTCCTGATGAGCTCCGCGATAAAGACGCGGTGCGCTCACTCATCAATTGATTATTCAATATCGTACGCATTCCTTCCTTTTGCTCTTCTTTGAGAAGTCTCACCATGTGAGAATTCTTAAGAGCCAGATTTATATTGAGTCTTGAGACAGGCACTTCATGATATGAATTTTCATCTTGGTATTCTTCAGAGCCAAAGAGATACGGCAGTTCCTCAATTCCGTTCTCGTGTACGTTCGTTGCTACTGGCATTTTTTTTTGTCATTGGATTTTCAGTTCTGCTGACAGGATGCGCTCTCCAAAAAACTACTCCCCGGTCCTTCTGTGAGAACCTCCCCTCGTATATTAGTCGAATTGAGGACTATCTACAGCAAGACATACAGCACACACCCAGCTGCAATACGTACAATCAGTCCGAATATAAAGAACTCCTGCTCAGCGTGCTTCAAAAAGAAGCTACTCCAAAAGAACTTGAATATGAGATGTACGCTTTAAAACACCTGGGACTCGTTCCTCAAACCTATAATTATATCGAGTGCATCTATCCGGCTTTTATCCGACTTGCATCCGCTTTTTACATACCATCAAATAAAGCACTTGTTTTGCCGAATTGGGCAGAGCCTCTACCGCAAACGGTCATTCATGAACTTGTTCATCACTTTCAAAATGAACAGCTTGACCTCACAAAGAACAATAAACTGCGAGGATTATTTCACGATTCGGCTTTATCTCTAGGAGCCCTCTTAGAGGGAGATGCAGACCTCGTATCAAAAAAACTCGTTCAGTCCTATCCCCAAGTCTTCATGCCAGATACGGATTTGCAGTATGAGTTTCAACCCCTCGAACTGAATAACCAGGAATGTCAGATGCCCCCCCTACTCGAATCTCTCTTTATTGCTCAGTATCAGAAAGGCCTCAGATTCTGGGAGAAACTCTATTTGCTCAAACCCAATCTTGTACGAAACACCGTGCTTCAGAGTCTACCCTCTGAAACGCAATATATTCTTCATCCAGAACGCTCTCTTGATGATAACAGTTCCAAGAACATCTGTGATCGACACAACTCTGCTTACTCTCGCTCTCTGGGAGAACTCATCATTCGCACCACTCTCAGTCAATTTATGAGTATCACGGAATCAGAACAGATTGCTGATGGACTTCAGCATGACTGCTTTATGCTCGAGCCTGATGGACAGATACGATGGAAGAGCACATGGGAGTCAGAGGAAGACGCAGCCGAATTTTTTCATGCCCTTGAAACGTTTAAAAAGCATCAGGGCATAATTCTCAACGGAACAGCACACCAAGAAGGGAATAACGTTCTCTATATGGCAACGGGTACCCAGAACGATCTTGGACGTCTTTAGTATCTCACCGTCCAAGCCATACTCGCCCACTCCTTCGCCTTTCCGCTTCTTTTCAGGATGATATCGATGATATCAGCGGCTCGTTCAAATTTCTTACAAATCGCTTCAAGCTCATGCATTACACGACCTACCGTATGGGGAATCCATTGCTCATACTGAGCACGACCATCATCCAAGACAAGCTTTGAAAATCTTCCAGCGACACGCATATCCCAATGCACCGCATACTCAAAATAAATAGGGAGAAAGCACTCAGGGAGCGGTAAAATCGTTGTCGCAAATTCAAAGAGCTCACGATGATGATGCTCCCCAAGGTGCCGAGCCATATCTCGATCACAGAGCAATGCATGAAGATCCCTCGCGACCGACTCAAGACAGGCATCCTGAAAATCAATAATCGCAAGTGTATTATCGTGTAAGATATGGATGTTGTGTCCGATAAAATCGTAGTGCGAAACGACTCGTGGATGCGACATGATCTCTTCGCTGAGCTGACATGAAAAATCGGAGAATATCTCACGCTCCCCTACCGTCAAACCTGAATCTCGTAAATAGAAGTGAGAAAACTCCTCTGGACCCTTTCTCAATTGTTCAAACTGTGGCTGGCGCTCCACTAAAAGAGCGCACGATTCAGTATCAGCGCGTACTGGGATATTTTGTACTTGAGATAGAATTTGAATCGCCTGTTTCAGAAGCGCATCTTTTTCTTCTCGACTCGTCTCTGGTGAGGCAATCCGAGCAGCGAGGGTCTCCTGGCCAAGGTCCTCAAGCAGTAAGCACTTATCCTTGGGGGCAGTCGCGTAAATCTCAGGCACCCGAATGTCGTGCTTCTGTAGAAGTTGTTGAATCAATATAAATGCATCTCTTTGCTCGATATCTTGTGATCCTCCTCCTAGAGGCCCTACTCCATCAGGCATAAATGCAAGCACCGCCGTAGACGGTTCCCTATGCGAGTACAAGACTCGAAAATATCTTCGTGCTGAGACATCGGGAGCAAGCGCTATTACTTCGCAGACATCCCCGAAAGGGAGGTGCTTCCCCAATTTTTGTGCTACTAATTGAATATCGTCTGGTATCATGAATATTTTGGCCCTACGCCGTAATCTCGCACGCTATCACGGGAAATGATAGAAGAAAAAAAAGAGGAGATCACGTGAAGAGTTCCGGAAAATCAAAAGTATGGAGTGATGAAAAGAAAGAGAAGCTCCTTACTGTATTTGAAACACTCTATCCGAATCCACAATCAGAGCTCTGTTTCCGTAACGACTATGAGCTACTGATCTCGGTTATTCTGTCGGCCCAATGCACTGATAAAAAAGTAAATGAAGTTACTCCCGAACTTTTCAAGGAATATCCCAGCTTTGCAGAGCTCTCAACAGCACGCATATCACACATTGAACGTATAATCAGACAAGTGAATTATTTTAAGACAAAATCTCGTAATATTATAAAAACAGCCAAGCGAGTAGAAAGCGAGTTCTCAAGTAGAGTTCCTATTGAAAGAAAGCACTTAGAAAGCCTACCTGGTGTTGGCCGAAAAACCGCAAACGTCATCCTCTCAGAAAAGGGAATCGAACCTGCCTTCCCTGTTGATACTCATGTATATCGGGTCTCTCGAAGATTAAAGCTTGCTACTCGAAAGAATCGTGAAGCAGTAGAAGAGCAGGTTAAAGCAAAATTTGAGCCGCAGTATTGGCGGAATCTCCATCACTGGCTTATTTTTCATGGGAGAAGAGTATGCAAAGCGCAAAGGCCGCTCTGTGTGAGTTGCTCAATTAACGCTCTGTGCCCCTCAAAGGATACGGCAGACTCATAAGAGAGAACGAAACAATATTGCTATTTCGGTATTTGTAACAGCTTCCGAAGACGGGATTCATGAAAGCCAATCATATACCGACTCCCAATCTGAATAACGGGGACCTTTTTCGTACCAAATTGCTCGTACCTCTTTTTCGCTGCCCCATTCTTCTCAACATCATAGCGAGTAAAGGGCACCTTATGCCTCCTTAAGAATTTCTCGGCGCTTCTGCAGGATGGGCACCACGAAGTTACATAAACCGAGACTTGCTTTCTTTTTTCTGTCTTGCTCGTAGTACGAGTCAGAACATCAAGGTGTCGCTCTTGAGCAAGAAGAAACTCATTATCATGCATCGGTTCCATGAATCTTTTCCCGAGAGGAATATTCAGGAATAGAAGCCAGACTAGAAATGGGAGTAATCGCTTTGCAGATTTCACAAAGCCTATATCTCTTCGATAGCAGCACTACTGGTTCTCGGTACCGAGGAAGGCCGAGTCCAGACATAGACAAGCCCCAGAAAGATAGCGCCCAAAAGTAGGGCTTGTGCCTGATTGGGAACGTGACCCCATAGGAGCATTCCAAAGACGGTGAACGAAATCATCGCCGTTGCCAATACTTTCGCTCTGAATGGTATGCAGCCAAACTCCTGCCAATTACAAATCGGTGGACCAAGAAGTGGATGTGCCTTTAACCATCGCTCTATCTTTTCATTTGAACGAGAGAAACATCCGGCTGAAATAATGAGAAAAGGGGTAGTCGGAAGCACAGGCAAAACAATGCCGACGATACCAATAAGCAAAAACAGATATCCACCTACAAGATAGGTAATACGCATGACTCACAACTCCTCAGGATCAAATCCTCTGTTGTCTTCTCAGTATACTGAGATTTTTCATCTCAGAGAAGGCTCAGCCAGAACTTGCACGTTCCATCATAAAAGATGCACAGAGACATCAAAAAGACTCGCAGAAGGTGATAATCCCTCCCAGGGGCCTCTTCTCGCATGCTCCTTGTCAATTGAAACTAACTTTTCTTGAACTCAATGCCTAAAAAGAATACCGTTCTGTTTACATACTATTCGTAGGAGTCTCTCTATGCTTGGTTTTCCACTTAGCACCTTTGTTCTTGTAATTCTCTGCTATTCGACTGGGGTACTTATCGGATGGGCAATGCAGGGAGCAAGAAAGAAAAAAGCTATCGAAGAAGCTTTTCGGAGCGGTGAGGAACAAGCTCGGCAGGTCTATGAGGAACAGAAAAAAGCTACGAGCACAGAGCTACTGGAAAAACTGGAAGCAATGAAGATATCACTCGTCTCAACCTATGAAGCTTATGAGGAAGCGGTTGAAACGGTAGACAAACGACTCTCTCCTGGAGTGAAAGAAAAGCTCACGCTGACGTATACAGACGCGATCGACTTCTCACACACTGATGTAGGTTCTCAGCAAGACTCATCATATGGAACTCCTTCCTCATCGAAAGCAGATGATATGCGCTTACCTGATAAGCATTCCGTACCTCTTACAGCAAGAGTGGTGAACGAGTCTACATCAAGCGATACTTCGAAAGATTCGCATGAGCTATTACATGGCTTAAATTCTGAGCGGCCTTATTCGGATGAAGAAACAGGAACCGATCTCTTTCCTCGATGATAGTATTGAAGCGCCTCTAGTATTGAAAACAATAACAGGGAAGATAAAACACCGATTACTCATCTTTCTTTGCTTGAGTAAGGATCTCAATGGCCCATCGATCCAGCTCTGAAAGATCTTCTTCTGATTCAAAGGAGAAGGTCTCTCCGTCAGACCAGCGACCGGTGCCGGAAAAACGATTTCCTTGGAGGGAAATTTCAACGATTCGAGCTTCGTCTCCAAACCCTAAGCCCCCGAGAAGAATATCCTCTGCCCGAGTTACCTCTTCGAGAAAATCGTCTTTCGAGGCTGGCACTCCTAAACATACCTCCTTAGGGCCACCGTTGCGTTTGTTCCACCAAAGCCAAAGGAATTTGAAAGCGCAACGTCAATATTCGCCTCACGCTTTTTATGAGGAACATAATCAAGTGTACACCCTTCACCTGGCTCTTCCAGATTGATAGTAGGAGGAACCACCTGTTCACGAAGAGCGAGTGTAGTAAACAAGGCTTCAATTCCTCCAGCGGCACCAAGAAGATGCCCTGTCATTGATTTGGTTGAACTCACCATCAACTTATGTGCAAGCTCTTCTCCAAAAACACGAATAATTGCTTGCGATTCTGTGCTGTCGTTTGCGTCAGTTGAAGTTCCATGAGCGTTAATGTACTGGACCTGATCAAGACCCAATCCTGAATCTTCAATTGCCATCTTCATGCACGATACAGCACCCTCCCCGTCTGGCGACGGAGCCGTTATGTGATGAGCATCACAAGAAAATCCATAGCCAATAACCTCAGCGAGAGGGGTTACTCCCCGCTGTAGTGCATGCTCTAATTCTTCAAGAATCAACACTGCAGCCCCCTCCCCGAGCACAAAGCCATCTCGATCCTTATCAAACGGACGTGAAGCCCTCTCAGGATCATCATTGCGGGTAGAAAGGGCCTTAAGAGCACAGAAGCCTCCGATACCAAGCTTCACAACCGCAGCCTCAGAACCTCCAGTGACCACCACATCCTGTAGACCATCTCGAATCATACGGAATGATTCTCCGATGGCATGAGTTGATGAAGTACACGCACTGGTGACAGTGTAATTGACTCCCTTAAGGCCAAGGTGAATAGCGATGTTTCCCGGACCGAGATTTGTGATCATTCCAGGAATAAAGAACGGGGAAATTTTTCGAGGGCCAGACTTCAACAACAGTTCGTGATATTTCTCTATCTGATAGAGACCTCCGATACCAACTCCAAAAATACAACCCACTCGCTCGCGGGGCATATCTGATTCGTTGAGGCGCGCATGTTTCCACGCTTCGTCACTTGCAACGATTCCGTACTGTGAAAACAGATCGAGCTTCTTCAGCTCTTTCGACTCTATAATATTTGCTGGATCGAAATTCTTTACTTCCGCAGCAATGTGACAGCTAAAAGGCTCTGAGTCGAAGCGAGTAATCGGTCCAACACCAGACTTGCCATCAAGCACCGCCTTCCAACTCTCTTCCGTATTCAGTCCAACTGGGGAAACTGCCCCGAGTCCTGTTACAACGACCCGTCTTCGATTGTTCACGTTATTCCTTCTCCTTTCCTTCAAACGGTGAAACCGTATCAACGTATCTCAGTCTAATCAACATTTTAGAGCAGCTTATCGGGAAAAGGAAACTTTCCGAGAGCGGAAACCGAATAATTTTAGAGGCAGGAGGGCTTACATTTCGAGCCCCTTCCCTTCACCTGAAATAAAACGGAGGTACAATGAATATTTCTAATACAGACCCATCATCAAACGCTTTTGACAGTGCTTTTCAAATAGCAACAGATGAACTAGACAAAGCAAAGGGACGGCTAATGGCAGCGGCTAAGGCGAAAGACCAGGCAGGTATCTTTGCTGCTCAACAAGATATTCAAGCCCAAAGCCAAATCATGTCTATGCTTACCAACTTATCCCAATCGCTGCACAATCTGCTCATGAAGCTCATCGATAAGCTTAATGTACGGATGTAAGTAGCGACGAGAGTTACCGAGAGCGAGTAAATCTCGCGCGTTGCTCTCTCGGTAACTCTCCACTCAATACTAGAAGATTCTGGTTAACTCGATGACCCGAAGAATACCTTGAATATCTTGGTGCGCACTAAATTCAAATCCATCAGGCATACATTGCTGAAGAGCTTCCGACTGCCCCACTCCACACTCAAGAAAAAGCTTTCCTCCTATCGTTAAGAACTCTCTTGCACCATTCATGATCAAGGTAAGGTCTAAAAGTCCTTCTTGATCAGAAAAAAGTGCTGTTGCTGGCTCAAAAGAGAGATCTTTCGCCAGTTCCGCATTGCGCGATACATATGGAGGATTAGAAATAATACAGGTAAATATATTATCATCTACCGCTTCGAACCAACTGCCCTTCACGAATGTGATGAGGTCACGAACATCATGTCTACATGCATTTTGCGTGGCTACTGTTAGCGCTGAGGGAGAAATATCAGTAGCGATAAAACAACTCTGGAGAATTTCATTGAAGCCCTCTTTTTTCAGCCCATGAACCAAAGAACAGGTAATACAGCCACTTCCCGTTCCCAGCTCAAGACACTGAACAGGTTCCTGTTGCATGGAGATAAAACGAAGCGCGAGTTCTACCAAAAGCTCGGTTTCTGGTCTCGGCACCAAGACTGCTTGATTTAC
>Ga0181585_10006439_pt1 | contig 10065 bp, 10 predicted proteins | sample 071ome_29_FD_132469 | JGI IMG/M metagenome (GOLD analysis project Ga0181585, IMG submission 132469) | Coastal salt marsh microbial communities from the Groves Creek Marsh, Skidaway Island, Georgia - 071407BT metaG (megahit assembly) | ecosystem: Environmental > Aquatic > Marine > Intertidal... | reverse complement strand
TATCGCCGAAGCGGACGACAACAACATCGGAACGGTCGATCATGGTACGGGTGCGAATGGCATTCATCTTCGCGCCTTTATGATCGCGCCAGAACGGGTTGTCCTCTTCGCCGAGAATGTGCGCGCCACAGTCATCGCTGCTGGCATGATCGGTCACCGGTGCCAAAATATCGACAGGCAGCTTCGCGTCATTAATGCCCGACTGGATTTGCTCACGCCAATCGGAGTGAATTTCGCCGGATAAATATACGGTCCAGTTCGGTTGCGCCATAATGTGTCACTCCTCAATCTAGGAAAACATGCGATGCCTGTTTAGATAAAGCCGTGCGTCGATATGTCAAGACCGAAGAGATTAGCTGCGCAACCCTTTGACGCAATCAACATACTCCGGATGTTCCGGCGTGATGACACCATGGCGGATCAAAAAATCGATCACTACTAACGAACAGTTGAATTTAAAATCGTCGGTATCGTGCACGACGTCGCGCACTTGTTCGAGCGGCCATAAATGAAAACTATGGACCTCGCCATCCGTATTCACCGGCGTAAAGGACGGGTCCAACTCAAGGTCGTAATTATAAAGGATATCGCATCGCAGCCCTTCGGGGCGCTCCATCATGTAGGTGATAGCACTAACAGCGACCGCCTTGGCGACCGTTTCTGCATCAATATGCGCCTCTTCCTCGCACTCCTTCGCGAGGTTTTCCTCGATACTTAAATCGGCTGGCTGTCCGCCGGCGACGATCTGATCGTATTTACCGGGCTCAATCGGTTTGTCATGGGCACGTTCGGCAACCCACATTTTCATATCCTTGCCGCGCCCGACAAACCCGTTGAGATGGACACCAAATGCCGGCAGGCCGAAAAGAGAAATGGCAGCGCGCTCCATATCGAATTGCGGTGTTGCACCATGACCGCTTTTTACGGGGAATTTCTCTTCAAACCAGTTTTTGATAATGCCGCGTTCGCGCAAATCACGAATAACGGTATCGACCGCTTCTGTTCTCGTTTGAAAATCCTTAAGCGCATCCGATAACGACACCGCGTCATCGGCAATATTAAAAACGTCCTTATATTTTTGAAGATGGCCGGCAAAATCGTTTTTGACCCAGCCCAACCGTTTACCCGCTACGAAAAACGGACGGTAGGCCGACATATCGTCGATGCTGCAAACGGCAAGTCGGTCCAGAAAACTCATGAAGGTGTATAAACTTATTTATTGTAAATGGACTAATATTGAAACCAACGTACATTTATAAATCAACGTACCGGCCCTAAAAAAGCACCCACACCTATCGCTGCCAAGCAAAAAATTTAAAACAACACTGGAAACTTGTCATTTTTCAAGGCCTGTGCCAGCCTAAGCTTATGATTCGGGCCCGATCGAGTTCAAATAAATGAAAATCACGATTGTTAAATCAAGTGATAATACCTTCGATGTTTCCTTCGATGAGACGACGGTCACGCTATCAAGCGCCGATATTAAAACGCTTCTTCTGCAAGCGACGAAAGTTTTGATGCCAGATGGGGGGCCCGTCGCAAAACCCGAAGACCGGGCTAAAAAATTCGCCAACCGTTTTCAGCTGGCTAATGATGTCGGCGTGCAAAACTTTATCCGGGAAGCTGATCCCGACGAACTTTTAATGTTGCTCAAAATTATCGAGACTGATGACAAACTGCTGCAGCGCTTCTATTCGAACATGAGCGACAATCTGCAAAAAATGATGGCCGAAGATCTTGCCTATAAACTTAAAGACGGCGTCGCACCGGAAAAGGTTGCCGCCGCACTGAACGGCCTCATGCGTAAATCAAAAGAGCTCGAACAGAAAGGCGCCCTCATTTTTGAGGACGAGGAATAAGCTTAAGCGGCTTGAGTATCTTTGCGTTCCCTATTCGGGTTAACGTAAGCCTGCGCACAATGCTTATCGCAATAGGGCTTTCCTTCGACCGCCTCGCTGCCGCAGAACCGGAAATCATCATCCCCCGGATCGCCGATCGGCCAGGAGCACATATCGGCTTTTAAGCTTTCAAGACTGACCAGATCGCCCCGGTCGACGGTTTCTTTCGGCGGCGCGGTGATCCGGCGCTTGGGCAAGCCGAGCCGGTGAACCTTACCGACAACGGCGTTCTTGGTGACATCTAATCGGCGGCCGATTTCGCTGGCGGGCAAGCCTTCCGTCCACATCGCCATCAGGGCCTGTATCCGTTCCGGTGTCCATTCAACGCTCATGTCATTCCTGCCTTTTCAAACTACCTGTGAATGCCGCGATTCTCATGAACCGCATCTATCAACTACAATATTCTGGTGTGACAGGCAAGAAAACCACAATATGTTGTGGATAACTCTAAATATTGTGGAAATCACCGCCAATGGCCTGAAATTGCGGGATATTAGCCCTCTCCCGCCGTATTTGGGGGTCCGCTATACTCGGCTTGATGACTGATTTTCCGAAAAAAAACCTGAAAGACTGGCAAGCCGCCGTACAGGCCGGCATCCCATCAGACGACAGAAAAGGCCTGCCCGGCAACGGTGAATTGTCAGGCAAAGCCCTCTATACCGCCCAGGACCTTGAAGACCTCGAACACCAAGACACCCTACCCGGCTTTGCGCCGTTCACCCGCGGCATTCATGCCAGTATGTATACCGGCAAACCTTGGACCATCCGCCAGTACGCCGGTTTCTCGACGGCCGCCGAGTCGAACGCGTTCTTTCGCGATAACCTCGCCGCCGGGCAAAAAGGATTGTCGGTTGCCTTCGACCTCGCCACCCATCGCGGATTTGATTCTGACCACCCCCGTGTCGCCGGCGATGTCGGTAAAGCCGGTGTGGCGATCGATACCGTCGAGGATATGAAAATCTTATTCGACGGTATCGCACTCGATGACATGAGTGTGTCGATGACCATGAACGGCGCCGTATTACCGGTCCTGGCCGCCTTTATCGTTGCCGGCGAAGAACAAGGCGTTGCGCAGGCCGAACTCAACGGCACGATTCAAAACGATATCCTCAAAGAATTTATCGTCCGCAACACCTATATCTATCCGCCCAAGCAAAGCATGAAAATTGTCGGCGACATCATTGCCTATACCGCCGAGCACATGCCGAAATTCAATTCGATTTCAATATCCGGCTATCACATGCAAGAAGCGGGCGCGACAATCGTCCAGGAACTCGCTTTTACGTTGGCCAATGGCCTGGCCTATGTGCGCACGGCGTTAGACTCGGGGCTCGCCATCGATGCCGTCGCGCCACGGCTAAGTTTCTTTTTTAATGTCGGCATGAATTTTTTCATGGAGGTCGCAAAGCTGCGCGCCGGACGAATGCTATGGGCGGAATTGATGCAGCAATTTTCACCACAGAACCCCCGTTCTTCAATGCTGCGCACCCATTGCCAAACGTCCGGCGTTTCCTTAACCGCGAAAGATCCCTACAACAATATTATCCGCACGACGATCGAAGCCATGGCTGCCGTCTTAGGCGGCACGCAAAGCCTTCACACAAATTCATTTGACGAGGCGCTATCCCTGCCGACTCCCTTTTCGGCACGGCTGGCGCGCAACACACAGTTAATTTTGGCGGAAGAAACCGGGGTTACAGACGTTATCGATCCCCTCGGTGGCAGTTACTATATCGAACACCTGACACAATCGATGGCGAACGAAGCCCGCCGCCTCATCGAGGAAACCGAATCCATGGGCGGCATGGTCAAAGCCATCGAGGACGGCTGGCCTCAACGCAAAATCACCGAAGCGGCGACCCGCCAACAAGCACGCCTGGACCGGGGCGACGATGTCATTGTCGGCGTCAATAAATATGAAATCGAAACCGAAGAAGTGGTTGCGGTGCTTGAAATCGATACCTGTGACGTGCAACGCCAGCAAGCTGAGCGGCTGAAACATATTCGTGCCACACGCGATCAAGTGGCCCTCGAAAATTCTTTACACGCATTGCGGGACTGTGCGCGTTCGGGAAAAGGAAATTTACTGGCCGGTGCTATCGAAGCGATGCGGGCGCGCGCCAGTGTTGGCGAAGTCACCCAAGCGTTAGAGGATGTGTTTACCCGGCATCAAGCCCCGAACATCACCGTTACGGGTGTTTACCGGACCGCGTTCGGAAATGTCAGTGGCCTCAAAACGGTCCGTGATGAGGTCGCCCAGTTTACCGCCGTGGAAGGCCGCGCGCCGCGTATGCTCGTCGTTAAGCTTGGTCAAGACGGCCACGACCGGGGGGCGAAAGTCATCGCGACCGCATTCGCCGATGTCGGGTTCGACGTCATCCTCGGCCCTTTGTTCCAAACACCGGAAGAGGCGGCCCAAGACGCGGTGAATGAACAGGTCCATATTATCGGTGTATCGACCCATGCCGGCGGCCATACGACCCTCATACCACAACTCCTCAACGCCTTAAGGGCTAAACAGGCCGACGATATTCTGGTTGTCGGCGGCGGGGTTATTCCGGAACAAGACCGGAAAGAACTCTTGGATCAAGGCGTTGCCGCCATCTTCGGGCCCGGCACACCGATCCCGGATGCTGCCGTCGAAATCTTGCAAAATATCCGCCGCCGCAATGCTACCTGACATTAACCCGATATCCGTTGTTTCGATGCCGCCACCGGGTCCGTACACCCCCTGACTCCCGTCCTATTATTTTTTAAGCCGCTTAAATTATTAACTTAAAGTCAGTTAATCAAAATGGCTTATAACAGATGACCCGAAAACAAGCTGATCGAAAGGCCTTTCATTTAACCTTTTATCGATTAACGTTTAATTATTGTTGATTTTCAATAGGATATAAAGTTTCGCCAATTTAGTTAACTGGTCCAACCATAACCGGATTTCCATAATCTCAGGCATTAACCGGTCAATACACGACTCGCCCAGGCAGGATTTCTGACAGAATGAGGATGATTTCTGGGTGCAAAAAAATCCTGTATGTGAGACAATCTTCCCATGCTGAGACATACGGACATTTGGCGGGCCATCGAACGCTTGGCCCAAGAAAACGGGCTTTCGCCTTCGGGCTTGGCGCGTCAGGCCGGTCTCGATCCGACGACGTTCAATAAAAGCAAAAGAACGACCCGGGAAGGCAAGCTCAGATGGCCGTCGACCGAAAGCATTGCCAAAATCCTCAATGCGACCAACACCTCCATCGGCGAGTTTGTCAGCTATCTGAGTGAAGACACCGGCGGCGGTGTGTTCCGCAATATTCCGCTGATCGGCTTCGGCCAGGCCGGCGATGCGGGTTATTTCGACGATGCGGGCTACCCGTCCGGCACGGGATGGGATGAAATTCCGTTTCCGGGCCTCGGCGATCCGCACGCATATGCCCTTGAAATCAGCGGCGACAGCATGGCACCGGTTTACCGGGACGGCGATATCGTCATCGTCGGTCCCTCGGCCAGTATCCGCCGTGGTGACCGGGTTGTTGTGAAAACCCAAACCGGTGAAGTCCTGGTCAAACAACTGCTACGCCATTCGGCCCGGCGAATTGATTTGCAGTCCCTCAATCCGCTGCACGAAGACCGCAGCTTCGATGTCGACGAAGTCGAATGGATGTCGCGCATCGTATGGGTCAGCCAATAACCGGCGAGTCCCCCGCTCGATCTCGTCAATTTCCGCCAAACCGCTAAAACAAACCGATGCGACGTTTACTGCGCACGGCTGGAACTTTGGCATGGCTGTTGGCCGCATCGGCCGGCTTTGGTGGGTTACCGGCGCATGCCGATTTTGAGGCCGGCATGCAGGCCTATCACGAAAAGAATTACAAACTGGCGCTTGAGAACTGGCTGCCGGCCGCCCAAAGCGGCGATCCGCATGCTCAGCACATGCTCGGTTTTTTATTCGCTCATGGCCGCGGCGTTGCAAAAGATCTGAAACAAACTGTCGAGTGGTGGCAACGGGCAGCCAAGCAAGGGCATTTACCGGCGCAATTTACGCTCGGCAATCTGTTCCTCAATGGCCTCGGCGTCAAAAGAGACACCAAACGGGCGGCAAAGTGGATCGCCTCCGCCGCCGACGGTGGCTTTGCAGATGCGCAATACATCTACGGCCTGATGCTTGCCAAAGGCGAAGGTGTCGCGCGCAATGTTGAGATGGCGATGATGTATTTGAATTTAGCCGCCCGCAAGAAAGGTGTCGCGCCGAGCGCGTATTGGACGGCGATTTTACCGTACCTCACGATCCAGGAGAGGCAGGAAACACGCAAACTTCTGGAGGACTGGCAGCCGAAACAAAAAAACAAATAAGGTTAGCGTGTCTGCGCCGTGTTCACAGCCAAGTGCCGGCTCATCAGCTCTTCATAGACGCTGTCCATCAGAATTTGGCGGGCCCGCTCAATGATCTCATTGACCGACGGCGTGCGGACAAACATTTCAGCCGCGCGTTGTTGTAATTCAGCAGCACTGGGCATTGCGGGCACGTGCAAGTCTTCCATTAACTCTTCAAGCTCGTGCCGTGCCAGTTTGATTTTTTTATCGAACTGATGACGCCACGCTTCAAACCGTTCGGTGACATTGCCCTGCAAGGCTTCAATATTCGCGCTGAATTCAGCGACGATATGATCGACTTGAAAACTATCCGCCAGCTCGCTGGCCGCTTTCTCGACCACGGCGCGGCCGAGTTTTTGTTCGTTATAAACCTCAGCCCGGGGCGGTTTGCGTAAATCCCAAACCACGCCGATTACGGATAACGCTTTGAGAATGTAATAGGTCACATCAATCTCATACCAACGAAATCCCTGACACGCAGCGCTTTGATAGTGGTGATGATTATTGTGCCAGCCTTCACCCAATGTAATTAGGGCAAGCCACCAGTTATTGCGCGATTGATCGCCGGTTAAGTATCGCTTACGGCCCCAAACGTGTGCCAGCGAATTAATCGCAAACGTGCCATGCCACGTGGCGACCGTCGACCAGAAGAACCCGACCACCAGCCCCGACCAGCCGGCACATAAAGTCACCAATACAGCCAGCATGATCGCCGGCAGAAACGGATGCCGGTCGAGCCACACCAATTCGGGATATTTGGCAAAGTCGGGTATCAGCTCCATGTTGGTGTTTTGATAGCGCTCGGTAAAGATCCAACCAACGTGCGAGAACCAAAACCCGCGCTGCACGGGTGAGTGAACATCTTCCGGTTCGTCGGAATACCGGTGATGGTGGCGATGGGTGCCGGCCCACCACAACACACCGCTTTGCGCCGATGTTTGAGCCAGAAACGCGAGAATAAAACCGACAACACGGTTTGTTTTATAGCTGCGGTGCGCAAAGTAACGGTGAAAGCCGGCCGTAATGCCGAACATGCGAATAAAATAAAGCCCGACGGCAATTAAAACATCGGCGAGGTAAACGCCGGTCCAAATGGCGGCGAAGCACGCGAGATGGGCAAGCGCGAAGGGAATTGCATCGCCCATAACATAACGGTCACGAATAACATGATTTGTGGCGGCTCGATCAGCCGCCGTTTGAGAATAGGATTTCATAATGAAAGGCGCTCAAAACAGCCAAAAAAAAGCGTTAAAAAAACAAAGGCTACAAAAATCTGCCCTTACGCTTCAGTATAACATGGGACCGGACGGCCGTCACTTCAATGGTGTTTTTTGCCGCCGAACCTCTCCCATGCGCGTACACAGCAAAAAAGCCTGCTTCAGCCCTTCGGCGCTGGCAATATTCTGACCGACAATATCGAACGCCGTACCGCTCGCCGGCGTCGTGATCGGCACCGGATGGCCGCCCGAAACGGTCACCCCCTGCTTGAGAACGCTTTGATCGCCGATGGTGGCTTTCATGGTTCTCTTCCCTTAACCGATAACTTCATCCTGAGGAGACCATTCGCCTTCTATCCTTCGAGACAGGCGCCCATGCACCTTCATCAGGATGAGGCGAATGGGTGTCTCGAAGGATGCCGCATAAACTGCGATCAACACGATCATAAACGAACTTATTCCGCCGCGAGACTGTCGCCGGCGAGCACTTTATCAATCAGCGCGATAGTTTCATCAATGCCATAAAGCGCAATGAACGAACCCATGCGCGGTCCTTGGCTCTGCCCTAGCAGAATCTCGTAAAGTGCTTGGAACCAAGCGCGCAGGTCCTTGAACGCACCGCGCTTGCCGATTTCATAAACTTGCGTCTGAATGTCTTCCGCCTTGGCATCATCCGGTAGCGCCTCCAAACTTTGGCGCAAATCTTCGAGGGCGACACGCTCGTCAGCACTCGGCGCGCGGTATTGTTTCGCCGGCTTCACAAAATCGCGGAAATAATTAACCGCATATTCGACGAGATGATCCAGTTTCGGCGAACTTTCCGGCGAGGCGTCGGGCGAATAACGCGAAATGAAATGCCAGATCACGGATTTATCTTCCGTGTTGCATACACTCGCGAGATTAAGCAGCACATTAAAGCTCAATGGCACATTGCCTTCGGGCGGATGGCCGGCGTGGATATGCCATGCCGGATTATTAAGCTTATCTTTCGGCTCTTGCTCTTGGAATTTGCCGAGATGGGAAAAATATTCGTCAACATTCTTCGGCACGACGTCGAAATAAAGCCGCTTCGCCGTTTTCGGCTTTTGATACATAAACAGCGCCAAACTTTCCGGTGGGGCGTAGCGCAGCCATTCCTCGACCGCGAGGCCGTTGCCTTTGGACTTTGAAATTTTTTCGCCTTTATCATCAAGAAACAGTTCATAAATAAAGCCCGCCGGCGGGTTGCCGCCGAGAATCCGGCAAATCTTGGAGGACAAGTTGACCGAGTCGGTCAAATCCTTGCCGCACATTTCATAATCGACATCAAGCGCCGCCCAACGCATCGCCCAATCGGCTTTCCATTGCAGTTTGCAAGCACCGCCCGTGACCGGCGTTTCGACCTTCTTGCCTGCTTCGTTTTCGTAAACAATCGTACCCGCGTCCACGTCGCGCTCAAGGATCGGCACCTGCAGCACGATTCCGGTATCGGGACACACGGGCAAAAACGGGCTATAGGTCGCCTGACGTTCCGCGCCCAATGTCGGCAAGATCACGTTGATCACCGCCTCGTATTTTTCGAGCACTTTTAGCAATACATCGTCAAACTCACCGGCCGCGTAACATTCGCTGGAGCTTTTGAACTCATATTCGAAACCAAATTCGTCGAGAAAGGATTTCAGCCGCGCGTTGTTGTGATGGCCGAAACTTTCGTGCGTGCCGAACGGATCGGGAATCTTGGTCAGCGGTTTACCGAGATGCTCGGCGACCATCTCCTTGTTCGGGATGTTGACGGGCACTTTGCGCAGGCCGTCCATATCATCGGAAAACGCAAAGAGGCGCGTCGGGATGTCGGTCAGCAGCGAAAACGCATGACGCACCATGGACGTGCGCGCAACCTCGCCGAAGGTGCCGATGTGCGGCAGGCCCGAGGGGCCGTAACCGGTTTCGAACAAAACGTACCCCTTCTCCGGAGTTTCTTCTTTGAGGTGCTTTAATACCGCACGGGCTTCGGCAAACGGCCACGCGTTGGCATGTGAAGCAAAATCACGCAAGTCAGTCATTCATGGTCCTTATTTCTTCCAAATCGGTTTACCGGAACCCGGTAAGCCGTATTGCTGCCACTTTCGGGTCACTTCCTCAATTATATTATCGCTCATACGAATCTTGCGCCCCCAGTCGCGTTTCGTCTCGGGCGGTAATTTGGCAGTCGCATCGATCCCCATTTTCGAACCAAGCCCGGATTCGGGCGAGGCAAAATCCAGATAATCAATCGGCGTGTTTTCGATCATGGTTACATCGCGCGCCGGGTCGACATTGGTCGAAATCGCCCATATCACATCATTCCAATCCCGCGCGTTAATATCATCGTCTACCACGATGACAAACTTGGTGTACATGAACTGACGCAGATACGACCATACCGCCATCATGATCCGCTTGGCATGACCCGGGTAGGCTTTCTTAATCGATACAACGGCGACGCGGTAGGAGCATGCCTCGGGCGGTAGCCAAAAATCTATGATCTCAGGAAATTGCTGTGTCAGCAGCGGCACGAATACATCATTGAGCGCTTCGCCCAACACGGACGGCTCGTCCGGCGG
>Ga0181585_10006438_pt1 | contig 10065 bp, 9 predicted proteins | sample 071ome_29_FD_132469 | JGI IMG/M metagenome (GOLD analysis project Ga0181585, IMG submission 132469) | Coastal salt marsh microbial communities from the Groves Creek Marsh, Skidaway Island, Georgia - 071407BT metaG (megahit assembly) | ecosystem: Environmental > Aquatic > Marine > Intertidal zone... | reverse complement strand
CCCTACAGAAGGAAAAAATAGATTCCACCTAACACTCGGTATGCTGCAGACTATGAAAATTAAAACAGTCTCTTTTATTCCCAATTTATGAAACTTTGCAATATGGATAAAAAGTCTAACTATAAAGTAAAGGATAAAAAGTTGTACTAAAAATATAGAAACTTTAAATTGTTGATAATCAGAAAATTCAATAATTGAAAGATTGTTAACAAGTAATTTTACGAATGCTATAAAACCGACAAACAAAGGTCTACTTTGATAAGGATTACTTCGGTCAAAAAAATCTTCTAAGGATGATGAGGCTAATCTGTAAGTCCCCTCATCGCAATGTATAGGAAATTTTATATTTTCTATACTTCCAAATCTATAGTTTTCAATAATCTCGACACACCAAAAGTTTTCGTTTGCATTGTTATCTAACAAATAAAAGTCAAAAATATAAATTACGATTACTGAAAGAAAAATAATAAATAATATGTTTAAGCGACGAACTTTCATTTGTTAAAAGTTAAATTTAACATTTACTAAAAATTACTACTGCTGAGGAAAGTTAAATAATTGTTAATTAAATGTTTCTTATAAGTTAAAAAAAATTAAAAAGATTATTTTTATAATCTTCATTTTTTAAATTATATAAATTTATATCTGAATGTATTCTGTGAGCATCCTGTGATAATAAAAAAAATTTAGCTTCGTTTATTGTAATCTATTAATATTGCTTTTAAATATCGAAACCCATCAACAAGCTTTATTTTTTTTCCATCTTCGTAGCTTCTGCCACTATAGCTAATTGGAACTTCCTTGTAATATTTACAATGTTCTAGGGCTTTATGCAAAATCTCAATTTCAAAATCGAATCCATTTTTTTCAATTTCAATATTCTTATATATGTCTCTTGAAATTAATTTATAGCAAGTTGCAACATCAGATACTTTAAAATTGTTAAACAGTGAAAATAAAAAAGAAAAAAGTTTATTCGCAAGATATGTTCTTAAGTATATATTCTCCCTATTGATATCTCCAATAAAACGAGATCCCAAAACTACAGTGTTTGTATTTTGCATTTTTGGAATTGATTCAAGAATTTTTTTAATATCTATAGGATTGTATTCAAGATCTGCATCATGAACTATAACAAAATCTGAATTTACTTTTTTTAATCCTAAGGATATAGCGTTTCCTTTTCCTAAATTTTTATCACTATTAATTAATTCAACACATTCGTTTTTAGCTACAAGTTCTTCAGCAATTTTGAGAGAATTATCAGTTGAATTATCATTTATTAAGATGATTTCATTACTTACATTTGCAGATATCAAATTTGAAACAGATTTAAATAGAGTTTTTTCTTCATTAAAAAAAGGAACTAACACAGATAAATTTTTCACTTTAATTAGAATAATTGCTTGATAGAGATTTGTATATGTTTTATTTGTCTATAAGAATTAATAATTTAAAAAATGATTGATAATAAAAAATTATTTTTTTTAATTCTATCTATCTCAATACTTTTTTTATTTGTTTACAACGGTATTAATTATGATCCAATTCAAGGATATGATGCAGAAGCACATCATGAATATATAAATAATTTCTTTAGCATGTTTACACCTGGCAAGTCTGATTTGAAAACAAGTTCTTTTACAAGAGAATTTTTTAGCCCACCTTTACCATATTTCTTTCCTGCTTTTATAGGTGCAATCTGCAGAGATGTAATTTCTGGTCCAGATTATATAGAACAATGTAAAATTGTATATAAGTCTTTTGGGCAAATTTTTCAGTATTTAATTTATGTAACCTCTTTGTATTTCTATTTACTTTCTTTCAAAATTATTTATAAAAATAGGCTAATTGATAACATTGAAATACTTTTATTAATTTCAATTTTGACAGTTAACTATAGAACATTTTCAATGTTGAGAGGCGAACCTTATATTATATTTTTTTTAAGCTTGTTAATTTATCAGTTCTTAAAATTAACAAAAAATAATTTTATTCATTCTAAGAAAGACATAATTTTATTTGGAATAACAATTGGTTTGCTGGCTTTAAGTCGACAGTGGGCCTTTCTTCTTTTCCCAGGATTTTTAATTGTTTACTTCTACATCAAAAACAATAGAAGTGATTATTTGAAATTTATGCTTATCTCATTTTTGATAGGTTTTTCTATTTCCAGTTGGTTTTATTTTGATTTATTTACCCAATACGGATCAATGACTTCGTTTAATGCTGAGCCAAAATCATTTAGTTTTTCTAATCAACCAAGAAGTTTTTACACTTCGGACGTAGAAAGCCTATACAAAGTTTTTACAAAACCAATTAGACCTCAATATAGTAATCAATTAGTACCCATACTGTATTCAGATTTGTGGGGAGATTATTGGGGTTATTTTTCATTTACAAGCAGAAGTTTAGACACCGGAAGAAATCAATTATTTATAGGAGACTATTTAGCGCGAGTAAACCTTGTATCTCTTCTCCCTACAGCCTTTTTTATGTACGTAATTATTAGCAAATCTAAATTATTGAAAAACAAAAAAGACAATTATCTTGAAATTTTTAATCTATATTTATTTGTTTCAATCTTGGTGTCATTTTTAGGATATTTATGGTTTTTAATAAAGTATCCAGAACTTCAATCCGGTGACACAATTAAAGCAACATATATAATACAAATGTTCCATCTTATAGCCTTCTTGTCTGCACAAAAGATAAAAGAGTTAAGATCAAAAAACTTATATAAACTAATTATGGCTAGTTTAATTTTTGTATTCATACACAATTTCTCAGCTATGATGAGTCACTTTTAAAAATTAGTTCAATTAGATTTCAGTAATCAATATGTATAATTGTAAAAATGAAATATAAAAATTATTTAATTAAAAATAATATTTTATTTTTAATTATGTTTTTCCCTTTCATGTTAAATTTTTTACTTAATATTTTTCAAAACCCAGAATTCATATTAAATTTTTCTTCACAAAATATTATTAATTTTTTCTCAACATTTTTTATAAGTGTTTTTTTTCTTTGTTTATTTAAATTAATTAGTAAAAGTTTAAAAATAGATTCAAATTCGTTGTCAGCTGTGTATTTCTTTTTCAGTTATTTTATTTTTGATTCGCTATTCTTACCAATTACAAAATATCTTAGTTTTAGTGAAAATTTTTATTTAGTTTCAACATTATGGATTATTGTAATAATCTACAAAAAACCAAAAATTCAAGAACTGTTGATGGTAATATCTTCATTTTTTGTTTCTTTTTTTTACAACAGATTTTATTTAAGAATACTATCTGATAACTCAAAGTACATTGAGTTGAATTCTGATGTCCCTCTTCAGTGGCTAGATATTACAAGCATGATTTATGATAATAACTATTTTTATGCTCTTGATAACAATCTAATAGAGGGGCAAGGTTTGTTAATAAGTTATATTCAATCTATTATTTTAAAGATAAATTTTAACACTGAAACTTTTATTTTCATAAACAATAATTACAACTTAGTTTTTTTAATTAGTTTCTTATTAATTTTCGACACAAACTTAACAAAAAAAAATAAATATATCTCTTCTGCTTCATTTTTGATTGTTTTATTAAATAACGATTGGTTATATTATCTATTTGCTAATTCATTAATGCTTGAAGGTTTTGTGAGTTTGTTTTTTGCAATTATGATTTATTATTTTTACAAACATATTCATTCAAATGACAAGAACTCTATTTATTATTTCATTTCATTTGGCTCTTTGGTGCTGAGTAAGAACTTTATCTCTTTGATAGTAATTTTATTAATTTTCTACTCTTTAAAATTTATTAAACAAAATAGAAAAGTTGTTTTTTCTTTTATCGTTTATTTTTCATATATTGTTTATCAAAAAATATTTTTTAGTAACCTTCAAAACTTTGCTTACACTAATGAAATTAATTTTAGAGAATTATTATTCGATTTAATTTTATTAAGAAATTTACAATTTGATAATATTACAAACATAATTAAACAATTTTTAATTGATAAGCCTACTTCATTAATAGTTCTATTTTTTTTACTAATTAATTTTTATATATTTATTAGTAAAAAAAGATTATCAAATACTGTTTTTTTAATATTTATTATTTCTTTAACTAATTACTTATTAGTAAATATTTTATATATTTCGTATTGGCAAAATGTTGAATTTGAATCATCATATAGATATTTAATGAGTTGCTTTCATATAATATTTTTATCAAATATAGTAAATTTAGATGAATTTGAAAAAGTTAAATAATTTAGAATACTTTATTATTTTAAATAAAATTTTCAATCCATCTGAAAATACTATTTTTTTACCCTCTGCGTAGGTTCTACCATTGTATTTAATTGGATATTCAATAATTTTATTATTGGTTTTTAAAAATTTCGAGATTACCTCAACCTCAATTGCAAATCCTTTTTCAACTAAGTCCATCTTATTAATTAAATCTCTTTTTATTATCCAGTAACAACTTGCTATATCCGTAACTTTGTAAAAATTTATAAGACTGAATAATGCAGTAAGATACTTATTTCCATAAAAAGTTAATTTATATTTATTGTCCCTTATTTGTCCTTTTAAAGTTCTAGACCCTAAAATAAGGGATTCGGAATCTTTTTCCACAAGTTTAAACATTTCAATCAAATCATCTGGAAAGTACTCCAGGTCTGCATCATGTACTACTACGTGTGTTGAAGTTGCTAATTTTATACCATTCTGCACGGCTTTCCCCTTACCTGACTGATTTTCAAGATTTATTAATTGAATATTTTCATATTTTTCAGCGTATGAGTTTGCTATTGATGGGCTTTTATCATTAGAGGCATCGTTAACTAAAATGATTTCCATGAATAAATTTGTACTCAACAATCTCTCAATTGATTTTTCAATAAATTTTTCTTCATTTAAAAAAGGTACAATTACTGAAAGGGTGTAGTTCAATTTATCTAATTACTTTCAAGAAATATTCTTATTTTTTCATATATAAACTTTTGCTGTTTATCCCTAACGTGTCTACCGATCGGTAAATATAAACCATTTCTTCCAATGTATTCAGTATTTTTGAGAATTACATTTTTGCTTTTCAAATTTTCAGGCAGAGATTTTTGTAAATGTAGAGGCCAAAAAAATTGTCTAGTTTGAATATTACTTTCAAGTAAATATTGCATCAGTTTATCTCTTAAACCTTCCTTTTTAATCACAATTCCATAAACCCAATAATGATTTTTTGAAAACTCATTCTTTGTTAAAGGTATTTGTACATGCTCACCGATTTTTGAAAAATATTCGTCATAAACTTTCGCTTGATTTATTTTTTTATCAATAGTTTTTCTAAGATTGTTAATCTGGCTTAGGCCTAAAGATGCTTGCAAACCGCTCATTCTAAAATTCCAATATAAATGTTCATGGTTAAATCTATTTTCATCACCAAAGTCTAGATTGACCATCTTCTTTATTTTTAAATATATTTCTTTTGAGTCTGTAAGAACTGCTCCTCCCTCACCAGTAGTTACATGTTTGTTAGCATAAAAACTTAAGGTTGAAACTTTCCCAAATGATCCACATTTTTTGTTATCTACTATTTGTCCATGAGCCTCAGCTGCATCTTCAATTAATATAATTTCGTTTTGACTACAAAAGTTTTGAATCTTGACAGCTTCAGCTGTTAAACCATAAGTGTGTACCATTAATACTGCTTTTGTATTTTCTGTAATTACTTTAGTTATATCTTCTAATCTCATATTCCAAGAATTAGGATCTACATCGCAAAAAACAGGTTTTAAATTATTTCTAATTATTGCACTTAAACAAGATATGATAGTGAATGATGGAACTACAACTTCAGAATCTTTTTTTAAATTCAATGAAGCAATTGCAACCTCTAAAGCAGTTGAACCATTTGAAGTTGCAACTGAATATTTTCTATCAAAGTTATCGGCCAATTTTTGCTCAAAGGAATTAATTACAGGACTATTTCCTGAAATTGAAGTGGAGTATAAATTTTTTAAAACAGAAAACTTATCTTTAAAAGTTATAGTTGGCTCAAATACTCTTATCATTAGAAATGTCTCTTGTCCATTTCTTCAATATAAGGTCCTTGTTTAACCTCTAAAAATTTTGACTCTTCTAAAATTTCCAATGAGTGTCCTCCGTAAAGCATAAGTAAAAGTTCTCCCCCAATAACAATTACTTGTTCAACTAGTTCTAAATTAGATGGATCATAAAATGAAACTTTAATTTGTCCTTCTAATACTATTAATGCCTCAGAGGTCGTTTTAACTTCTCTTTCGATTTCGTTATGAATATGTCTTTCAATATTTTCGTTTTTCTTAAGATTAAAGAGTCCAACTTGAAAAGGGTCTGTGTGGTCTGTTATAAAATTCTTACTATCTTTTGCACTATCAAAATTAAAGTGTAATGCATATTTCAATCCGTCTTTTTCTATTATTTTCATATTTATTTAGATAACAACTAAATAATAATATAAATTTTGTCATTACTAAATAATGATTTATTTAATTAATATATTTCAGCAATTAAGATGAAACCAAATTTATTAAAAGTAATTTTATTGAGTAAGTTGTTAAGAAATTCTCCTAATCTGTGACTCAAAATAGATGAAAAAATTCCAAGGTTAATAATTTTTGTTATTTTAAAATTTTCTAAACCAGAATCCTTAATAATTTTTTTTAATTCTGTTACATTAAGTTTAGAATTTTGTACTTCAGAATAATCATTAAGTCCGATTTTTTTCGAAAAATATTCAACCAACTGAAACAGGAAAGTGAAATTGGGAGTAGTAATAATTATTTTCCCACCTTCTTTAAGTTTAGATTTTAAAAATTTTAGTAATTTTACAGTTTCCTCATTGGGTAGGAACTCAAGCAATCCAAGTATTGTAATTTTATCAAATTTTTCATCGTAAAATTCATTAAAATCTTCAATTTTTATAAATTGATTATTGGGATAGTTGTTTTTTGCATATTCTATTTGAATTGGTGAAAGATCAACTCCTAAAGAATTATCATACAAATAATTTCCTATGAAGGTTCCTGATCCACAAGCATAATCAAGATGTTGATCATTTGGGTCAATATAAGTTTTGATTTTTTTGTAAACTAAGTTATGCCAGTTTGACTGAATTCCCCTTTTTCTTAAAAGTCCACTGATAATAACTTTGTCGTAGTAACCTTCTTCAAAGTTATTAATCCAAAAATTTTTTTGAATATTCACAAATTACTCACTTATTATCTTAGTTAATGAATTTATAAGTGATATTTATCTTTTGAGTATCTTTTAATTTCTGATCTTGATAAAAAAGCTTCTTTTATATATGGTTTGGATAAATTAATTAATCTTAAAAAATTTGTACTCGTTTTAGACTCACCATATATTCTTGGTTTACAGTAGTAACCTACTTCCACGATATCAACATTTTTGAGTTTTAATTTTGTTATTACTTTTATAAAATATTCACCATAAACACTTTTATCAAACATTTCTTTGGAAAAAAATTTTTTTGGTCCTATTAAAAACCCACTAGTTAAATCGTTAATTTCTAATTTCAAAATTTTACTTAGAATTTTATTAAAAATAAGAGATAAAAATATTGCTAATGGTGAATCTTCAGATTCTTTTAGGTTTTGTAAAAACCCTTGGTTACCACTGCTAACTTTGCCCTTGTAGCCTCCACCTTTAACAAACCTGGATCCGACAACAACAGAGCTTTTATTTTCTTTAATAAATTTTTCTATTAACAAAATAATAGAATCCGTGTCCATAGAGCCATCAGCATCAAGCCATAAAATACTATCTTTAGAAGCTTCATTGATTCCTTCAAATAAAGACATCGGGAGTGACCTTGGCATATTTCTAAATATATATTTTAAATTATTTTTTGATTTTGATATTTCAATTAATGCTTCTCTTGTTCCATCAGTAGAAGAATCATCAACAACAATAATTTCAAAATCCAAAAATGATAGTTTATTTAGCTCGTTAAAAACTTCAATCAACCAAACTTGCATATTTTTTTCTTCATTGAATGTAGGAAGGATGATGGACAAATTTAATTTATAAGCTTGCATGATTGATAATTGTATTAATATTTTAAATTAATGTGCAGACATACATATATAATTAAAAAGTGCTAAAAACAAAATTTGGTATTTATTTTTTCAATTTTTTATATATATCTCTTTTGTCGATAGGGCCATATCTTTTAACTAGATTTATTAATCATGATAAAGAAGTCTATATTGTCTCTATCTGTTATTACTTTTTATTAATCTCTTTCAATAGATTCTTAAAGAAATCTCCGTTAGATGTATTTAAAAAAATAAATCATGTAACTGATAAGTTTGGTAATAAATTTTATATATTTCTGATTTTTATAATTCTGATAATAAATCAAAACAATCTTTTAAATTATGAAACTATATCTTGGGATACAGCTTCATATTTAGTTGCATCTACACCAATTAGTGATGGCTTTTTGCCTTTAGAAAAACAATGGGACTCAAAAGGTCCTTTGTTTTTTTATATATATTATATCCTTAATTTTCTATCAAATAACACTCTTGTTTACTTCAAAATTTTAAATGATGCTATTTTATTATTAATAAGTTTAAATCTCTTTAAAACTTTGAACCTGTTTAATAAAGATAATAAATTTATTTCTTTCATTTTTACAACTCTTTTCTTAACAATCACTGCAAAAGCTGATTTTGTTCCAGAATATTCTGAGTATTATGTATTACTAATTATTGCATGGGTATTTGTTAGGTATCTTCGTCATGGTTTTGGAGGTAATAATTTATATATTATTCCCTTTTCAATTTCATTTTGTTTTTTGATAAATCAAAGTGCAATTATATTTTTAATTCCATATATATTTTTATACCTAAGGGATTCAAAATTTAAACTAAATGAAGTAACTAAAACATTATTAGGTTTTTTTATTCCTCAGCTTTTTATTCATGTTGTATATTACATAAATGGTATTTACGATCTTCTATTAATAAATTATTATCATGTTCCATTTGGTTATTCTGCAGTAGGAAATGATAGTTCGTTAAATGAGTTAAGAATTTGGTTTAGAGAATATTATCACTTTAACAAATTTACATATTTTTCATTAATTACTGTAGTTTATTTTCAATTAAACAAATATCTAGATAGTTATAGAGAAAAAAACTTTAATATTGAAATAAATTTACTAAGTTTACATGTAGTTGTTTCATTATTAATTTACTTAATTGGTGGCCATAACTATGCTCACCATTTAATATATTTTGTTTATTTCATGGTTCTTATACTTGGGAGGTTAAAACTAAACAACTTTCAAATAGTAGTGATTTTAATTGTTTTTTTAAGCTCCTCTTCAGTATTTATAAAATCCTTTAACCAATCGTTTTATAACTTAACTAATGTAAAAACTGTTCAAGAAAGCTATCCAATCTACCAACTTGCTCAAAACATTAAGGGGACCCAGATTGGAAATAATTATTCTGTTTTAGCATTGGAGTACGTTCTTGTACTATATTATCTTGAAAAAGAAAATTACTCTTATATTGTCCATCCAACAAACCACTTTGAAAATTATATTGCTTACCCCCTTATTCAATTTGGCTATATAGAAAACAACCAAATTAATAAACTATTTAAAGAAGAACCTGACATTATACTGTGTAATTCTATAAGAATTCACGAAGGATCTCCGATCGAAAATAGCAATTTTGATTGCAGTCAAGAAAATTTTATAAATTATTATCAAATAGACACTTCCTTAATAAGAAAGAATAGAAAAATTGAGTATTTTTTTGATCCATATAAAGAATTAAATGTTTTTATAAAAAATAATTAAAGTTAATTTTGTTTATAATGAATGATGCTATTAACTATCAAAAAAAGTTACTACTATTTACTGTTTTTAATTTCGCTTTTTTACAGCAAAGAATTGTTATTTCTATTTTTTGACTCAACACAAAGTGCTGACTTTAATAAATATTTTGTTTACTTTGAATATTTTTTCCAGAATTCTTCTG
>Ga0181585_10006437_pt1 | contig 10067 bp, 11 predicted proteins | sample 071ome_29_FD_132469 | JGI IMG/M metagenome (GOLD analysis project Ga0181585, IMG submission 132469) | Coastal salt marsh microbial communities from the Groves Creek Marsh, Skidaway Island, Georgia - 071407BT metaG (megahit assembly) | ecosystem: Environmental > Aquatic > Marine > Intertidal... | reverse complement strand
CCCTTAGCTTACGGGGGGGGGCGACCTTATCGGAAATTAAAGATTCGATAAAGAAAGCGGAGACTTATTTAGATTTAAGTTAACGTAATATTTCAGAACCTTCTCCACTAGTTGGTGCGAGTTTTCTCAAGGAACTCAACTTGGAGGCAAACAGCATCTCGGATGTGGAGATGCTTGCTGAGTTAACTGGACTGGAGAATCTAAATTTAAGCTCAAATCAAATTACTAACATTACCGCGATAAGCGGTTTATCCAACTTGAAGGTCCTGAATCTGGAGGGCAACCTTCTTTCAATGAATGCTTCGGGCAATCTCTCTGCTATTGGGGAATTGTCGTTGCTCGAAAATTTAAACTTAGGAGAAAATGATCTGCCCTTTATCAATGGGTTAGAAAATTTAGATCAGATTAAATTTTTAAGCCTAAGAGGGAATAAAATAACTAATCTTGAGAGCTTATCAAATTTATCTAAGGTTCGTGAGCTTGACTTAGCTGGTAATCAAATCTCGGATATCTCACCTATCTCTCCGATGAAACAACTTGGCGTTTTGTATGCTGAAGATAACCAGATTGAGAATATAAACTCATTAAGTGATTTGATTAATTTAAAAGAGATTAATTTAGCCAATAATCAAATTTCTGAATTATCCATTCTCACAAAAATAAATGAAGATAACTCCTTTATTTGGTTTGCGGATTTTTCTGCCAATAATTTGCAAAACTTGGAAGGATTACAACAATTGCAAAAACTAAAAATTCTCTCTCTTTCAGGTAATTTAATCTTTGATATTACTCCGATTTCTGAACTGAAATTTCTTGCCACGCTATTGCTCGATAATAACAAAATTCAAAATGTTGAGGCGTTAGAAAATTTAGAAAATCTTCAGGCCGTCTTTCTCAATGAGAATGAAATTGATGACATATCAACTTTATCAGAAATGACTCAACTGATTGAGCTTTATCTATTCGAAAATAATTTATCTGCGGAAAACATAGCCTTGTTAAAAGATCGATTAAGTTTCACCAGAATCGAATTTTGATTTTCCAGATTTTGTTTTCATCTGCTTGACTAATCGGTGGGCGAAGATTTTTATTATTTTATGAAGTTTGCATTGGTTTTTCCTCTTATCCTGCTTACTTCATTATCAGCAAACACCACACCGATTACTCAGGCAAAATTCTTTAGGTTGCTTGGGATCAAGCCTACGGAATCGGAATCAGCTCCTTTTGGAGGTTTGAATGTAGTCGTTAAAGTGCATCGTGCTTTAGCTAAAAACCAAACGAAGTTAGAGTTTGAGGACGAAGGGATCAAAGATCTCAAGGTGTTTGAAATGTTGGTTGATTTAGAATGGTTACGATTATCCCATAATCCAATTAGTGATCTTAAGCCCCTATCAAACCTAACAAAGCTTCAAGTACTTAGCCTTTATGGGGTTCCTTATAAACGAGATAAATTAGAAAAGATTAAGGATCTTGGCCCGCTCGCAGAATTGCAAAACTTATGGAGTTTGGCCCTCGACGAACATCAAATCAGTGATCTTTCACCCCTGGCCAACCTTACCAATTTAAAAGATCTCTATCTAACCAATAATGAAATCTCGAATGTCGATAAACTGGCACGGTTATCGTCACTAAAGAGTTTATTTTTATCCAACAACCGAATTAGTGATATTTCTCCTCTTTCCAATTTAAAAGAATTAGAATGGCTGAGGTTGTCGTCTAATTTAATAACAAGTCTTTGGCCACTGGCCAATCATTCTAAACTCGAGCAACTCTTTATTGACAACAATAAAATCATCAACCTTGCACCTATAGCTCGACTTACTCAACTGAAAGAACTTAGAGTGGCAAATAATCAGATTAAGAATCTTGGTTCATTATCTAATTTTACCAATTTAAAGCAGCTCTTTATTGATAATAATAACATCGATGATCTTTCTCCTTTAGCTAACCTTAAGAGGTTACAAGTACTAAGCCTCGCGAATAACCAAGTAGAAGATCTTACTCCCTTGATGAACATGAGATCTTTACAAACTCTAGTAGTTTTGGGCAATCCATATGAAGATACTCAGATTGTACAGTTGCAAAGATCTTTGCCCAAGTGTCAGGTAGTTTATCGCTGATTGAATTCTTCGCGGGATATTTCAACTCCTGCCGAAAAGACTCTTTTATATTCGACTGAGCCATTTTCAAAGTATCGTAAAAAAGATCCGTTGCCATGGTTTACCTTTGATTGATTACACGCCGTCCCGTCTGGCTTCCATACGGAGATATCGACCAAGTGCCCGGTCCGATTTAAGGATCGACTGGCGAGTTGACCATTTGAGTAGAATTCATTCCATTGTCCATCGACTTCACCGTCTTTAGTTTGTCCGACTACTTTGATTGGGCCTTTCTCGTGCCAAACGAGGAAAGGTCCATCCATCCGATCTTCGGTCCAATGAATCTGTGATTTTTTTCTCCCCGATCTATACCAATCCATCCACATTCCCTCCTTTCTTCCCTGCTTCAAATAACCAAGCTGAACAAGTTCCCCAGATTCAATGGTTGACTTCACCCAACCAGTGTAGGGTTGATCATCTTTTTCTACATAAAGATGAAACATGCCATACATAAATTTTCTTTTTAAATTGGTAAGTTCAGTAGCACTTTCCTTTGCCTCCTCCCATACTTCAGGATCTGTAAGGTCGGGTAAAGAACAAGAGGTGATTAAAATCAATGGCCAGAGCTTCCAGACAAGCAACATCCCTACTGATAGATAATGAATTTAAGAATTATACAATAAAATTTAAGAGTGGATGGGGTAATGTCGTTGATAGAATCTGGTCAATTAGGTAAAAGGCTCGGATGATTTTTATTCGCGAGGTTAGCCTATCCTATGGACACAAAAAATTGTTTAACGAAATTTCTGAAACAATTGCTCCAAGAGACCGAATCGCATTGGTTGGCTCCAATGGGTCTGGGAAGACCACCCTGTTGCGCATGCTCATGGGAGAGGTGCAACCGGATGATGGCGTGATTGAGAAACCTGACTACGCAACTGTTGGGTATCTGCCTCAGGATGGTGTGCACGCATCGGGCGGTACCGTAAGAGATGAAGCGGGTAAAGCCTTTTCCGGGGCTTCTGAACTTCAGTCGAAATTAGATGAAGCTGAACTCAAACTTGCAGAACTCGACCCCGAGGATGAGGAATTCTACGATCTAATTGACTTAATGGGGAGCTGGGAAACTCAACTTGCCAGCTTTGAGCCAGAAAAAATGAATTCTAGGATCGAAAAAGTTTTGATGGGAATGGGATTTTCCAATGAGGATTTAGACCGGCCTGTAGATGAATTTTCCGGAGGCTGGCAAATGCGAATCGCTTTAGGAAAATTGCTTTTGCAAAGCCCCTCTCTTTTAATTCTGGACGAACCAACCAATCACTTGGATGTGGTTTCACAAAACTGGTTGGAACATTATCTAAAGGGCTATCAAGGGTCGATTTTAGTGATTTCCCATGACCGTGCATTTCTAGAAACTGTTACAGATCGTACCATCGAACTCAAACTGGGTAATTTAAATAATTACAAAGGGAATTATACCTTTTACCTCAAGGAAAGTGCGGCTCGTTTAGAACGCCAGAGAAAGGCATATAATAACCAGAAAAAAGAGATTCAGAAAGAGAAGGAATTTATCAATCGTTTCCGATCCAATGTGAAAAAAGCCGCCATGGTGCAAAGTCGCATCAAAGCACTTGAAAAAATGGAAATGGTTAAACCCGAGGCGGAAGAAAAAAAGATTTATTTCCGCTTTCCTCCTTCGCCGGCCGCCAGTCAAAAAGTAGTGGAATTGGCAGGGATGACCAAAGCCTATGGAGATAATGTGGTCTTTGATGGCCTAGATTTACGGATTGAAAAAGGCGACCGAATTGCGGTGGTTGGAGTCAATGGAGCGGGTAAGTCAACGCTTGCCCGGGTACTTGCTGGGGTGGAACCCTTTCAACAGGGCCAGCGTGATATCGGGGTCAATACAGTGATCGGTTATTTTGCCCAGCATCAAGCGGAGGAACTTAATCCTGGTAACGAGGTGCTCGCTGAAGTGGAACAGGTGTGTGAAAACAACCCGGATGCGAACCCACGGGCTGCTTTAGGAGCCCTGCTTTTCAGTGGGAACGATGTCTTTAAAAAAACTTCCGTTCTTTCGGGGGGTGAGCGCAATCGGGTGGCCCTGGCCAAGTTATTGATGAAGCCATGCAATTTTTTAATCATGGACGAACCGACCAACCATCTGGATATCCGAAGCAAGGAGGTTTTACAGGAAGCATTGAATTTGTTTGAAGGAACCGCCCTAATTGTCAGTCATGATCGTTTCTTTCTTGATGGAGTAGTCAACAAAGTGCTTGAAATTTCCACCCGCAAGGCTCTTATGCTTACCTGCAATGTTTCAGAATATATGGAAAGATTAGAGGTGGATGAATTCTAGGAATTTCTTGAACTACCTTAAAAATTTCAAAGCCAAAAATCCACCCACTACAAGCAATCCAAAAACCATAGCGAGCAGGTTAAAGTGCTGGTCGATTTTTTCCTTCATCGGTTCCCCAAATTTGGCCACCAATGCGGCCACCAAAAAGAAGCGGGCTGACCGGCTGACCGCTGAAGCTAAAATAAATGGAAGCAGTGCCATGCCCATTACCCCGCTGGCAATGGTAAAGATTTTGTAGGGGATCGGGGAAAATCCGGCGAGGAAGACTAGGGGCCATCCCCATTCCGCGTACCATTCCTGAATCCGAGCAAATTTTTCTTCAGTAAAACCGGGCACATATTGAAAAAACCACGGAGATAAACCATCCCAAGCAAACGCTCCGATTGCATAACCGGCGAGTCCTCCGAGTACCGACGCTATGGAGCAGATAAAGGCAAAGGTGAATGCTTTTCTCAGGCTGCCCAGGCAAAGCGGGATCAATAAAACATCGGGTGGGATTGGAAAAAAACTGGCTTCCGCAAAAGAGAGCAGGGCAAGCCAGAGTCCCGATAGTTTTCGCTCCGCCAGGGAGAGGGTCCAGTCGTAAATACGGCGTAGCGGATTTTTACTTTTTACTGTCATTTGGATCGGTTGGGTTGAAAGTGAGATCTTTAGCTGGGAAGTTTACCGAGGTACGGAAGTTCACGAAAGCGGCCGTCATAATCAAGACCATAGCCAACCACAAATTCATTGGGGATGGAAAAACCAACCCAGTCCGCCTCAAAGTGATTGATTCTTCTTTCCGCTTTGTCGAGGAACACACAGGTTTTAAGAGAATCGGGGTTGTGGAATTTAATTTCATCGGATGCCCGTTGAAGGGTATTCCCCGTGTCCAGAATATCGTCCACCAGCAAAACATGCTTTCCACGAAGGTCCGATTTTAAACTACCGGTGATCTGCGGGGCACTTTCGGGAGATGTGGAAGATCCATAGCTCGATATCCTCAAGCAGTCCAACTGAGTGGGGATGGTCAGTAAGCGTAACAGGTCAGCGGTAAAAATTATGGCACCGTCCAAAATGGAGACCAGGAGAATTTCCCTGCCTCGGTAAAACTGATTGATTTCGAGAGCCAGGGTGGTTAATCGTTCGGAAATTCTTTCAGCCGAAAGAATTTCAACAGGTTGGATGGATGGGTTCACAGGCTGTGTAAAAGTTGATCAATACTCGACTGGGCAGAGCTGGCATAGCCACCACCAAATAAATTAAAATGGTTCAATTCGTGATATAAGTTATAAAGCGTTTTTCGGATGGGAAACCCACGATCGAGTGGGTATTCCTTTTCATAGGCATCATAAAATGCTGAAGAAAACCCGCCAAACATGTAGGTAAAAGCGATGTCTGCTTCTCGGTCTCCATAATAGGATGCCGGGTCAAAAAGAAAGGGGTTGCCATTGAGGTCATACCCAGCATTCCCTGCCCATAGATCTCCATGGAGTAGGCTGGGGTGTGTGGAGTAGTTGGTAAAAAAACGGTCAATTTGATCGAGCAGATTCGGGGCTCCCTTGAAAGTACGGCCCTTGTTTTCCGCCAGCTTAAACTGATGAGCCAATCGATGATCCCGATAGAAAGTAACCCAGTTTTGGGAAGGTGGATTGGGTTGGGGAGTCGCCCCGATGCAGTTATCCATACTCCATCCAAAATGCGGTTGTACAATCCGGTGCATTTTGGCAAGCAGGGTACCCAGAGTGGTCTGTCCGTTCGGCCCGGATGATCCCTCCTCGATGAATTCGAGAACAAGGTAGGCATGAGTCTGGTCCGTTCCGTGGGCAATTACCTTGGGTACTCGGATGGTCTTGGTATCTTGCATATCCTGAAGTGCCTGTCCCTCTGCTCGAAAGAAAGACAGAAAAGAGAGCTGGTTTTTTTTAACAAAAAATTCACGCCCATCCACGCCAATGAGCTTGTATGCTTGATTGATACAACCCCCACCGATTCCTTCTTGAGTACGGGTGCAAAAGGTCAAGCCCGTCGATTCGGTAATGGCATGTTCAATCTCGATCATTGAACCGAATGAAGAAATTAAGTGGAACCTTTTTCGAGGTGGTCGATTAACCGGTCGCACCCATCATCGAGTAAATCGAGAACTTTCTCAAATCCAGACGGTCCACCATAATAAGGGTCTGGCACTTCGCGATCGGTTGAACTAACAAAGTCGCAAAAGGGGCGTACCTTGTTCTCAAAAGAGGCATCGGGCATCAGTTTATGGACTTCCGAAAAATTAAAATCATCCATCGTCACAATCAAGTCGGCTTCGGAATAGTCCTGATCTCTGATCATGCGGGCTGCCCCGGAAATGGTCAATCCCCGGGCCTTAGCTGCCTGTCTCATCCTAGAATCGGGTGGGTTCCCTTGGTGCGATCCAATCGTACCGGCAGAATCGCAGGTGTATTTTTGTGTGAGTCCCCGCTGTTCAATGACTTTACGAAATGTACATTCAGCCGCCGGTGAGCGGCAAATGTTTCCCCAACATACAAACAGAATGTGCATGCTGATAAGATGTGCCAAGGATCGATCCTTTTGACAAGGAGTAACCCCCATTGTTCACAATGGTCCATGGCTTGACATTCCTCTGTCTAGCCATTGGATACAGGTAGATTGAAAGAATCAGTGGTAATTTTTGGATGCGGCTATATTGGTCTAGCTTTGGCTAAAGAATGCGTGGGATTAGGGTGGTCGGTTACTGCCCTGACCCGCAACCCCAACAGTGCCAAGAGAGCCGAAGAGATTGGAGCTCATGCGGTTGTGGGAAACTTGCAGGATGACCACTGGTGGACCAAAATTCCTACGGGGGTGAATCATGTGGTTAATTGTGTGGGTGCATCCTCGCCCACAGTGGAGGGTTATCAAGAGTCTTACCTTCAGGGTACGCAATCGATTATTCAATGGATTAAACACAGGGGGGATCCAGTTCGCTCGCTGGTATTTACCAGCAGCAGTTCGGTTTATCCCCAAACGGACGGTAGTTTAGTAGACGAGGAGTCCGATACCTCCGGAGTCTCTAACCGAGGACAAATCTTACTCTCAGCAGAAAGGCTTTGCTTGGAGGTTTCCGAACCAGTTGTAGCTTGTAAGGGGGTCATTCGATTTTCGGGTCTCTACGGTCCGGGCAGGCATTTACTGGTTGATAAAATAAAAAGGGGAGAAGCCATGACCGGAAGCCCCGACCGTATTTTAAATCTTTTGCACCGCGATGATGCGGTTTCCTCCATTCTTGCCTTGATCCAAAGACCCCATGGTTTTACAGGAGGGATTTTCAATGCCTCTGATGGCCAGCATGCCACTCGCGGGGAGATTGTCCGATGGGTGGCTCAGAGGCTAAAGGTAACAGAGCCCCTTTTTACGGGAGTGGGCGATACCCGTGGGGGAAACCGTCGGGTCGATCCCTCCAAAATTACGAAGCTTTTGGGCTGGAAACCGAGTTTTCCTGATTTTCAGTCGGGTTACGAAGATTTTCTTGCCACCAAGATCAGCTAGGCATTTTATTCGTCTTATGCCAGGTGTAGGAAAACTTCTTAAACAAGCCCAAAAAATGCAAAAGCTGATGGAGGAGGCACAAGCTAAGCTCTCCGATGAAATCATTGAAGTGAGTGGAGGAGGTGGTGTGGTATCCATTAAAATTACGGGCCAAGGTGAGTTTAAAGAACTCAAGCTTGATCCAGAATTTCTAAAGGAAGATGTGGATTTTGTATCTGAAGCCATCCTGCAGGCGGTCATTGATGCATCTGAACAAGCGAAGAAGAAAAGTGATGATGCGATGGGTAACCTTACGAGTGGTGTGCAAATGCCGGGTTTCTTTTAACTAGCCTTTTTCTTTGACTCCCCAGTACCAAGCCTTGGTGCAAGCCCTTAAACGCTTGCCTGGATTGGGTTATCGATCCGCAGAAAAAGTGGCTCTTCATTTAATTGTGGAAAATCCGGATGCAGGTGACGATCTTGTTGATTGCCTCAAAGATGCGGCTGCGAAACTCGGGGCATGCGATGTTTGTGGAAATTTATCCGAGGGAAGGATATGTTCCATTTGCTTATCAAGTGAACGAGATCAATCTCAGGTGTGTGTGGTTGAAGCGGTAACGGACTTGTTTGCGATGGAGCGGGCAGGGGTGTTCCGTGGAGTTTATCATGTTTTACATGGTAAATTGGCCCCAGTTCGGGGTGTGGGTCCGGATAACTTGAATCTTCTTACATTAAGCAATCGTTTGGCCGATGGAATAATTAAGGAAGTCATTCTTGCCTTGGGAAATGATATGGAGGGTGAAGCAACTTGCTATTATATAATGCAGGAGATTCTTCATGAACTAGATTTGCAGGTTACCCGGATTGGGTTTGGTTTGCCCAGCGGTGGTGCTCTCACCTATGCCGACGAAGTCACACTTCGAAGTTCCCTAGAAAGCCGTAAGTCAATGGTATGAGGTGGAGCAAGTTTAAGGGAACCATGGAGTCCATGAACTTGAATCGTAATTCCATATCCTAGGCTCGGAAGGTTCTTTTAACTCTAGGTAAATCCATGTTTCGAGCTTAGCCGACCAGAGAAAATTTTCTAAGTATTGCGTTGGAGAAGTCCATAACCAACCATGCTGATCGTTCCAAATCCAAAGATTTGATCCGTCAATGGTTAGGAAGATCCAGCCTAGATTAAAGTGATAAACCCAATGGTTCGAGCTTTGGTAAAAGATTCCGAACCAAGATGAATACCAGTTTCCACCCAGTGAAGAAAGCTCCAAGCCCGCTGTAATACTGATGGTGAAAGATGCACTTATGTTCCGGTCTTGGTCCATCAATACTTCGTTGGTGGTAGAAAATCGATTACTCACTCCCTCACCTGTCCAAGAAAGAAAGGAGTAACCCACTTGAGGGATTGCGGATATAGACACGGAAGAACCATAAAGGAAAGAGCCCGATTCGGATACAAAGCCGCCTTCGCTCGCTTGTAGAGAAAGGGAATGATACCTAAGGGAGAAACTAGCCGAAATATGCCGGTTCTCGGTCATGCGAACTTGCGTCGATTCGGCCAACGGATTGATGACGCCATCTCCAACCCATCCAGTGAAGGAAAATCCAAGGTTCGGACTGGCAGTAACTAAAGCATCTGAACCGTAATCGAAGAATCCATTTCCAGTTACGGTTCCTCCATCACCCGCGGAGACGGATAGGTTATAGGAATGGATGGAAAAGGAAGCTGAAACATTTCTGTCTTGGGTCATAGAAACCGTAGTGGATAGGGATGTGGTATCGGAAATGCCATCACCCGTCCACCCTGCAAAAGAATACCCCGTATCTGATGTGGCGGTGATTGTGGGAGAAGAACCGTAAGTGAAAGAGCCACCCTGTGAAACGGTTCCGCCATCGCCCGCGGAAATGGACAGGTCATATGAATGGATGGAAAAGGAAGCAGAAACATTTCTGTCTTGGGTTATGCGAACCTGAGTCGACTCAGCCAATGGATTGACGACCCCATCACCCGTCCACCCTGCAAAAGAATACCCCGTATCTGGAGTTGCGGTGATTGTGGGAGAAGAACCGTAAGTGAAGGATCCGCCTTCGGAAACACGACCGCCATCGCCCGCGGAAAT
>Ga0181585_10006426_pt1 | contig 10073 bp, 9 predicted proteins | sample 071ome_29_FD_132469 | JGI IMG/M metagenome (GOLD analysis project Ga0181585, IMG submission 132469) | Coastal salt marsh microbial communities from the Groves Creek Marsh, Skidaway Island, Georgia - 071407BT metaG (megahit assembly) | ecosystem: Environmental > Aquatic > Marine > Intertidal zone... | reverse complement strand
CGCCGCCCATGATGGCGCCACTGATGTCGATGATGGCGATCTTGTTCGGGGCTGTTTCGGCCAGGGAGTGGTATTGCTCAATGACCTTGGGGTTGGTCTGGAAGTACTGGGCATTCGCCCCGGCTGAGACAACTGCCACAACCAGTGAAATCCCGGCGATGATCCAGGCGAGCCGGCCGCTCCACCGGCTCCAGCCGCCGGGCTGTTCAAGAATGACACGAGTGGGGGACTGGCCGGGGGCAAACGACATGGGGGCGGCTCCGGTGGGCAGGGGGTGACTCGATACTGGTTTTGGCCGAACAGGGTCTGGCCGAATGGGGGCTCGTCCAATGGAATGGACGCCTTTCTTCCTAGTCTATGAGGTGGAGCAAACTTGCGGAATGGTTCGGCGTTGCCAGATTTCAGTGCAGGTCGCTACCTTGCCATCTGGAGCGGACGGCCCCTCGGGTCCGGGTCCGCAGTGGTTATTGTCCTCAGGAGCCTGCCATCGTGTTTGTCTGTGTCAGTACCGAGTGTTTTCCCGACCTGCCGCTTGATCAGGCGATGGAGCGGCTGGCTGAACTGGAATACACCGCCGTGGAACTGGATGTCCACGAGGGCGGCAGCCATCTGCAGCCAGCTGACGTCTTGGCCGACCCTGAGGCCGCCGTGGCAGCTTGTAGTGACCTGCAGCGACTCCGGCCGGTTGCCCTGTCGTTTGCGGCCCCTGAGGATGCCATGCTCTATGAAAAGTTTGACGCCTGCTGCCGACTGGCCAAGACGCTTGGCATCGTCACGCTGGTGGTGGAGTCGTCAGAACTCGGCACACCCTTCAATGGCGAGATCGAGCGGCTTCGCAAATTTGTGGCAATCGCCGCCTCCTACGGCATGCTGGTCGGCGTAAAGACGGCCGCTGAGCGGATGACGCAGGATGTCGAAACAACGGCCTCGCTCTGCCGCAATGTGCCGGGCCTCGGAGTGACGTTCGACCCCAGTTACTCAATTTATGGGCAGAAGAAACCCGTTTCCTGGGACTCAATTCTTCCGAATGTCTGCCATGTTCATCTTCGCGACACCAAGGCCGATGCCTTCCAGGTGCGGGTTGGCCAGGGCAGCGTGGAATATGGCCGGATCGTCGCCCAACTGAGTCGTGTTGGCTACAAGCGGGCGCTTGGCGTCCACCTGCCGCCCCTTGAAGGCGTTGATCAGGTGAGCGAACTTCGCAAGATGCGACTGCTGCTTGAAACGCTGGTGTAAGCAGCCCGTCTCCGCCGGCAGGTGCCGGGCCTCTGGAAGGGGCCGATGGAACGCTTCGGCCTATCGCAACATCCCACTGACTGACTCGACACGGGTTGCCATTTCGGCGTAGGCCTGCGACTTCTCGGTTTCGCCCTGTTCGGCATACATGGTCGACAGGTTGCCATAAGCGACGGACAGAGCCCGTTCGGCAAGTTTCTTGCGGTCAACGGCTTCGACCATCAGGTCAACACCGGTACGACTGAGGTCGATGGCATCTTCCCGCCGCTCGACCTGCCAGTAGGAAATGGCCATGCTCACGAAAGACTCGCCGACACGGCCCAGTTCGTCATTCTCGAGAACCCGTTCATTTCGATTCCAAAGCGGGATCGTCTTGTCGAACCAGGTCACTGCCGTGGCGTGATCGCCATTCCGCAGGCTGTGCATGATGCCAATCTGGAACATGAGATCACCCAGATCGCACCGCTCGGTCGCTGTCAGTTCCCGGTGCTCAGCACCACGTTCCAGATAGGCGACAGTTAAGGTGGCGTTGTCGAGCATGTCGTCAGCCTCGCCACGTTTCCGTGCAGCGGTCAGCGCGTCGGCCAGGCCACAGCCGACCTGCCAGTCGATCTGCCGCCGTCGCCATGGATCGCTGACGCTGTCATTCATCTCCTCACGCAGTTGCAGTAACCGCTTGACCCATGGTACGGCCTCCACCGCATTGGCTGAGCCAGCGGCTACGGCAAGCACGCCGCAGGTGAGGTCGAGTTCCAGACGGTCATGATCGCGATCATCCGGAGCAATGTTCTCCACGATGCCATTGGCACGACTGATCCATTTGGGGATGACCCTGTTTTTCTGCTGCCAGGTGCCTCGAGCGATCGCCTGAGCGGTGCCCAGGTGGGAGTCGAGCAGCACCCGTCGGGCAACAGACCGCACATTTTCTGAGCGGCTTGAAGCCAGTGGGGTCGCCTTCCGAATTGCTTCGGTGAACAGATCGACTGCCTGCTCAAAATTAGGTTCACTCTTGGCGAGTTCAATGCGGCCCCGGAGTCGGCCCGCCTGTGAGGCGAGCAGCGACGAGACACGAGGCCTCTCAATAAGACTGTCGACCATTGCCTGGGCGTCTTCAGGCCGGTCAAGTTCCAGCAGAATCTCGGCTCGCTTCAGGCCGGTCCAGGCATCACCCGGACTGATCTGCTCGGCTTTGTCGGCCAGTTTTAACGCAGTCTGCCAGCGGCCTTCGTCGCACATGAGCGAGAGCAGGAGCCGATGGGCTCGCAGGTGACCAGGGTCAATTTCGATAGCATATTGCAGGTCGGCCACGGCGTAGGCGGCACTCGAGTTCATTTCCCCCTCGGCCCTCAAGACAAATGAGTCGGGGTCGAGTGGCTCAAGCAGCACTGCCGTCGCGGCAGAACTGGTTGGTTCCAAGCTGAACATCACACCACGTTCAGGAAAGACCTGACCGATGGCGGTGCCCTCATCGTCAAGGACAGCGACCGTGCGGAGGTCGGCAATTTCCAGCTGTTTCGCCAGGTCTGTTGCCGAGACGGGCTCTGCCAATTTGATCTGGATCGCACTGACCACGCCATCACGGAAGGTCACGGCAACGCGATCGAAAGGCTCAATCTCCCAAAAGAAACACTCGATGCCGTCCTCGCGAGGCAGCGGCTGTCCCTGTCCCCAGTCGGCATCGATTTCTGCTCGTGTGGTCTTGCCTGGATAGGCCCCACGAAAACTGGCCGGGTCGATGGCCAGTGTCGGCGTCTCGTCAGGGGCTTCAGCGATTGGTGCGGTGAGTGGCGCGGTGTCAGTCCGTTCTGCAGGGGCAGCTGGCTGAGGGGCAATTTCGTCAGCCGTGCCACTCGTTTCGATGGCGGCTGTCTCGGCAGATCGTGCCGGCTGCTGGAGTAGGCTACGGGCTGCGGCGAGCGGTCGCTGCCAGGTCGGCCGATCAGATTGATCTGGCCTGTTGAGCACACTCGTTTCTGGGCCGAGTTCAGCGGACTGCTCAACTGAACGGGTTTCATCACGGCGGACTGCCTCTGGTGATTTCTCTGCCTTTGGCATCAGATCAGACCAGGCTGCCTTGAGGAGCTGCGGGTCAAACAGCCGGGCGGCACGTTCCTGCAGCGTTGGGCTTTCAGTCGCTTCGGTGATTGGCTGGGGCCGCTGTGTGGCCGGTCGGCTAGTCCGACTATTCTGAGTCGTTGGTTTGCCACCGATACTTGGTCTGGCAACGGGCACAATCGCCTCGAGAGCGGGCTCGGTGGACTGGTCCTGTTCCACCGGCTCTGCCATCGATTCAACCCAAGAGGGCATCCGCATCGTTCGTTCGGCTTGGGGCTCAGCTGCCAAGCCGCAGGGAACGTTTCCGACCACAACCAGCGTGATGGAAGCAGATAAAAGATGAGAGAGACGTGGGCGTGGCGTCAGGATCACGGTTCGGGCCTCCAGGGACACAAGGGCAGGCGTCACCTGACGCCGCTCCTCGATTGGCCGCGGACGGTAGGAGTCGGCTGAAACCGAGTCCAGCCCAAATTTCTTCGGGTTCTGCCAGAGCCGCATTTGGACGATAGAGTAGGAGAGGTGGGTAGTCAGCGGTATTCGTGCTTTCCCAAACCACCTAATCACCACGCGAAACCAGTTCGGTTCCGCCAACGAAGGAACGACGCTTTCATGGAGCACTCCATCCCGAACGAGCAGCATGTCGTCATCATTGGTGGTGGGCTGGCAGGCCTGTCAGCAGCGGAGCAGCTCGTTCGGCAGGAGACCACAACGGCAGCCCCCCGAGTCACGGTGATCGAGGCCGCCGGTCGCTTCGGTGGAGTGATCGAAACAATCCATGAAGCTGGCTGGCTGGTGGAACGCTCAGCCGACAACTTTCTGGCGGCGCGGCCCGAGGGAATTGATCTGGTGAAGCGTCTCGGGCTCGAGGAGACGCTTGTTTCTGTGGCACCAACTGCCCGGCGTGCACTCGTCTGGAGCCCGAACAAACGCGGCGGAGGGGGGCGACTGCTGCCGGTGCCAGCCGGGTTCCGGCTCCTTGCGGCCAGTCGGCCGCAGACGCTGCTCGCGACGCCACTGCTGTCCTGGCCAGGTCGGCTCAGGGCTGCGGCAGAGGGCTTTATCCCCGCCCGCCGCAGCCAGGATGATGAGAGCCTTGAGTCGTTTGCTGTCCGCCGACTGGGCAGGGAGGCATTCGACCGGCTCGTGCAGCCGCTGGTCTCTGGTATTTGGACGGCCGATCCGGCCCGGCTCAGCATGGCGGCGGCATGTCCTGACTTTCTGGCATTCGAACGGAATCACGGCAGTCTTGCCCGTGGCGAGCAGCACCGGCTGCAGATGGCTGGTCTTAGGGCTGATGCCAGTGGGGCTCGATATGGGCAGTTCGTATCGTTCAAGCGTGGGATGCAGACGCTTATCGAGGGTCTGCTTGCCAGACTCCGAGAGGCTGGAGTTGAGCTTGTCTCGAATCGGGTCGAGTCCCTCCGGCAGGATGCCACGGGCTGGCAGGTCGGTTGCGTTGGAGAAAAATCGATTCATGCCTCGGCAGTCGTTGTGGCAACACCGGCCTCTCACGCCAGCCAGTTGCTCATGGCAGCGGCCCCGGCACTGGCGGCTGACCTTGCTGCCATTGAATATGCAGGGGCAGCAGTCGTGTCACTCGGCTTTGCCCGAGATGACGTCGGGCATCCGCTCGATGCCGCAGGCATGATCGTGCCCCGCGTTGCTGGCCGGCGTCTGGTGGCAGCAAGTTTTTCCAGCGTCAAGTTTCCTGATCGAGCGCCACCCGGCTCAGTGTTGATGCGGGGCTTTATCGGTGGTGCCCTTGATCCGTCTGCTGCCGAGTTGGCCGACGATGCATTAGCGAATCAGGTGCTCACCGATCTGCGTGAGATGCTCGGCATTCGGGGGCGGCCACAGTATGGGAGGATTGATCGCTGGCACACGGCGATGCCGCAGTACAATCTTGGCCACGTCGATCGCGTGGAACGGATCAGAGCGGCGGAGAGACTTTTGCCCGGGATCGGCCTTGCCGGAGCAGCCTATGGCGGCGTTGGCATTCCGCAGGTTATTCAATCGGGGCAAGAGGCGGCCCTGCGGGCTATCGGTCAGAGCACGAAGAAGATCAACAGGTGAGAATTGGAGTGAGGCTTGGGGACGGAAGGACTACTTCTTGGCCTCGTCTTCATCAGCCTTGGACTTCTTTTTCTTCTTCATCGTGATCTTATAGACCCGGACCTTCGGTAAGCCCAGCGGGCTTTGGCCATCCTGCCACTTCTCAAGTTCTTTGAGCTTGGTGATCCGCTCAGCGCGGCTGAGGACACCACGGCTGCCGCCGCCACCTTTGCGAACCCGGAGACTTTTGTTCATCGTCATGGCAGAAGTTCCTCTGATGCTGACTGCCCGTGAAGCGGACACCGCAGAAGGCCGAACGCCTTCCTGCGAAAGCCCAAGTGTAAAGGACGCCCGGACCGCTGCAAGGCCTGTCTTTCAGGTGAGGCGGGCAGTTTTCCGCAAAAAGACCTCCATCGACTCAGGCCGGTCATCTGGTTCAGGCCGGAGGCACTCCATGATCGAATCAGCCAGTTTGTCGGGGATTTCTGCTGCCCGCTCACGAACATCAGGGGCTGGTGTGTCATGGGCCAGCGCGGCACGGGCATTTCCTCCTGGCCAGGGGAGAAGCCCACAGCAGATTTCGTAGGCAGACACGCCAAACGAAAAGATGTCGAGCCGACGATCAGACTGGCGGCGGCGGATAACCTCAGGCGACATATAGTTTGGCGTCCCGCTCCGATTGCCTGGTCGGAGGAAGGCGGGGCTGTCGGGAACGGTAAGGCCAAAGTCAAACAGGGTCACCCGACCGCTGTCATCAATCATCAGGTTGCGGGGGCAAATGTCACGATGGACAAAGCCAGCTTGGTGAACGGTTTGCACACCGGCAGCAAGCTGACGAATGATCGAAATCCGCTCATCGAGTGAAAGCGGTTCATCCCGTTTCAGCCGGAGGTGGACGAGGACCCCCTCGAGAAACTCCTGCAGGATGTACTGCCCCCCGTCGTGAGTCAGTCCACACTCATGCGTGGTCACCACGTGGTCACCCCGAATCTGCAGGCTGATCTCCCCTTCACTCGGTTTCTTCAGTCCCTTGAAGCGGGCCTCTATCGGCGCCAGTTTGGCAATGTCGGGAAGTTTCAGCCCATAGATGTTGCCAGTCTCTTTTTCGCGGACCTTGAAGAACTGCGACATGGTGCCGGCGAGGCCTTTACCAAGCGGTTCAAATCGCTGCCAGACATGGAGTTTGGGAGGGCCGCCGAACGAGAAGAGCGGGGCCAACAGGCTGCGAAGATTCATAGGTGACGAAGGCGACGAGAAGGACGAAGAGCGAATAGTCTTGGGCCAGCAAGGCTCACTGCTTGAGGGCCGAGATCTCCGCGTGTGCCTTGGCGAGTTCCTGCTCCAGACGCGGGATCTCAGCCGGGTCGTCAGGCTGCTTTTTGGCGGCCGCCAGGAGTTGCTGCAACTTGGCAATTTTCTGCTGCAGCACGTCGATTCTTTTTTTGGTTTTCTTGTCCATGCGATCGCCTGGGAACGAGGCTGGTCTGATTACTTGGCTTGCACTGCTGCATTCGCCGGCTCTGCGTCAACCGGCTCTGCGTCAGCCGGCTCTGCGGGAGTGGATGCAGGTGAGGTTTCGGAATCTGTTGCGGGCCCTGCCGAGTCGTCGCCTCGGAAGGCCGAGCCGGCCTGCGAATCTTCGTAGCGGTCTTCGGCGGCGGCCTGGTCTGGTGTCATGACTTCCATGGCGACGCCGGGATCGGCAGTGGCCGATGCCGCTGGCCCTGTGTGCAGATTCCGCAGCCAGCCAGAGAGCATGATGATCGCAACGGCAAAGCCGAGCGTGACCCCCAGCCAGCGTGCCCGGTCACGTCGCAGCCAGGCCGTGCCGCCACTGCGGCCAACCAGGCCACTCGACAGGTAAAAGACAACCAGCGCCAACAGGAACTTCACGCCAAAGATGGCATGGTAGCTGGTCTGCCGCATCCATTGGCCGTTCGCCCAGCCTTGCTCCTTTACCGTGGAATTGAAAAGCAGGAAGTTGGCTAACCCACTGACGAGCAAAAGCGTGATGCCGATAATCACAAATGGCAGCCAGCGGCGGCGGACTGACTCGTGGAGCCGGTTTCTGGTTTCTTCGTCAGTCTCTTCAAGGGCAGGGACAAAGGCGAAGCGGAGAAAGGCGAGGCCGCCAACAAGCAGGACAGCACCAAGGATGTGTGACCAACGCAGAACCAGTAGCAGGGCATCCATGGATGAGTATCCTCGAGGTTTCAGGGGTGTGGTAGCCGGCAAGGCACCGCAGCATTCATGCATGGTAGCCACTCAGTAGTGGCTGCGTCCAACGCCTGCCAAAATGCCCGAGAGTCGCGAGTCTGGCGTTCCGCGTTGGTTGTGCGTGGCCGCCGCAGTATTCTGCCTGAATAGTCTCTTTGCCCATAAGGTGTCAGGTTTGATGAATCAGCCAGAACAGTGGCCCGCCATCCCTGAGTTCGAACTCTTTGCATCACCGCTTGCAGGTGAAAGCATGCATGAACGGTGGATGCGGCTGGCTCTCGATGAAGCCCGGCAGGCTCTGGAAGAGGATGAAGTACCCGTGGGGGCCATCGTGGTTGCCGGGGAGAGGGTCATCGCCAGCGCCCATAACCAGCGGGAACAGTTGGCAGATCCGACCGCTCACGCCGAGATGATCGCCATCACGCAGGCAGCCTCAGCATTAAATTCCTGGCGACTGGAAAACTGCGTGCTCTATGTCACGCTTGAGCCGTGTCCCATGTGCGCCGGGGCAATCCTGCAGGCGCGGGTGCCGGTCGTTGTCTGGGGGGCAGCGGATGCAAAGGCGGGAGCAGTTGAGTCGCTCTACCAGCTCTTCGAAGATGGCCGTCTCAACCATCGCGTTGAGCACGCAGGCCATGTGCTCGAAGCTGAGTGCGGAAAACTGTTGACCGAGTTTTTTCGCGAGAAACGCCGTCGCCAGAAGTAGGGATTCGGCGTCACGCCGTCGAGGGTGCCGCCGCAGTGGCGGTCTGCGTGCGGCCGGTCGACTCGGTGCCAAGAGGCCGTCGGCCTACCGCTGGTCAATCGGCACAAACGTCCGGCAGGTTTCACCGGAATAGACCTGTCGAGGACGGCAGATTTTTTTGGTTGGACTGCGGTGCATCTCCATCCAGTGGGCAATCCAGCCGGGCATCCGCCCCATCGCAAAGAGCACGGTGAACATCTGCTCGGGAATTCCCATCGCGCGATAGATGACGCCCGAATAAAAGTCGACGTTCGGGTAGAGCTTTCGCTCAATGAAATAGTCATCTGCTCGTGCCACCTCTTCAAGCTGCTGGGCAATGTCGAAGAGAGGGTCTTGCCGATCGATCTTGGCTAACAACTTGTCGCAGGTAGCCTTGATCAGTTTGGCGCGGGGGTCGTAGTTCTTGTAGACCCGGTGGCCGAAGCCCATGAGCCGGAAGCCAGAGTCTTTTTTCTTGGCCAGTTCGACATACTTTTTCACATCGCCGCCGTCGGCGACGATCTTCTCAAGCATTTCGACACAGGCCTGATTGGCACCGCCATGAAGCGGGCCCCAGAGTGCCGAAATGCCTGCCGAAATGCTGGCAAAGAGGTTTGCGTCACTCGATCCGACCATCCGCACCGTTGATGTGGAGCAGTTCTGTTCATGGTCGGCATGCACAATCAAGAGCATGTCGAGTGCTTCGGCAAAGTCTGGATCGACGTGGTACTCCTCGCAGGGCACGGCGAACATCATCTGCAAGAAGTTTTCGCAATACGACAGGTCGTTTCGCGGATAGATCAACGGTTGGCCAATCGATTTTTTATAACTGTATGCAGCAATGGTGGGAAGCTTTGCCAGCAGGCGATGGACGCTCACTTCAACCTGCTGGGGATCCCGAACATCGAGCGAATCTTGATAGAACGTTGACAGGGCCCCGACAACGCTCCCGACAATTGCCATCGGATGGGCATCACGCGGAAATCCGTTGTAGAAGCTCCGCATGTCCTCGTGGATCATCGAGTGATGCGAGAGCGACTTGCGAAAACGATCGAGTTCTGTGCTGGTCGGCAGTTCACCATAGATCAGCAGGTAGGCGACCTCGATAAAATCGCAGCGACGGGCGAGGTCTTCGATGGGGTAGCCGCGGTACCGAAGAACTCCCTCTTCACCATTGAGAAAGGTGATGCCACTCGTCGTTGAGCCGGTGTTGACATAGCCCTCATCCAGCGTGATCAGGCCGGTGCCGGCTCGCAGCCGCGAGATATCCAGCGCCCGCTCACCCTCAGTTCCAACAACGACTGGCAGTTCGACCAATTCCCCGTCGATCGAGAGGCTGGCTGGGGCTTCCGCGTGGGTTCCCGGCCAAGGGGTGGTCGTGGGAGTAGACTTCGCGGTTGGGGCACTCATGCAGCAGCCTCCTGGGAGAGACCCCCCTTGCAACATTGCAGCAGCAGGCAGGTCCACTTCAGATGTGAGAAGACCTCCTAGTTTAGCCCGCTGGAGAGCCGCCAGCAATCGCCCCGGTCGACTGCCGTGATTTCCTGCGGGCTTTCCCTTTTGTTGCCAACGACCTTATCGGGTTCGTCGGTTTCGTCCCGCGATGACTGTTGGCTCGGCGTCATCCTCAAAGATGGTCCAAACAGGCGTCTGGTCGCGGAGCCGTTTGAGATATTCATCCTGAGCCCGTTTTCGCCGTTCCTGGACGAGGTTGGCCCGGATGCCAACCTGGGCTTCGATGAAAGGTGTACAGCCTGCATCAGTTCGTTCGGTTACCCGGACAATATGG
>Ga0181585_10006404_pt1 | contig 10092 bp, 7 predicted proteins | sample 071ome_29_FD_132469 | JGI IMG/M metagenome (GOLD analysis project Ga0181585, IMG submission 132469) | Coastal salt marsh microbial communities from the Groves Creek Marsh, Skidaway Island, Georgia - 071407BT metaG (megahit assembly) | ecosystem: Environmental > Aquatic > Marine > Intertidal zone... | reverse complement strand
GATCTCCACCTCGAAGTCGGCCTCGAGTGCGCGGATGGTCTCCCCGCCCTTGCCGATGACCATTCCGATCTTGTCGGGGTCGATCTTGATGGCGGTGATGCGCGGCGCCCAAGCGCTCAGCTCCTCGCGCGGCCCCGAGATCGTGTCGGCCATCACGCCGAGGATCGTGAGGCGTGCCTGCTTGGCCTGCTGCAGGGCCTGCGCCAGCGTCTCCTGGGTGACCCCGGCCACCTTGTTGTCCATCTGCAGGGCCGTGACGCCCTCGGAGGTGCCCGCCACCTTGAAGTCCATGTCGCCGAGGTGGTCCTCGTCGCCCTGGATGTCGGTGAGCACGATCAGGTCATCGCCCTCCTTGATGAGGCCCATGGCGATGCCGGCGACCGGGCGCGTGATGTTCACGCCCGCGTCCAGTAGGGCCAGCGTGGAACCGCACACCGAGGCCATCGACGACGACCCGTTGCTCTCGAGCGTCTCCGACACCAGGCGGAGGGTGTAGGGGAACTCCTCCTCCGGCGGGATGACCGGGATCAGCGCCCGCTCCGCGAGGGCCCCGTGGCCGATGTCACGCCGCTTGGGACCGCGCATGAAGCCGGTCTCGCCCACGCTGAACGGCGGGAAGTTGTAGTGGTGGATGTAGCGCTTCGTCGTGTCGATCGACAGGTCATCGATGCGCTGAGCCTCCTTCATCGTGCCGAGCGCGAGCAGGGTGAGCACCTGCGTCTCGCCGCGTGTGAAGAGACCCGAGCCGTGCGTGCGCGGCGCGATGCCGGTGTCGCACCAGATGGGGCGGATCTCCTCGGCCGACCGGCCGTCCGGGCGCCGCTTGTCCACGGCGATGCGGCGGCGGATCGTGCGCTTGATGAGCTGGTCGAACGCCATCGAGAACTGCGCGCGCTGGTCCGGCGAGGGCTCCTCGCCCACGACCTCCAGCTGGGCGACCGTCTTCGCGGCGGCGATCTTGTCGCGGCGCTCGAGCTTGCCCTGCTCGAGCGTGGCCTCCTCGATGGATGCGAGGGCGACCTTCTCGACCTCGGCGAGCATCGCCGGATCGACGACCTGCGGCACGACATCCCACTTGGGCTTGCCGGCCTTCTCGCGCAGCTCGTCCTGGACGTCGCACAGCTTGCGGATCTCGTCATGCGCGATCTGCAGGGCCTCGAGCAGGTCCTCCTCCGACACCTCGTTGGCGCCGGCCTCGACCATCGAGATGGCGTCGCGCGTACCGGCCACGACCAGGTCGAGCTTGCTCTCCTCCATCTCCTGGAGGGTGGGGTTGATGACGAAGTCATCGTCCAGCATGCCGATGCGCACGGCCCCGACGGGCCCCTCGAACGGCAGCTCCGACAGCATCAGCGCCGCGGAGGCACCGTTGATCGAGAGGATGTCGAACGCGTTGACCTTGTCGATCGAGAGCACGGTGGTAACCACCTGCACCTCGTTCCGGTAGCCCTTTGGCCACAGCGGCCGGAGCGGGCGGTCGGTCATGCGCGCGGTGAGGATGGCGCGCTCGCTCGGGCGGCTCTCGCGCTTGATGAAGCCACCGGGGATCGCCCCCTTGGCGTACATGCGCTCCTCGACGTCCACGGTGAGCGGGAAGAAGTCCGTCCCCTCCCGCGGCTCGCGCGCGCCAACGGCCGTGACAAGCACCAGGCTGTCACCCGACCGCACGAGCACCGAGCCGTTGGCCTGCTTGGCCAGCCTTCCGGTCTCGAAGATGATCTCCTGGCCGCCGATGTCGGCGACGACGCGCGTGGCGTCAGGGCCCTTCTCTGCCATTTCGTTCCCCATCCCTTGGCGCCGTGCCCCCGGCACGGCTCATCACGCGGTGCCGCCATCCGGGCGGCCCGCCGTCACGGGCGCGATGCGCCCCGGTTCGCCTACCTGCGGATACCGAGCGAGTCGGTGAGCTCGCGGTAGGCGTTCAGGTCCTTCCTCTCGAGGTAGCTCAGGAGCCGACGGCGCCGGCCGACCATGGTCAGGAGACCGCGCCGCGAATGATGATCCTTGTGATGGCTCTTGAGGTGCTCGGTGAGCTGGTTGATCCTCTCGGTGAGGATCGCGATCTGGACCTGGGGCGACCCCGTGTCCGTGTCGTGCTGGCGGTGCGGCGCCATGACGCCCGCCTTGGTGTCCTTGTCCAGCATCTATGTCTGCTCCATGTCCGGCCGCGGGGCAGCCGTGGCCGCACCCGGGTCAATGTGACCCGGCAGGGTATCAGGCGGCGCCCGCCACCTCGCGGGTGCGCGCGATGTCCTCGTTCACCTGATGCACCAGCGCATCGGGGGTCGGGAAGCGCTGCTCGTCGCGCAGGCGTTCGATGAACTCCACGCGCACGCGCTGCCCGTACAGATCGTCCCCTGCGTAGTCGAGGATGAAGGCCTCGAGGCGCAGGGGGGCGTCGTCCGCGCCCGCGAAGGTGGGCGAGTACCCGAGGTTCACTGCCGCGGGGAATCGCCCCGCCCCCAGCGCCACCCGTCCCGCGTACACGCCGCGCGCCGGCAGGGCGACCCCCTCCGGCACCGCGACATTCGCGGTGGGCAGGCCCAGCGTCCGCCCGCGCTGCTCACCCGGGACCACCATGCCCTCGACGAGGTGCGGGCGGCCGAGGAGCGGCGCGACCTCACCAACCTGGCCGCGCGCCACGAGGCGGCGCACGCGGGTTGACGAGACCGGCTTCCCATCCGGACTCACGACCGTCGCGGGGCTCTCGACGATCAGCCCCTTCGCCCGCCCGAGGCGCTGGAGGTACGCCACCGTGCCCGAGCCCCCATGGCCGAATCGGAAGTTGGCGCCCACGACGATGCTCTCGGCGTTGAGAGGTGCGGAGCACAGCATCTCCGCGAACCGATCGGCCCGTATGCGCGCAAAGGCCTGCGTGAACGGGACGACCAGCAGCGCGTCGGCGCCGAGGGCCTCGATCAGCTGGGCCTTGACGGCCGGCTCGGTGAGGATGGCCGGCGCGAGCTCGGGACGCAAGACCGCGAGGGGGTTCGGCTCGAAGGTGAGCACCATCGACTGCAGGCCCCTCTCGCGCGCCCGCTCAATGGCACGGCCGATGATCGCCTGATGCCCGAGGTGCACTCCATCGAAGGTCCCGATGGCCACCACGCGCCGTTCGTCCCCCAGCGGCAACTCGCCGATCGACTGATAGCGCCTCACCCGGCCAGGACCACCCGCGGCCGCAGCACCCCGGCATCGGCCTCGGCGATTGCCACGAGGTGGCCGTCGGCCACCAGCGCCGCCGGGCCGGCGGCGCCGGACCGCGGGTCGGCGACCGGTCGGCCATGGACGACGTCCGCGGCTCCGACGGGATCCAGGTCCACGCGCCCGATGTGCCCGAGCACGGCGAGCGCATCCACCACCTGGGCGCTGCCCACGGCGTCCGGGGCGATCGCCGCGCCGACGTCGAGGTCGCCCACGGCGGTGCGGCGAAGGGTCGCGCAGTACCCACCGCAGCCGAGCGCCTCCCCCAGGTCGACGGCGATCTGGCGCACGTAGGTGCCTGCGCTGCATCGGATGTCCACCTCGGCCCGTCCGGTCATCGGGTCGTAGGACACCAGATCGGCGCGCTCCACGACGACCGCGCGCGTGGGACGTTCGACCTCGTCGCCCCGACGGGTGATCGCATAGAGGCGCTCGCCACCCACCTTGACCGCGGACAGCCCGGGCACCACCTGTGTGAGGTCACCCACCATCGCGGCCAGCGCATCCCGGACCGCATCCGCTGCAGCCGGGACTGCGCCGCCTGCCGTGATGGGCCCCTCGGGATCGCCGGACGCCGACCGCGCACCCAGCGCGATCCCCGCCCGATACCCCTTGGGGAGGCCGCTCAGGAACGGCGCAAGGCGCGTCGCCCGCCCCGTCAGCACGACCATCAACCCGGTCGCGAACGGGTCGAGCGTGCCGGTGTGCCCCGCGCGGACGCCCCCGAGCGCCCGGCGGCATGCGGAAACGACATCATGCGAGGTCGGCCCCGCGGGCTTGTCCACGAGCACCACGCCGGTCGGCATGTCGGGACGGCGGCCCACTAGGCGCCCTGGTCGAGCATCGCCTGCCGGATGAGCGCGATGATCTCATCGGGGGGGCGGTGCGAGGTGAAGCCGGCCGCCGCCCGGTGGCCGCCGCCACCCTCCCGGGCCGCGATCGCCGAGACGTCGATGGCATCGCCGGAGGCCCGCGTGGACACGCGCCACTCGCCGTCGGCAACCTGCCGGATGACCGCCGCCACCTGCGCGCCCCGTGCACCGCGCAGCGCCTCCACGACGCCGTCGGAGTCGGTCCCGCCCGCGGCGCGTTCGTCCTCCGGGGTGATCACCGCCACCACGAGCCGTCCCTCCAGTTCGGAGCGCGCCCCCGCCACGGCGCGCCCCGCCAGCCGGAGATCCCCGAGCGGGATGCCCTCGTACAGGCGCCGGTAGACCTCCCCGGGATCCACCCCTGCCTCGATCATCCGGGCGGCCGCGGCGTGCGCACCCACGCCGGTGCTGGAGTACGAGAACCGTCCGGTATCCGTCACGAGGCCCACGTACAGCGGCAGCGCGATCCGGCGGTCCAGCGGGGCACCCATCGCATCCATCACGCGCAGCACCAGCTCGGCGGTGCTCGATGCCGCGCCGTCGATCAGGTTCAGGTCACCCCAGGCCGGGTCGTCATGATGGTGATCGATGTTGATGATCGGGCGGCCGAGGGAGGTGGGGTCCTCGTCGGTCACGCGGTGCGAGGTGGCGGCATCCACGCTCACCAGGACCCTGTCCGCCGCGTCCGCGACGCGCCCGCCGTGCACCTCCTCGCCCGCCTCCAGCAGCCATGCAAGATCGTCCGGCAGGCCAGGGCCCTCCACATGCCACATCACCGCGTCGTGTCCGCGCCCGCGCAGGACGCGCGCGAGCGCGATCATCGATCCGGCGGCGTCGCCGTCCGGCTTGCGATGCGTGGTCACCGTGAAACGGCCGCCGGGCATCGAGAGCGCCGCGGCGATACGGGCGGCATCCACCCGCGGCCCCACCGGCCGGTGATGATGCGGGCCGTGGCTCATGGCGTCAGCGGCCGCCGGAACCGTCGGTCCCGGGGGAGTCGGCGGGGGGTGCCACCTCGTCGATCAAGGCCGTGAGCCGCCGGGCCCTGTCCTGGAGCTCATCGCGCTCGAACGTGAGCTGCGGGGTGTTGCGGCTTCGCAGCGCACGTCCCACGCGGCCTTGCAGCACCCCGCGTGCGGACTCCAGCGCGGCCGCGGCGCCCTCGGCGCGCGCGGGGTCAAGCACCGTCCACCACACCCGTGCGTGGGCGAGGTCGGGGCTGGTCTCCACCGAGGTGATGGTCACCATCTGCAGGCGCGGATCCGACAGCTCGGTGAGCAGCGCGCCGGCAATTGCCTCGCGGATGGCCTCGTTCGCCCGGCGCTGGCGCTGGCGCGGTGCGCTCATCCGATGTCCTCTCCGATCGCGATCACCTCGCGGTGCTCCTCGAGCAGTTGCCACTCGGGGTCCGCAGACAGCAGGCGCGACGCGCGGTCCAGCCCTGCCGCGGCCTCCCCCGCGCCCTGCTCGACCACCGCCAGGGACAGGCGGCACCGCTGCCACAGGTCCTGGTGGTCGACCTCCGCGACGCTGGCGCCGCAGTGCCGCGCGAGCCCCTGCCGCACGCGCAGCACCTGCCGGCGCTTGTCCTTCAGGGACCCGGCGGTCGGCAGGTGCATGTCCACGGTGAGGATGCCCACGAAACCGGCTCCCATCGCCGCCGCGGGCCGGCTACTCGGAGGCCTCGGCGGCCGCGGGAGCGGATGCCTGGGCCGTACGGGCGACCTCCTTGAGCTCGAAGACCTCGATCTCGTCGCCTTCCTTGACGTCGTTGTAGTCCTCGAGCAGCACGCCGCACTCGAAGCCCTGCTGCACCTCGCGCACGTCGTCATCAATCCGGCGCAGCGAACCGATCCTGCCGGCGTGCACCACGGTGCCGTCGCGCACCAGGCGGCAGTCGGCACCCCGCCGCACGGTCCCCTCGGTCACGTAGCAGCCGGCGATCGTGCCCAGGCGACTCGCCTTGAAGGTGGCGCGCACCTCCAGCGAGCCCAGGGGCTCCTCGACGATGTCCGGCTCGAGCATGCCCACCAGGGCGTCGCGGACGTCCTCGATGGCGCGGTAAATCACCCGGTACGTCCGGATGTCCACGCCCTCGCGCTCGGCGAGCACCTTGGCCTCCGGGCGCGGCCGCACGTTGAAGCCGATGACGATCGCCTCGGAGGCGGCGGCCAGCATCACATCGCTCTCGGTGACCGCGCCGACGCCGGTGTGGATGATGCGCAGGCGCACCTCCGTCTGCTCCACCTTGTTGAGGGCATCCTCCAGGGCGCCGACGGATCCCTGCACGTCGCCCTTGATGATGATGTTGAGCTCCTTGAGCCCGCCCTCCTGAATCCGCGCGAACAGGTCCTCCAATGACACCGGCCTGCGGTTCGCCAACTCCTCCGAGCGAAGGCGCTGGCTGCGGGTGGAGGCGATCTGCCGCGCCAGGCGCTCGTTCTCCACGACGCGGAACTTCTCGCCGGCATCCGGGACGCCGTCAAGCCCGAGGATCTCCACAGGCACCGCCGGGGTGGCGTCGCTGAGGGGCTCGCCGTTGTAGTCGAGCATCGCCCGCACCCGGCCGAACGTCTCTCCCACCACCAGGATGTCGCCCACCCGCATGGTGCCGCGCTGCACCAGCAGGGTGCAGACGGGCCCGCGGCCCGGGTCGAGCCGGGACTCCACGACGGTGCCCGATGCCTCGGCCGACGGGTTGGCCTTCGGGTCGGCATCGGCGTCGGCCACCAGGAGCACCGTCTCCAGCAGGTCCTCCAGGCCGTCACCGCGCTGGGCCGAGACGTTCACGAACTCCGTCCCGCCGCCCCAGTCGGTGGGGATCACCTCATGCGTCGAGAGCTCCTGCTTGACCTTCTCGGGGTTCGCGTTCTCCTTGTCGATCTTGTTCACGGCGACGACGAACGGCACCTCGGCTGCCTTCGCGTGATCGATCGCCTCGATCGTCTGGGGCATCACACCGTCATCGGCTGCCACCACGATCACGGCCACGTCGGTGATCCGCGCGCCGCGCGCGCGCATCGCGGTGAACGCCTCGTGGCCCGGCGTGTCCAGGAAGGTGACCTCGCGGTCGTTGTGGTGAACCTGGTACGCGCCGATGTGCTGGGTGATGCCGCCGGCCTCGCCCGCGGCCACCTCGGTGCGACGGATGGCATCCAGCAGCGACGTCTTGCCGTGGTCGACATGGCCCATCACGGTGACGACCGGGGCGCGCGCGACGAGATCCGCCGGGTCGTCCTCGACCGTGACCTCGAGATCGGGCTCCTCCTCGGCGTGGATGATGTTGACCTTGCGCTCGACGTCGGCCGCGATCAGCTCGATGGCGTCGTCGGACAGCGACTGGGTGATGGTGACCAGCTCACCCATGCCCATCATGAACTTGATGATCTGCGCAGTCGGGATGCCGAGCCCCTCGGCGACGTCCTTCACGGTCGCGCCCGAGCGGATGTCGGCGGGCGGCATGTCCGCCGGGTTGATCTGCGGCTGTGCCTGCTGCTCGGAGTGGTCCTTGCCGCCGCCCCGCTTGTCGCGTCGGTCGCGCCCGCCACCGCCCTGGCGGCGCCCGGCCTGGGCATCGATGACGACGCGCCGCTTGCGGCCGCGACCGCCACCGGGGCGGCCGATGCCACCGGTGCCGCGCGGCGGCAGGGTGCCCGACCGCCCGCGATCGCCCGGGTGGCCGGAGCCGGGCCCGGCGCCGTAGCCACCGGAGGGCCCCGACGGGGCAGGAGGTGGCGGCGAATCGCGCCTCGGCGGCGGGAGCACGATCTTCTCGGGCGCGCGCTTGGGCGGGATCCGCTCCTCGGCCTTCTTCGGAACCTCGGACTCCCCGGCCTTTGGAGTCTCCTCGGCCGTCGGCGCCGGGGCGGGCTCCTCGGCCGTCTCCGCGGGCTCCTCGGCCGTCGGGGCCGGAACCGGCTCCGCCTCGGGCGCAGGGGCCTCGGGCGCAGGGGCCTCGGGCGCGGCGGCCTCCGCCGGAGGCTCCTCGGCCTTCGGCGCGGGGACGTGGTCCTCGGCCGTCGGCGCCGGGGCGGGCTCCTCCGCCGTGTCCGCGGGCTCCTCGGCCGTTGGCGCAGGGGCGGGCTCCTCCGCCGGCGGCGCAGGGACGGGCTCGGCCGCAGGCGCAGCGGCCTCGGGCGCGGCGTCCGCCGCCAGGGCGTCCTCGGCCTTCTTCTTCGCCGGCTTCTTCTTCCGGGGCGGGGCCTTGGGGATCTCGCCCTCCGGCCGCGGGTTGCGGTTGGGAGACAGGATGTGCAGGGCCCAGTCCACCTCCACCGTGGACGACGCCGTCTTCACGTCCAGGCCGCCACGCTGGAGACGCTGCAGAACGTTGGCGCTCGGCAGCCCTTCCTCCTTGGCGATCTCGTAGACCCTCTTCTTCTCGCTCATCCGCCCCTCACCGACTCTGCATCTCCCAGCCCCTCTGCGAGGGCCTCATCAACCACCACCGCGCCACGGGCGCCACGCGCGAACCCCCGACGCTCCACCGCGGAGACGAAGCAGTCCCGTGCATCGCAGGTGTACAGCCCGCGACCGCCCCGCCTGCCGTCCGGGTCGCGCATCAGCACGCGCTCATCTCCCCGTGGGACCGCGACGAAGCGCACCAGCGCGCCCTTCGGCGCCCGGCGGCGGCACCCGAGGCATGTCCGCTCGGGCACGTGGCGCGTGGCTCGTGGCAGGTCACTCGTCGTTCGCCCCTCCGTCGTCGGCGACGGCGGGGGCCACGGCCTCTGCGGGCGCCTCCCCGGACTCGTCCGCCGCGGCAGGTGCACCTGCATCCACCGGGGCCTCCCCGGCGCTGCCGACCGGCTCCGGCGCGGTGTCATCGCCCGGCGCAGCAGGCGGATCCGGCTGGGGCTGGTCATGGCCGGGCAGGGCGCAGAAGCGGGTGCCGGGCACCACGGCGTTCGGGCAGCGCCGGCCGCTCTGCAGGATGTGGGCGCAGCGCGCCACGCCGCCCTCGAGCTCGTCGGAGTAGTCGTCGCCCTCCTCCTCGGATGCGAACGTCGACTCGCTCTTGATATCGATTCGCCAGCCCGTAAGGCGTGCGGCAAGCCGGGCGTTCATGCCCTCCTTGCCGATGGCCAGGGACAGCTGGTCGTCGGGGACCACGACGACCGCCTGCCGGGCCTCGTCGTCCACCAGTACCTCGCGCACGCGCGCCGGCGACAGGGCCTTGGCCACATACCGGGCCGGCTCGTCGTTGAACGGGATGATGTCGATCTTCTCGCCGCGAAGCTCGGACACCACCATCCGCACGCGCGAGCCCCGCGGGCCCACGCAGGCCCCGACCGGATCCACACCCTGCACGTTCGAGATCACGGCGATCTTCGACCGCCAGCCGGCCTCGCGCGCGACGTTGCGGATCTCCACGAGCCCGTCCGCGATCTCGGGCACCTCCAGCTCGAAGAGGCGCTTGATCATCTCGTCGGACCGGCGGCTGAGGATCACCTGCGGGCCCTTGTTCGACGCGCGCACGTCCACGATCACCGCCTTGATGCGGGCGCCGTGGTCGTATCGCTCGCCGGGTACCTGCTCGCTGGCGGGCAGCAGCGCCTCCACGCGGCCCAGGTCGACGAGCGTGTACCGGTGATCCGACTGCTGGATGATGCCGTTGACGATCTCGCCGACGCGATCGACGTACTCCTCGTACATCATCTCGCGCTCCGCCTCGCGGATACGCTGCAGGATGACCTGCTTGGCGGTCTGCGCGGCGATGCGCCCGAAGTTGTCCGTGGTGACGCTCACGGGTCGGATCTCGTCCGGCCCGTAGGCCGACCAGTCGATGTCCGGGGGCGGCGGCTCGAACTCCTCAGGGTCCATGCCCTCGGGGATCTCGGGCTCGGGGCGCGGAAGGGTCTTCAGCTCCGCGCCCTCGGGCAGGACCAGCTGGTTCACCTGCATCTCGCCGCTCTCGCGGTCGATGTCCACGCGGGCCCAGTCCACGGCCCCCGGCGTCTTGCGGTACGCGGCGAGGAGGGCATCCTCCAGCGCCACGAGCAGGGTCTCGGAGTCG
>Ga0181585_10006401_pt1 | contig 10093 bp, 9 predicted proteins | sample 071ome_29_FD_132469 | JGI IMG/M metagenome (GOLD analysis project Ga0181585, IMG submission 132469) | Coastal salt marsh microbial communities from the Groves Creek Marsh, Skidaway Island, Georgia - 071407BT metaG (megahit assembly) | ecosystem: Environmental > Aquatic > Marine > Intertidal zone... | reverse complement strand
CCATAATCTTGTGTAACTTGATCTAAGACTTGTTCAAAAACTTGAAGTGTTGGAAACATTCCTGCATAATGTTCATATAATCTTTCACGATTTTTTTTTATATTTTCTCTAAAAATAAAAACATAATCAATGTTAGTTCTTAAAGCGGGACTTATACCCATAGGGAATTGCATTGTTAATAGAAATAATATTTTATAATGTCTTCCATTCATAAATATTTTACGTATATTTGCATCATTAACCCAAGATTTATCATACATTGCGTCATCCATTACTAAAAAAGATCTAGGATCTACAGTAGAATGACCATAAGTTTCTAATTCTTTTTTATATTTTCCTGATATCTTCTGTTGCCTTTGAACATATTTATTTATTAATTCTGGAGAATATTCGTCGTGTATTAGTAATTTTGGTATAAAATGTTGAAAATAAGAATTTGCGTGTTCTGTTGGTGATATTACCATTCCAATAGGAATATTTGTATGATATGATAATATATCCTTAATACATACACTTTTACCTCTATTACGTGCGGCTATAGCAACAATAACAGAATCATCTTTTATTTTTTTTGGATCAAACTTTTTTAATTCTAATCTAAATGAAGGTTTATTACTGTGTTTCATTTAATCTTATGTTATACATTTTTAACTTCATCCTTTCGCACTTAACCAAGGATCTTCTTTATCATTAATAACATCGCTTATTTGTTCAACAGATTGGTCTTCTTCTTTTACTGATTTTATGGCATCAGTTCTACGACTATCAAATACCATATCTTTATTATCTTTATTTTCTTTGTAATGTTTCATAAGAGTATTAAGTTCTGATTCTGAATATTCTTGATTTTCTACATTAGTTGCTATATGGCTTTCGTAAGGCAACCAACAACCGACTTGTGCTACATATATATGAAAATAAGGATCTGTTTTTTTTAATTTTTCACATCTTGCTTTAGCCAATTCAACAGTATCATATACACCTCTTATCTTAATACCTCTTACTGATGTTTTAAAGTTATTTTCATTATGAAACTCTTTTTCAATTTCATCTGAATTAGTATTTTTAAAAAATGTTAATTGTTCATTCATATCGTTTTTATCAAAAATATATTTGTGATTATCTTTAATACTCATAATTATATCTTTATTGTCTGGAAACTTATCAATTAAATTATCTAATAATTCTGCCATATCTTTCGAAAACTTTTCAATAAATTTAGAAAAGTAATACGCATCTTTATTTTTTATTACATCTTCGGGATTTAAAAAAGATACACATACAAAGTTTTGATTTCTTAAAGGTTCGTCCTCATCCAAATAATCTACTTTTTTTTCAGACATTTTAAATTGATTTTTAAATTATATCTTTATATATAATAAAATGTATGACGTAGATATTAATGAACTGGTTTTAAAAGCCTTAAAATACCTTTTCCAAGGTCTTATGATAGCTATTGTAGCTTATTTACTTGATATGATTGGACCTAATAAACTTAATACTTGGGAAATTGCTATATTATCAGCAACGGCTGCCTGTATATTTGCTATATTAGATATCTTAAGCCCTACTTACGCACAATCCGCACAACAAGGTATTGGATTAGCAACTGGATTTAAACTTATGAGATTTCCTTATTAAAATTATATATAAACAAAAAATAAAATAACAAAAGCATAATGTTAAATGATTTAATTGAAAATGCTATAAGATCTAAAGGAGCACATTATGATTTAGCCGCTATAATTTATTATTTTTATAAAGATGAATATAAGGTGGTAAATGACAAGTGGTTTAAAAGTGTTAATACTGAAACAAAATGGCAAGAAATGGAAGCACCCAATGATTTATATATTAATATTAGTCGTAAGATTTTTGATGTGTTAATGGAGGAATACGATAAACTATATCAACAAAGTAAAATAGCCGATACACTTGATATGTCGGATTTATATAAAGAAAAAGCTAGAAAATTGCAAAGGATTGCTAATAATTGTAAAATGGTTAATTATAAAAATAGCTTAATACGTGAATGCAAACCTTTATTTACTGTTGATGAATTATAGTTTCTACTATTGTTTTAATATCAACATCTTCTGTATTAATTGTTAAATCAGCATTTAATTTATCAATATTACATTCAGATATATGTTCTAGTCTTTCAAGGTGTTCGTGTGCTTTATCCTTATAAAGATCTTCAATTCTTTTTATCTGTTGATTTTTATCAATTACCAGTTTTATTATATAATAATTATTTTTCTTAAGATAATTATATTCATTTTCAAATCTTAAGTCATCTATTACAATGTGGGTTTTATTTTTTATTTTTTTATCCAATTGTTTTATCCAAATATTATTATCAAGTTCTTTCATCTTTTCTGCAAAATCTTGAATTAGCTTACGATCTTTATATTCCATTTCAAATATTTCTTTAGCATATTTTTTAACATTATCAGCAAAACTATATTTTTCTAATTTTAAGTTATCTTTAAGTTTATTTGCTAATGTTGATTTACCTGAACATATTTTACCAGTTATTGCTATTTTCATTATTTACATAAAAATGATAACTATTTATATGTTTATTAAGTATGAATATCGATACTATTGATACAATTGTAAGTTATTTGGATTTTGATGATATTAAAAAACTTATATTTATTTCAAAAAATATTTACAATAGTATTAAATTAAATAATAATTTATGGTCATCTTTATGTAGTAAATACTTTAAATTACCAGGTAATTATTTTCAATTTAGAAGTCTTTGTAATTCTACTATATATTTACAATGTATTACTAATGCTAATAAACATAAAAAATATTATAAATCTACCTATATTATTGAAAAAAATAAGAAAATAAATATTGGTAGATCAAGAACGAATGATATTTGTATATTATATGATGACAATGTATCAAGACATCACTGTATATTTACATTTATTGATCCTACTAGGATATATATTAAAGATTTTAATAGTTGTAATAATACTTTAGTAAATGGTAAAAAAATTACAATAGAACAATTATATGTTGGTGATGAAATTACTATCGGTGGTAATGTTATTCTTAAAGTTGTTTTAGTATAAAAAAAATGATATATTTATTTTATTATTAAATAAAATGGTTTTTGCCTATCAAAAGTTTAAAATTGTTAATATTTTATTTAAAAAATCAATTTTTGATGAAAATATTATTTCAATTATACTAAAACATTATTGGAATATTGTAGATAATAAAAGAAAAATATTACTTAAATGGGTTGATATTAATAAATTGGATTGGTCGCGTTTATCACTTAATCGCAATGCTATTAATTTATTAGAAGAAAACTTAGATAAAATTGATTGGGATTATATGTCTTTAAATCCTAATGCTATTAATTTGCTTAAACATAGTGAGGATAAAATTGATTGGTATTTTTTATCTGCAAATAAAAATGCTATAAGTTTATTACAAAATAATATGTCTAAAGTTAATTTTGCACAATTATGCGATAATCCTAATGCTATTCAAATTATTCAAAATAAACAAGAAGAAATATGGCAAATGCCGTTAAATCGTAATAAAAATGCTATTCAAATGTTAGAGGCAAATAAGGATTACATTATTTGGTATGAATTATCTAAAAATAAAAATGCTGTTCCTTTATTAAAAAATAATTTAGATAAAGTTTCTTGGAAACATTTATCTTTAAATAAAAATGCTATTGATATTTTAACTGAAAATCAAGATAAAATTAATTGGTCTTATTTGTCTGCTAATAAAAATGCTATTAAGTTAATTGAAAATAACTTAGATAAAGTAGATTGGTTTATGTTATCTTCAAATAAAAATGCTATTAAGATATTGGAAAATAATTTAGACAAAGTAGATTGGTATTCATTATCTTCTAATAAAAATGCTATTAAGATATTAGAAAATAATCTAGATAAAGTAGATTGGTCTAATTTATCAGGGAATCCTTCAATATTTGAAGATGAACCTATGCCAGATATTATATAGAATTATTAAATAATTCTATGAGTTCTTTAACTGTTTTATTATTGCGAATAAACTTATAACCATTATAATAATAATGTTCTTCTGGATTATATATAATATTTTTGCGTTTATAATATGGCATTTCAATTGATTCTATTTCATCATCAATATTTATATATTCTAATGAATTATTTATAATTATAAAACAATTATCATCTTTAGCTGATTTTATTGATTCTAATTTATATTTCATTCTATAAGATAATTCTGGAGTATTATCTAATGATCTTGAATGTAATAATGTTTTTAATATATTTTGCGTCATATTACGGTCGGTTGATATAAAATACTTATTTTTTTGTAGATCTTTTAGATCTTCTAAAATATATAATCTTAAAGGATTTTCACAATAATATCTATTTGTTTTTTCAATTAATGAACCTTCATTTGGATAAAGTTGTTGTAAAAGATTATTATATTTTATTTTACTATCAATTTTTATTTCTTTTTTAAATATTACATTATCTAAATGTATATTATCATTGTAATTTATTGGATGAACTATTAATAATATATTACAATCTTTATATTTTTCATATTCTATATATTCTGTATAGATCTTTGGAAAATATTTATTTTTAGGTTCTAATGATTTTATATCTTCTACAGTTTTGTCTATAATATTATTAATATCTATTAATTTTTTATGTTCCTTATGATGATATATATATAATTTAACAAGATCATAATGATAATTGGTTATTTTATTTATTGTAAAAGTATTATTTAATTTTTTAAGATCAATAATAATATTTTGAAGATTATAAAATATAGTTTCCATATTATTATATTTTAATTAAATAAAAATATGAGTTTTCAAAATTCAATGGTTAGTCCAGATTTAAAGGTTATTATACCCCCTAGTAGACACTTATTACATTTAGATTTAATAACACCTACTCACCAAGATTCTATACAATTACAAAGTGAACAGATAACCTCTATAAATCAACAGCTAGCCAATCTAAATGAACTACAGGAAAAAATAAAACAAGAAGAAGAAGAAATAGAAATAGAAAAAGAAAGAAAAAAGATAGCCGCACAATTGCAAAGAGAATTTCAAACAGGATTTAGAGAAGGTCTTAGCGCGCAATCCAAGGCACAAGTAACAGACAAAATAAAATCGTTAATCATTCAAAAGCGTCAAATTAGTACAGTCTTACGTAGAAAAATTAACAGCGATATACGAAAAATGGAAACAATAAATAACAATATAACTGAAAGTTTAACAAGTGCTGAAAAAGTATTTAATCAGATATCATTAAACAAGGATAAAGAGGAATTAAGGGATAGAGTTGAAGAATTAAAAAAAATATTTCAACCTTCTGGATCTGCATCTTCTAGCGCTTTAGGTAGTAGAAAACAAACTATAACTAAAGCTTTTAGCGCTAGATCTGCCAAACAATTTAATATGAAACAGAAGCAAATTGACCATATAGTTAAGACATTTGTCCAATCTACGGAGCATTTTGAAGAACATTTAAAAAGAATCATTAGTAGTGGTTTGCATGATTCTATTACTTATATTACTTATGTTGAGGAAGCATTTACAAAATTGTTAACACAAACACCAGAGTCTTTAACTGAAATAAAAGATAAAAAGTTTAAGGTTGAGTCATACTTATATGTATTGAATATTAGAACCACTCTAAATGATATGAAAAAAATGCATAAAATTGAATTAGTGTGTTTTAACGATAGTAGAGTTCCGTGTTATACTATTACTTTACAAAGAGAAGATGATATTAGAACTGTTGATAAAAGCAGGTTTATGATGATCGTAAAAATACAAGGAGCATCCGGTAAAGGATACAATAATCTACACATTACACAAGTCGTTCCAAATACAGATCCAAATAAGTGTAATGAATCAGATCGTAGTATTTGTGATCCACATATAACAATTAATACAGAAACGGGAACTGCTCATCTTTATTTAGATACTAGTACTGACAGTTTTTATTTAAGTTCGATGCTTCAAGCCATAGAAGATTATGGTATCGATAAAGATAAAATTGTTGGATTAAGAGATTTATTAGCTCGTAACTTGGAGTATTTAGAAAAATTAAAGACGTTAGAAAAAAATTTTGAAGAAACAATGGCAGTAGGGGAAAAGACAGTAGGACTTAAGAGAAAATCAAAAGGAGGATCTACAAACAAAATACTTAAAATTAAAGAACAAATTAAAATTATTAGAGGTAAATATAAAACTACGAAATTAGATAAATATTTAATACAAATTGATAAATTAAAAGAAAAGATAGAACAATTAAAATTAAAAGACAAAAAAAATAAAATTAAAGAACAAATTAAAGAAGTAAAAGCCTTACATAAATTAAATCCTAAAAAAGCATATGTCAATAAAATAATAAAACTTAAAGAAAAATTAAATAATATGTAATAAATCATTTTTATTTTTTATAATAATCTAAGTAAGATCTTAACAATGAGTAAATTATTTAAACTTCCTGAAAATTATTCGTGGAATCAATTAAAAGAAAGTTATAAAAAACTAGCTATTCAAAATCACCCTGATAAAGGTGGAGATCCTGATTTTTTTAATTATATTACTGAACAATTCCAAAAACTTGCTATTGAAATTAAAAATAGAGATTCTAATAAATCACATTTTGATCTTAAACAAAACTATAAAGAATCTACTAGTCTTTCAAATCGTTTTGGTATATCTCAAGTTGCTAATGATACTTTTAGTAGTAAGTTTAATAAAGCATTTGATGAAAATAGATTTATTGATGAAGATGTAGAGTTTGGTTATGGTAGTATGATGGAACCTTCTAGTAAAGTTCGTGAAGATATTAACATCACTAATGTTTTTGGTAAATCTTCTGTTAGTTCCGAAAAGTTTAATAAAACATTTGATACTAGAGTTAAACCTTCAACAAATATTATTAAATATAAAGAACCCGAAGCTTTACCATCTTGTTCTAAAATTATTCATTCTGAAATTGGTAATAAAACTACGGATTATTCAGGTAAAACTTCTAGTAATAGTTTAAGTTATACAGATTTTAAAGTTGCTTTTACAGAAGAAAGAACACCTAATGATATTAATAGAAAGCAATTTAAAAATGTAAAAGAATATCAACAGTATAGTGATCGTAAATTAAAAAAAGGTATGACGGATAAAGAAATACTTTTTAAGAAAAAAGAAGAAATGTTAGAAGATAAAAGAGAAAAAGAAAGACTTTCACGTATTGAAGAACGTGATAAAAAATTAGCAGAATATTATGAAAAAATATCTAGATTAGGTTTGGGAAGCCAATAGTGGAGTTATTAGATCTTCAGAATAATCTGTTCTGATTGATATTATTGATTCTTCAGATATATCTGAATCATATAATATATCAGATTCGTCGGAAGATTCAGTATAGTTAAATATATTATCTATAGCTGTTTTGTAGTTATTATCTCCTCCTTTTTTAGCAAATAACTCTGTAAACAGAGTATTATCCTCAATAGCTTTTTTATATTTTGGTAATTCAACTTTTTCAAATAAGGTTGGTAATTCCTTGTTTAATCCGTTAAGTGCTTTTATATATTTTTTGGTTAATTCTTGTTTATTTTTATCTTTTCTTATTTCATCTAATATTTTATTAGTAAAAACTAAGGTTTCAAAATATTTGTTATATTTATCACATAGTGTTTCATCAGTATAATTTGTATCTTTTATGTCTTTTGCAGTGTCTGTTAAATATATCATTAATCTATTTACAGCATCGCATATATCGTTGTATTCTTTTAATCTTTTAATAGTCGTTTCATTTAAATAGTTTTTGTCAGTTGTAGATTTTTCAAATATATATCTTAGATATATATTATCTATTTTGTTTTTATTTATTTTATCTAATATATCATTTATATCGAGTGATAGTATCTGTGGTGTTTTTATTTCGTTTTGTGTTAAAATTGCACTTAATGTTGTTGTTTGTACTGTTTGCTTTGCTACTTCTTCCTCTTCTTCCTCTTCCTCTTCTTCCTCTTCTTCCTCTTCTTCCTCTTTTTCTAAGGTAAGCTTTTCAATTAACCGTGTACCATTAGATGTATCTTCCTCTTCCGCCTTTGGGTCTTGTGTTAAAATTGAACTTAATGTTGTTGTTTGTACTGTTTGCTTTGATGCTGCCTCTGTTTCATTTTTCTTTAAGATAAATTTTTCAGTTAACCGTGTACCATTAGATGTATCTTCCTCTTCCGCCTTTGGGTCTTGTGTTAAAATTGAACTTAATGTTGTTGTTTGTACTGTTTGCTTTGATGCTGCCTCTGTTTCATTTTCCTTTAAGATAAATTTTTCAGTTAACCGTGTATTATTAGATGTATCTTCCTCTTCCGCCTTTGGGTCTTGTGTTAAAATTGAACTTAATGTTGTTGTTTGTACTGTTTGCTTTGCTGCTGCTGCCTCTGTTTCATTTTCCTTTAAGATAAATTTTTCAGTTAACCGTGTATAATTAGATGCAGCCTCCTCCGCCGCCTTGCGTGCAGCCTTCTCAGCAGCAAGGCGTGCAGCCTCCTCCTCCGCCGCCTTGCGTGCAGCCTCCTCCAATCTTTTGATCTCCTCTGGATCTTGTGTTAAAATTGCACTTGGTAGTGTTGCTGTTACTGATTGTTTTGGTGTTTTAATTACAAATTTACTACATATTTCAGGTGTTAATGCTTTTTCTAATATTTTAAGTTTTTCTACAATACATTGGTAGTCTAGAATATTTATTGCTGTTTTAAATTTAGTTTTTGTTACGTCTGTTTTATACTCAGTATATTTTTTGCATAAATTTTGTTGTTCTTTAGGATCATTTAGTTTATTTATTAATGGCATTTTATTCTTTATTTTTGTGTTATAAAAATCGTATAAAACTGTAATGTATCCGTTAATAACGCCAATAAAATGTAAATGATAACCTATAAATATTTTTACATTAGTAAAATCTTCTGTAGTATATAATTCTGGTAGTGTATCAGTGTTCTCTATTTTACAATTATAAGTTTTATTTAGTTCTTCTTTAATGTTTTTATATTTTTTATTTTTTTCATTTGTAGAATCGGTATAATCGGTTATATATGCGTTACATTTAGCATCTATAATATCCTGATATAAGTTTATTAACTTATCTATATCCTGAAAGTTAATTGATTCTTTTTTTGTATTTAAACTGTCTAGGCTATTTTCCCATTCCTTTTGTGCATTCTCTAACTTTGTATTTTCTGTATTTAATTCTTTATTATCTGATAAAGTTTTAATTATTGTGGTAATACTGTCATCAATAAGAGTGGTGGAAATTGACGGATTTGGATCATCATAATTACATTGTTTAGCAAAATCATTTTCTAAGTTTTTACTATTTCTTGTACCGCGAGTACAATGGACAAAAAATCTCTCAATATTTCCTGAAATACTTTTACTTCTTGCTTGTAATTGTTTTATTACTCTATCTTGTTCAGCTTTAATCTTTTTTTTTATTATATTTATTACTGTTTGAATTGTATTAACTCGCTGTTTGTGCTGTTCAAATTCCCTAACTAAATTTCTAAACTCTTTTATATCCTTTTTTAGTTTCGCGCTACTTTCTATTTTATTATATAATGCATCAAATTCTTTAATTTTGTTTAAACATTCTATTATTTTGTCTATTTTATCAAAATCCTCTATAGGTATATTATCAAGCGTAATAGTTTCAGGAAATAATCTTCTACGAAGTATTGCAAGTTTATCATCAAATGTAATAATATTTTGATATTGTTTTAGTAATTCTGTGTTAACAGTAGATGTATTACTATACTTTTTGTCTATGTGTAATCTAGAAGAGAAATTTGTTAATTTTTGTTTTATTACATTATATTTAGTGTCATCAAACTCTGCTTCTTTTAAAATTATTTCTTGTAATGATTCTTTTAATTCTTTTTTTTGTGGTGAGTTGTAACTTTTATCTAATTCATAATTTGTAAAATTGGTTAACAATAATTCTAATTCATATCGGTTTTTTTTTAAACAATATACTAAATTTTTTAGTATTTTTTTTTTATTATCATCATTTTT
>Ga0181585_10006396_pt1 | contig 10096 bp, 8 predicted proteins | sample 071ome_29_FD_132469 | JGI IMG/M metagenome (GOLD analysis project Ga0181585, IMG submission 132469) | Coastal salt marsh microbial communities from the Groves Creek Marsh, Skidaway Island, Georgia - 071407BT metaG (megahit assembly) | ecosystem: Environmental > Aquatic > Marine > Intertidal zone... | reverse complement strand
ACTTTTTCAAACAGCGATCGGTTTTCAGAAAAGCTCCAAAAGTCCGATTGGCGTTGGCCTGAGCGGCTCAACGGAGGCGGGTTATATGCCGGTCATGGTGACCTGTCCACCCCAAAAATGCGAGTTTTTGAATTTTTTTTCACATTCGCATTTTTAAATCGCCGCAATGGACGACAAATCAAGGCTGGCCATAGATTTTGACCAATGTTGTTTTTGTCGGCACAATCACCGCGAAAGCAGATCATAGCAGAAATTCGGAAGGGATGTGAGTCAATTCGTAAAATAAACGCAGCATTACCCGCTGATGGCATTCATTTGATGTGAGGCATCATGCATATAATTCGCGATGCGGCACCGCATCCGTAATTGACGCAGCTGTTTCCCAGAACATAAAACATTGAAAGCATTGACTAGAAAGTACAATTAATCAATTATGTGCCGGTATTCGCTCATAAACTGCCGGAAGGCGAAGCGCTAAGTTATGTATAAACATCTTGTCTGTTCTGCTTTTGCGTATGCGCGAACCGAATCGCGCATCGGTCTGGCAATCGCCACGGCCTTGGCATTTTTTGCTTCACAAGCGGGTGCAAATCCCACCGGATTGGCAAAGCATGTTACCGATAGTGAGGCAGCATTAGAGCCTATTTTTCATGATGACATGCCCCTGCCTCTACCCCGGCCCGACATTGCGCTGTTATATGGTGCCGAAACCGTAGAAATTACCCTTCCGGTGAAGCGCCCCCTACTTGAAGACGTTTTACCGCGCTCAACGCGAACCCTTGGCCAGATGATTCGGCAACAGACTGGCCTGTCCAGTGAGGGTGAGACCACTTTAAAGCTCAAACCCGGCGAGGGCGTTGGCAAGTTGCTCCGCCGCGCGGGGTATTCCCAAGGCGATATTGCGGCGGCGATTGATGCCATGGCAAAGAAAACAAGGCTGCGCTCACTGCCGGTTGGGTTGACTTTCACCGTGTCCGAAAATGGGTTTGTCTTCTCAACGCATGCTGGCCGTGACATCTACACATTGCGCGACCCTGATTCGGGATGGATTTCACTCACCGCCATTCGCCCGGTTGAACGCTATCTGACCTATGCAAATGGTGTCATTGAAAACTCGATATATAAAGCCGCCTCGAAAGCCAATGTGCCGGATAACGCGCTTCTCGAATATATCCGCATCATGGGCTTCTCAGTTGACTTCCAAAGAGAGATTCGCCCGGGTGACACGTTTGAAATGCTGATTGAACGCGAAGTTGACATGATCAGCGGTGACGAACTTGGCACCAAACTACATTATGCGGGACTGCGTCTTTCCGGAAATTACATGGGGTTCTATCGGTTCGATCAGCAAACAAAGGGTGTTGGCTGGTTTGACAAGGACGGCAATTCGGCGGCGCGGACCTTGATTCGCACGCCAATTGCGGGCGCACGCTTGTCATCCTCCTTCGGCATGCGACGCCATCCTGTCAGCGGATTCAACGCTATGCACAAGGGAGTCGACTTCAGCGCCGCCCCGGGAACACCTATCATCGCCGCCGGAAGCGGAGTGATTGAAAAGGCCGGATGGCTTGGCAGCTATGGACGCTATGTAAAAATCAGACACAACAGCACCTATTCAACCGCCTATGCTCATATGTCCAGAATCGCCAAAGGCATCACGCCGGGCACCCGCATCCAACAGGGCCAGGTCATTGGCTATGTCGGATCATCCGGCCGGTCCACCGGACCGCATCTTCACTATGAAATTCTGGTGAACAACCGCAAGGTGAACCCGATGACCGTTCGGCTTCCAACCGGTGAGAAGATTGACCCGATCCTGCGTGAACCTTTCATGCAAAAAGTCGCTTTGGTTGACGGCGAGTTGATGGATGGCGGCAGCACGCAGCAGGTCGCAAATAAAATGTCATTGCTGGAAAGATTGATGCAGTGACGTCACCTGACCCGCATGCTGGGTTTCGCCTTATCCAATTGTGGAATTATCCAATCAAAGGTCTGCAAGGCCAGCGGCTGTCCAATGCGCAGCTTAGTGCGAATGCGCATTTCCCCGGGGACCGCCGTTACGCCATCGGGGCCGGCCATATGGCGGTTGCCAATGACCAGTGGCTGAAGAAAGCCTATTTCCTTCAATTGATGTCGCATGAACAGCTTGCAGCCATAAACTGCGACTTCGACGGTGATATTGTCACACTCACCCATCCTGAAATGGCGCCGCATACGGTTGACTTGGCTTCGGCTGAGGGCCGCGACAAGCTTGCCGCCTTTATCGGGCAGTTGATGCCAGAATCGAGCCATGGCGCAACAGGCACCACAAGGCGTGGTCCGATCCGTGTGGTCAGCCTCGACAACGGCGCTTTCACCGATACCAAGGCACCGCTTGTCTCATTGGGAGGCACCGCATCATTGGACGGGTTTGCCACTCTTACCCGCACTGCCCCTGACCCACGCCGCTTTCGCCTGAACATGATCTTTGAAACACAGACACCCTTTGAGGAGGCAAAGCTTATTGGCAAGACGCTTGCCATGGGCACGGCGCGGCTTCGCGTTATTGAACCGGTAGGCCGATGTGCAGCAATTGATGTCGACCCGCACACAGCCATCCGCGGGCCACATTATTTACCTTTGATGAGACAAAAGCTTGGTCACAGCGATCTTGGCATATTTGCCGAGGTGATCACCAGCGGCCTCGTGGCCGAAGGTGATTACCTGACTGTTCTCGACTAAAACGCCTGAATAAAGATCACAAGGGCCAGCGTGACATTACTGTCAGGCAGAGGCCGAGTCCTGCTCCTGTTGCACGGCTTCGGCGAGTTCCGCCGGACTTAGGTTCACAACCTCGCCGGTTGTCGCCTGATCTTGCTTGTCGTCATCCGCGTCCACTGCCTCGGCCTCGAGTTCTGGCTGCGGGCCATCTGCATCTATTTGCTCAGAAGATTTTTGCTGTGATCTGCCCTGTGGCTGATTGCTCTGATCTTGCGAAGTGTCGCTCTGGCGGCGCGCATCAGCGGCCCCAACAGCGGCCTGATGCAATCTGAAATAATGATCTGCATACTGGCTGTAGGCCTCTGCAGAAATGCGCTCACCGGCGGATGCGGCATCATGCGCGAGAGCCGTGTATTTCTCATAGAGCTGTTGTGCATTGCCACGCAATTTCACATCAGGTCCATTTGATTCATATGAAGTGTTGCGATTGGGAACATGTGGCTGTCCGCCGCCATTTCCCCGGCGGCCACGTCCGCGGCCGCGCTTAGCATTCTGAGGTTGTCTCATTCACTCTTTTACCAGCTGTTTGTACTTTCAACACATCATCACGCCCACAAGGCCTGTCTAGTTGATGTGATAGGCTATCCCAATAAACCGGGTAGTTCGCTGACTTCGGACTTTCGCACTCGGCCTCAAAAGAGGGGCGTCGCCACAGCGAGGCGCTACAATAGCCATGCGCAGGATTTAATTTCAAGCAAAATATGACTCAACAGCCCATTTCCCTGTCCGAAACGTCATTTTATGTCAGCAACCGGGTGGTCTTTTTCAGCCTTGTGACAGAAAATCAAACATCTGACTGTGCCCGACAAATCGGGAACAGCAGTCATCATGTCCAGACCAGCCGATATAGCCAATGCGCTTACCTCGCTTTGTTGACCATCTCCGATCTCGGCAAACACCCGACCACGCAGTGACAAAAGTGATGCAAACACCGGCATTAATTCCCGCCAGCACGAAAGTCCATCAGCGCCACCATCAAGCGCCAAACGTGGATCGTGCTTCGCCACTTCCGGCGCCAGACTGTCGATCTGGCCGGCGGGGATATAGGGTGGGTTGCAAAGAATGATGTCATACCCACCCGGCGCATCCGGCGTCTCGGAAAAGTGGCAATGTGCAAACCGGCACCGCGTCTTCAAGCCAAGATTGACAGCATTATTTTGCGCGGCCGCGACGGCCTGTGAATTGATATCCACGCCGAGGCCGGTGGCATTGCCAAGCTCTGAGAGACAGGCTAGCAACAGACAGCCACTGCCTGTACCAAGGTCCAGTATCCGCACACCATCGCCAGCACCACCAACATTCAAGGTATGGCCAAAGGCTGTTGCCTGCTCGACAAGGGTTTCAGAGTCTGCCCGCGGATCCAGAGTCGCCGACGACAGCTGGAAACGCAATGACCAGAACTCACGCCAGCCCCGAATGCGACTAACCGGCTCGCCCATGGTGCGGCGATGTACAAGGGCGTCCAGCCGTGCCTGATGATCATCCGACCACCCGTGCAAATCTTCATGCGGCAACACACCATCATCACGACCAAGCACAAGGCCAAGCAACAACCTTGCATCACCGCGGGCGCTTGAAATTCCTGCGGCAACAAGACGGTCTGTTGCACCTTCAAGAATATTGCGGGCTTCTGTAATCATGACTGATGTTCTAGTCAGCGCCTTCTGCCAGACGCCGCGCCTGATCCTCAGAGATCAGCGCATCAATCACCTCATCCAGCGCCTCGCCAGCGATTACCCGGTCAAGCTTGTATAGGGTGAGATTGATCCGGTGATCAGTGACGCGCCCTTGCGGAAAATTATAGGTGCGGATTCGCTCGGACCGATCGCCCGAACCAACCTGTCCCTTTCGCGATGCCGCGCGCTCAGCCTGCAGGCGGGCACGCTCGGCGTCGTATAATCGCGCCCGCAAAATCTTCATCGCCTTTGCACGATTCTTGTGCTGTGATTTTTCGTCCTGCTGGCTGACAACAATACCTGTCGGAATATGTGTGATACGCACCGCAGAATCAGTTGTGTTTACCGATTGTCCACCCGGCCCGGAGGCTCTGAAAACATCGATCCGCAAGTCGGTCTCGACAATGTCGATATCAACATCTTCGGCTTCTGGAAGTACCGCAACCGTGGCGGCAGAGGTGTGAATGCGCCCTCCGGCCTCAGTTTCCGGGACACGCTGAACACGATGCACACCAGATTCGAATTTGAGACGGGCAAACACATCACTGCCGGCAATATTTGCCGTAGCTTCCTTATAGCCGCCGATGCCTGTCTCTGAGACCTCCATCACCTCAAATTTCCAGCCATGCTTGGCCGCGAGACGTTGGTACATGGCAAACAAATCCGATGCGAACAACGCCGCCTCATCACCACCAGTGCCTGCCCTGACCTCAAGAATGGCGTTACGCGAATCATCCTTGTCCTTTGGCAGAAGCAACAGCTGCAGCTTGGCCTGCTCATCCGGCAAACCAGCCAGAAGCTCATCCATTTCAAGCTGTGCCATCTCTGCCATTTCCGGATCATCAGCAGCATCGGCAAGCATGGCCTTTGCATCGGCAATTTCAGTTGTCATCCGGTTGACAAGCTCAATCTGCTCGCAGACTGGCCGCAATTCAGTGAGTTCACGCGACAGAGTCGCCATTTCGTCAGGCGCCATATCCGCCGCGTGCGACAACCGCTCCTCGACTTCGCTACGCCGTTGCAAAACCTTTTCCATCGTCGCGTCGAGACTCATGTCTCCATCCCTTCACACAGCATCTTTATCCAATTGCAAACGGCACATTATTGTCGGTCAATCATGATCGCGGAATTATTAATTTGCGAGACGTGCCAGAACTGTCGCGGCCAGATTTGAGAGTTCTAATTCCGTCTGATTGCCATCAGCCAGATCGCGAAGCTGCACGGTTCCCGCCTCAATTTCCGCACCGCCAATAATCGCTGCCAGACGAATTCCGGCACGGTCAATCTTCTTCATGCGCTTGCCCATATTCCCACCCAGCGGAATATCCACGCTAAGGCCAGCATCGCGCAGCATTTCAGCAAGCTGAAACACCATCGCATCTGCCGCCGGCTCTGCAGCGACAACGGCAATATCTGCAGGGCGCAATTCTCCGGCACCAACAAGCATCGCCAGACGTTCAACACCGGCTGCCCAGCCAACACCGGCAATCGGCGGGCCGCCGAGCATTTCGCTCAACCCATCGTAACGGCCACCGCCAAGAACAGTGCCCTGGGCACCGAGCGAGTCGGTGATGAATTCAAAAGCGCTGTGACAGTAATAATCGAGACCCCGGACCAGAAGCGGATCAAATTCCCACGCGATGCCCGCAGCATCCAACGCCGTTGTCACCGTCTCAAAATGCCCCTTTGACAGGTCATTCAGATGGTCCTGCAACCGCGGCGCATCGGCAATGATGGCCCGATCTGTCTTGTCCTTGGAGTCAAGAATACGAAGCGGATTGGTGACGAGACGCGCCTTGCTGTCTTCCGAAAGATCAGTCTGATGTTCTTGCAGAAATGCAACAAGAGCGCTTCGATAGGCTGTCCGGCTTTCGGTGTCGCCAAGCGAGTTCAGATGCAACACGCATTTATCGCCAACGCCAAGAGCATCCAACACCCGCGAACCACAGGCGATGATTTCGGCATCTGCCAGCGGTTCAACCGGGCCAAGATATTCAATCCCGATCTGATGAAATTGGCGCATCCGGCCTTTCTGTGGCCGCTCATAACGGAACATTGGCCCCGCATAGAAATATTTCAACGGCAGCGATTGCGTCAGACCATTCGAAATCATCGCGCGCACAACCGCGGCGGTATTTTCCGGGCGCAAAGTCAGGTTCTCGCCGCCACGATCGGTAAAATTATAGGTCTCTTTGGTGACAACGTCACTGCTGTCCCCAAGTGGCCGTGAGAAGACCTCGGAAAATTCAAAAATTGGCGTTGCCATCTCATTGAAGCCATAAGCCCCTGCAACGTCGCGTGCTGTATCCATAACGCGGCGATGTGCGGCCATCGCTTCAGGCAGCAGATCGGTCGTACCTCTTGCCGGTTGCAATCGTGACATGACTAAACAGCCTCTTCCATGGCAGATTTGGCCGCTGCATTCTCACTGGCGGCATCACGCGCTTGCTCTTGCTTTATCCGCTGTGCGCGGTCCTCGACCAATTCAACAATATGTTCAACAAGATCTTCATTTGACAGCCGATGATCAGCCATACCGGATATATAGATCTGATGTGTGCCCCGACCGCCACCGGTCAGACCGATATCGGTCTCGCGCGCTTCGCCCGGGCCATTTACCACACAGCCAATGATCGATACTGAAATCGGCACGTCAATATGCTGTAGCCTGTCTTCGATGATTTGTACGGTTTCGATTACATTGAATTGCTGACGGGCGCATGACGGGCATGAAATCACCGTCACACCGCGGCGGCGCAATCCGAGAGATTTGAGCATCTCATAACCGACTTTGACCTCTTCGCTCGGGTCCGCCGAAAGCGACACCCGCACCGTATCGCCAATGCCTGACCACAGCAGATTGCCAAGCCCGATCGCTGATTTAACAGTACCGGCCCGCAAGCCACCGGCTTCGGTAATGCCGATGTGAAGCGGGCAATCAATAACCTCGGCAAGCTGTTGATAGGCCGCCACCGCCAGAAACACATCAGACGCCTTGACCGATATCTTGAATTCATGGAAGTCGTTATCTTGCAGGATTCGCGCATGATCAAGCGCCGACTCAACCAACGCTTCGGGACAAGGTTCGGCATATTTTTCCAGCAAATGCCGCTCCAGCGAACCGGCATTTACCCCGATCCGCATCGAACAACCATGATCGCGGGCAGCTCGGATGACTTCTTGCACACGCTCTGCTTTGCCAATGTTTCCCGGATTGATGCGAAGACAAGCCGCGCCGGCCTTTGCCGCCTCTATCGCACGGCGATAGTGAAAATGGATATCAGCAACAATCGGCACCGGACTATTTGCACAAATCGTCTTTAATGCGGCGGTGCTGTCCTCATCCGGGCATGACACACGAACGATATCGGCGCCTGCCTCGGCGGCGGCATTGATCTGGGCAAGCGTTGCCTCGACATCCGTTGTCAGCGTGTTGGTCATCGTCTGCACGCTGATCGGTGCATCACCGCCAACCAATACGTCTCCGACCCTGATCTGGCGACATTTCCGGCGCTCAATTGTGCGATAGGCTCGATAGGCGTTTGACACGACACAGCTCCTGATGAGGAATTGGTTTGGCTTGAGGCGGGCTATGCCCTGTGGCATCCGCCTCCGCGGCGATATCTATAGCTGTTTGCGGGCCAGATTACCACAGCCCTTGCAAAACAGCTGGCAGATAAATTTATCCGATAAGAATGTGTGAACCGGGCTAGAGCTCGGCCTTCAGCCGCTCAATCTTCAAAGGCATGTCGCGAACGATCTCGCCTTTATCGCCAACGGACATGACGGTTCCGTCATGAAAAACGACCTCAAGGCCGCCCGCGTTGCCCGTGCTCAGATAGAGATTATCATTACTGTTAACAACATAGCTGTCGCCGTTGCGCATCAGCTTTGTCATGACTTCCTCGCCATTATTGCGAACAATTTCAACCCAGCTGGAGGCCTGCGCCCGGATGGTGATTTCCATTGCCGGATCACGCTGATTGGCAAAGGCCGAACCCTCACCTCCGTCCCCCGGCTTGGCAGAAGCCGCCGGATCAAGTGTTGGCACCACCGCATCTTTGTCGGTTGCCGCCAAAATAGTTGTCCCTGCGGAAGCATCGCCAACAGCAGGCAATTTCTCGTCCGATCCGGCAACAGCAGTACCAGCCGTTTCCTCATCCGCGTCCGGCGTCACCTTACGCGGTGCCACTGACATATCGTTTCCGGATGGTGCTGGCATTGTCGCAGCGGCGATTTCAGTCTCTAACCTTTTGGTTTCGATCAGGTCTGTTTGCGCGGTTCCGAACTGTGTAGCGCCGGTTTGATCTTGCAAAGGTAAGGTTGTTTCATCAGCATCAACCGCATCCACGCTTGCCAACTGATCACCAGTTGCATCCGGGTTTAACGGGGCGATGTCGTCTGAGCCCGCAGATGATGCCACGCTCACAGCATCCTCACCAGCGAGCAGATTGTCACCCTCGGTTACACTGTCCTCGATGGCCAGACTGACGGCTGCCACTTGATTAAACTGATTGCTGTCAGCAATTGTGTCAGGCGCGCGGTCCATCATATACCACCCGGCATAACCACCAAGCGCTACCAACACCGCAACAGAGGCGACGAGCGCACTCATGCGGGGTGGATGATAGTTCTGCACAGGAAACTTATAAGCAGGCTTGAGATCTGACTGATCACTGTGCGCATAATGGGTTTTTAGCAGACCTGTAATCTCGTCATGGTCGATATCGACAAGCCGTGCATAACTGCGAATGTACCCGGACACATAAGTCGGCCCCGGAAGCGCGTCAAAACGACCTGACTCCAGGTTTCTCAGAATATCTTTCGGGATACGTAAGACGTGCGAAACGTCCGCAATGCTTAGCTTTGCGTCAAGACGCGCTTTTCGCAACAGCACCCCAATGGCGACTGCACTTGCCTGCATTTTATCCTCAAATGACAACGCCAACTCAGATTGTTTCATAACCAAACCGCACCTGGTCCAAGCTCGCTATTGGCCTTACATTATCAAAACGTGCATATAATGCAAGAATTTCCCATCAAAACGCGAGGCTTAGCTTCCATTCTTAAAGTCACCACTCCGCGTCAACGGGTAACTATACTTGTCTGAAGGCGCAGGGCATACGCCCCGCCTGCCTCTGCATCAGACATCATCAAGACCAAACGCGGTGTGCAGACTGCGCACCGCAAGTTCGGTATATTCGGATGAAATCAACACCGATATCTTGATCTCGGAAGTTGAAATCACCTGCAAATTGATGCCTTTTTCGGCAAGCGTTTCAAACATTGTCTTGGCCACGCCCGGCTGTGAGCGCATGGCCATGCCGACAACCGAAATCTTTGTGACATTCTCTGCCGCGCTGACGCCTGAAAACCCGAGCTGGTCTTTACTCTTTTCAATTATATCAACAGCCTTCTGCAGGTCTGCCCGGCCAATTGAGAAAGTGATATCAGTTTTCTTCGTATCGGTTGACGCACTTTGAACGATCATGTCGACATTGACATGATTATCCGCAAGCTGACCAAAAATCTCGGCAGCGATACCCGGCTTGTCAGGCAGGCCCTGAATGGTGATTTTTGCCTCATCGGGGCTGTAGGCAATGCCGCTGATTTTTTCCTGTTCCACGATTGAATCCTCATCAACAACAAAGGTTCCCGGT
>Ga0181585_10006392_pt1 | contig 10100 bp, 10 predicted proteins | sample 071ome_29_FD_132469 | JGI IMG/M metagenome (GOLD analysis project Ga0181585, IMG submission 132469) | Coastal salt marsh microbial communities from the Groves Creek Marsh, Skidaway Island, Georgia - 071407BT metaG (megahit assembly) | ecosystem: Environmental > Aquatic > Marine > Intertidal... | reverse complement strand
GATATTCGCCGTTGACACTTCAATAGCCCTTCGATTGAATTGTTAACGGCGCGCTAGCTCAATGGCAGAGCAAGTGACTCTTAATCACTAGGTTCGGGGTTCGAGTCCCCGGCGCGTCACCAAATTTACACCCATGACGTTTCAGTCAGTAATGGGTGTTTTTATTTTAAGCATTTTTGTAGTGCACTGTGGCATCGAACCACGCACTACACGTGCTGATCGATCAGGATTTGATTGCCGTCAGGATCTGTGAGGAAGAAGCTCGCCGGGCCTGAATCGGTTTCAATATCACCTTGAGGTGACAGGACTGAAGATTCCAAGTCTCGTTTGAGATCTCTAATATCGCTAAAAGCTGTCAGTTCGGTGGTGTCAGGACTCCAACCAGGGTTAAAGGTGAGTAAGTTCCCTTCGAACATTCCTTCGAACAGTCCGACGAACGCTGGACCGTTTCTCATGATGAGCCAGTTTTGGTCTTGATCGCCACCGAAGACTTCGAACCCAAGCTTCTCGTAAAAAGAGCTTGATTCACCGATGTCACTGACCGAAAGACTTACTGAAAACGCTCCAAGGGTTCCGTTCTTCACCGATCCCATATCGCCCACCTCCTGACGCACAAATTGCCAATTTAAGATGGCAATTTACACCGAGTGCCAGCTGTTTACCAAACGCAGCAGAACATGCATCTATTCCTGCTCGAACGTTACGTTGCCGTTCGAGGTTTCAGCTTTCAAAGTAGCGCTGCCGCTACCGTACTCCCCAATCAACCTGGTGCGCTCCATGACAGATGTCAGGATTGGGATGTCAGTAGACACAACACCGTTGCTGGTCTTCGCATCCACGGCGACGTCGGGTTCGGATTCAAAGGAAACAGTTATTGATCCGTTCGACGTCTTTAGTGAATTTACCGACTTCTCTGACAGGTCACCTGACAGTGCAATCGAACCATTACTGGTAGTCGCATCGACACACCCGGAAAGATCCTCGACAACAATGCCGCCGTTGCTCGTCTGTAGTTCCATACACTCGTGAACCCCGGTTACTTTGATCGATCCATTGCTAGTGCGTGCATCAATTTTCGAACCTGATGGCACAGACAGGTTCATCTGAGCCGATGGGTTGGAACCAATGAAAACACCTGCCCCAATCTGGCGCGCTGTGATATTGACCACGTCACCGTCAACTGTTGCTTCAAATGAAACTCGGTCTGGTCGTTTCAGGTTTGCCTCGACCGAAACAGCATTGCTCTCGTCAGCGGTAATCGTGATTCGACCGTTAAACCCGGTTACGTTGACCATTGGCGTCGAACTCGTGTTGAACTGTCTGAATATTTGGTCAGAGCTCTCTCCACCGCCGCTCTCTTCATCCCCGAGCGAAACCGACACGCACGCTGTAGTTACGAGAAGCACCAACATAAAAGCTAGCGGTGTTGCTAATTTCTTGGTTCGAGACAGGTTGAAGAACATTGTGTGCGCCCAATCGGCAATTTGTTGGTAGTCGTTGGGATTAGTGTCTGAGCTCATACCCAGCAGAGCGTCTCTCTACAGGGGTATTTAACTTATTGGTGCGCGCTGCTAAGCGAACAGAATCACCACCCACGTGAAAACCGCAAGCCCGATCGTCAGGAACACAGCGGCAGATCCAAAATCTTTGGCCCTTTTTGCAAGTGGGTGAATTTCTGAGGTTTGCAGGTCGACAACGGCTTCTATTGCGGAGTTGATCAATTCCACAATCAGAATCAGGAAAAGCACGGCAATAAGTAACACGCGTTCTGTGCTTGTCACATCAAGCAAAACGGCAGCGACCACACCAACAGCCGCGACTATTAGCTCTTGAGTAAATGCTCGCTCTGATGAAATTGCACTTCGTATTCCGGCGAACGAATACCGCAGAGCGTTGAGAAGTGGAATCAGATTAAGGAGTTGTTTCATTTATTTGATAGAACGGGATCAAAGTACTGTCGTCGCTTTGATACACCCGTTGGATAATAAAGTAATGACCCGCGTAGGATGGGATTAGAACACAATCGGCCCCTGGGAGTCCTGAATGCATAAGGCTTTTGCTCTTCAAATAATTGTTGGATTATCTGTCCTGATCGTTGCATGTGGAGGTAGTGATAGCGAAGGCACGTCGGATCCTCAAGCGACAAGTACGTCGTCCATTGCCTAACTAACGCCACCAACTGCGACGCCCAGTCCATCCCCACCAACTGCTACAACTGCGAGGTCAACCACGGTACCTACGGCTACGCCTGCGATCGCACCAACTGCAACATCTACACCCGTGCCTCCGACCGCAACTGCAACTCCTCTGCCGGTACCGACAAACACCCCGGCTCCGACGACGATAGCAACGCAGATCCCATCCCCAACGCCAGTTCCGACGGCAACTCCGATCGGATTCTCAATGTTTACGGGCAACGGTACTGCAGACACGGGAACATTCGTTTCACCTCCGAACCTGCCGTGGGTTATTGAGTGGGACGCAAAAGGTCCAGGAGCCAACTCTATTGTTGTCACCCTCTATGATCCGGAGACTGGCGAGGCTCTAAACGAAATCATCAACGATTCGGGCACGGGCGATATTGGTGGAGTGAACCTTGTGCCAGGAAACAAAGGGACTTTCTATTTGCACGTGGAAGGACCCGAGACAGGCTGGACGATCTGGATCAGGCAGTTTTAGTTGAGGTTAGTCCAGGGGACCAATCCACGCTGTGGTTCCGCCGTCGGCGAGTAACTCCGAGCCGGTTACATACTTCGACTCGTCCGAAGCGAGGAAAAGTATCGGGCCGGCTATGTCGCTTGCATCCGCAACGCGCCTCAGTGGAACTCGCGCAGCCAGTCGCTCCTTCCATTCCTCACCGAAAGCGGGAGCGGTGAACGGCGTGTACGTCCATCCTGGAAGTACCGAGTTGACCCGAATGTTGTCAGGTCCGTACTGAACCGCCGCTGAACGGGCGAAATGGGTCATCCCAGCTCTTGACGCCGCATAGGCATTCGCCTGGTCACGAGCCACCTTCGCCATCATCGAGGAGATCAGAACGATTGATCCACCTCCTGTTTCCTTCATCGGTGCCACTACAGCCCTTGTTCCGAGGAACATTCCAAGGTTTGTGACATCCATCACTCGTCGCCACTTGTCCACCGGTGTCGAGTCAACCGTATCTCCACGATCCGGAATACCAGCGGCCATGATCAAAATGTCGAGGCTTCCGAACACTTCGAGTGTGATATTTACTGCATCATCCCAGTCTGATTCCGATGTCACGTCGAGATGAACGTATCTCGCGTTCAACCCTTCGCTTTGCATAAGATCGACTGAGCGTTTTCCAGCCTCGTCGTCGATATCACCGATTACGACACTCCCGCCATCACGAGCGATTTCCAACGCTGATAATCCTGCAAACCCAAGAAGCTTTTCTGGATTTGCGTTAGCTCCATCGGCTACAAGCGCAACCTTGCCTGAGAACCTCATTGTCGATCCTTTCGTGTTCGTTCACACTGGGGGGTGAAGATCGTGGTGAGGGGTCGCCTTTTCGAATGCTGTACCGACCCTCACGAGCAACCGTTCTGACAAATGGTGCCCGGCAAACTGAACCGAAACTGGCAGACCATCTGAATTCAATCCGGCGGGAAGTGCGATTGTTGGCAATCCAGAAAAATCGAAAGGGACTGTGAATCGTGCCGCCCAGGGATCCCGGTTGGCCGGGATTGGACCATACATAAATTCAGGTGTGACGGGGTACGCAGCTTGGGAAGTTGACGGACAAGCGAGCACATCGACTGTCGATAGAGTTGCCCGCAATTCTCCGTTCAAAGCAAGCCGCAGCTCATTCGCCTGCGCATATTCGATCGCTGTGTGATTCGAACCGTTTTCAAGCCACTGTCTGAAAAATGGTCCGTATTCATCTGATCGGTCAGGGTAAGTTTCAGTATGGGCGTTTGCAGCTTCTGTTGAACAAATCACCGGCCATGCTGCCATTGCTTCTCGCAATATATTCGGCATTTTTACGCCGACGACTGATGCACCAAGATTTTCCATCACCCGAACAGCGCTTTCGACTGCGGCAGCAAAATCTGGGTCAATGTCTTCCGAAGCATAGTTTTCGTCGAAGGCAATACGTATGCCTTCGACGGATTGACCGGCGTCCGCGGTCATGTCATCAACTGCTTGCACCAACGATGTGGGATCAAGTGGGTCGTGCCCGGAAATTGCCTGCATAACGTAGCCGGCGTCCACTGCTGAGCGTGTCAAAGGGCCCACATGGTCGAGCGATGCAGCAAGGTCCATCACCCCGTGTCTGCTGACCCGTCCCCATGTTGGCTTGAGTCCAACCGTTCCACACACTGCTGCTGGATGCCGAATCGAACCACCGGTATCGCTCCCTAGTGTTGCGAACGCCAAACCTGCTGCCGTTGCCGCCCCTGAACCAGAGGATGAAGCACCTGGCCAATGGGATTCTTTCCAGGGATTCTCAGGGAATTGCAATTTCGGGTTGTACCCGCCCATTGCTCCTTCGGTCATGTTCAGTTTGCCAAGAAGAACCGAACCGGCTTCACGGAGTTTAGTAACCACCGTCGCATCGTGGTCTGGAATATTGTCCTGAAATACAGCCGAACCACCCATCGTCTTGATTCCGGTGGTGTTGCACAGATCTTTGACCGCTAATGGAATTCCGTGGAGCGGTCCTCGATATGTTCCGTCAGCAATTTCGGCGTCAGCTCGTTCCGCCTGCTCTAGTGCCAATCCTGATGTGACCGTGGCGTAAGACCTGATACGACCGTCGACCGCTTCGATTCGATCGAGCATGTATTTCGTTAGCTCGACCGAACTTATCTCTCGCGACTTGATTCGAGGCGAAATGGCTTCAATAGTTTCGTAGTGGAGTGGTTTGGATTCTTTGGGCATCTTAGAAGTAGGTTCAGGATAAATTTACGGGGTTGGCAACTCGCGGTACGGACCTAGCCGAGCCGCTATTACAGGACCACCGTGGTTGTGCCTGCTGAAGGTCCGTAGTGATGGTCGAAGCGTGAAGCCGGGATTCTCCCAGTCTTCAACCTCACAGCGTTCAGCCCATTCGTTGTAGAACCGAATCATGGAGTCTGCGCGTTCCTTTTCGGTGTTGATCAGATCGTTCAGCTCTGTTCTGTCATCTCGAATGTTGTACAACTCCCAGACCGCCCTTGAATCTGGATCGGAGGGATCCCCGATTTCACTGACCAACTTCCAGTCACCTATTCGCACCGCACGATTTCCCTCGTGTTCCCAGGCAATTGGTTTGTCACGTTCCCAGCCGTTTCCTGACAGCGCATCAGAAAACGATTCTCCTTCATGCGGCTTTATATCGTTCCCTTTGAAGGTCGAAGGGTAGGAAGCACCTGCGATATCGATGATGGTGGCGTTGATATCTATGATGTGCGCAGGATTGTTGAACACTGTTCCGGCGTTTTCCACACCCTCCGGCCAACTCACAATGAATGGCGTAGAGATACCACCTTCGTGTGTGTAGTGCTTGAACAGCCTGAACGGGGTGTTGTTAACGTTCGCCCACGCGATATCGACACTTGCAAAAGTGTCCGGTGGGCCAGGTTCAATGTCGGGGCTGTTACCGGTTCTAACCACTCGACCATCGACTGTCGGGTAGTTGTATCGTGATGGGTCAGGGGTTGGACCATCTTCCGCCAGAAGTTCGGCGCAACCACCGTTGTCCGCGAGGAACATAATCACGGTGTTGTCGAGTTCACCGGACTCCCGGAGTTTGTCTACAAGCTGACCGATACCTCGATCCACCTGTTCTACCTGGGCGGCGTAAACCGCCATTTGGAGGTCACGCCATTCCTGTTGAGCTTCTTCATTCCAAGGTGCAATGGCAGATTCACGTGGAGAAATGTCCCACTTGGGATCGACTATCCCCATCCCTCGTTGAGATTCATGGCGGTTCAGGCGAGTTTCGTCCCAACCCTTCAAATATTTACCACGGTATTTTTCAATGTCATCTTCCCAGGCATGCAATGGCCAGTGAGGCGCTGTAAAGGCCATGTAGAGGAAGAATGGTTCGGGGCGATGTATTGCATCATCGACAAACTGGGTAGCTTTGGAAGCGATGGCATCCGTGAAGTGGTAATCCGTGGTTTCGACGCTGATTCTGGTCAGGTCATCCATCAGCATGTTCGGGTTGTAGTAACTTCCACCACCCGAGAGAATTCCGTAAAACCTGTCGAATCCGCGACCTCGAGGTGATGGGTACCCGGGCATGTCCGGGTACCACCCATCTGGCAGTCCTGATTGTTCTCCGCCTACATGCCATTTGCCGGCCATTAGAGTTCGGTAGCCAGCAGTTTTTAGTACCTCGGCGATAGTCACGCAATTTTCGTTCAAATAACCCTGGTAAGCGGGAACACCAAGGTCGTTGATCATGTGGCCAATGCCAGCCTGCTGAGGATTCAGTCCAGTCAGTAGGGCAGCACGAGAGGGACAGCACCGGGCAGAGTTGTACATCTGCGTGAACTTCATTCCGTTTGAAGCGAGCGAATCGAGGTTCGGGGTCCGGATTTCCGATCCGTAACACCCGAGGTCAGACCATCCCAGGTCATCAGCCATGATCAAAACAATGTTGGGCTTATTGATAGTCGATCGATCCTGATTCATTGCCGTGAGACCCGCCTGCTGATTTTGTTCGTGAATAGGCGGCACTTTACCCGAATCCCTTCATCATGGAACACGATTCGGCGTTGCGATGTGCTAACTTCCGCCAGAGCCAGTTTTGAGTATTCGGAGATCAGCCAGATTGAATAACAAGTTCGACTCGATAGTTGTTGGCGTTGGCGGTATGGGGAGCGCCACGGTGTATCACCTGGCATCGCGTGGACAGCGAGTCTTAGGACTCGAAAAATTTGATATCCCACACGCCGAAGGCTCGTCCCACGGCGTGAACCGGATTATTCGTCTGGCTTACTACGAGCATCCTTCGTACGTACCGCTGCTGCGACGCGCGTACGAGCTATGGGAAGAAATCCAGCACAGCGCAGGTGAGCAACTTCTATTCAAAATCGGTTCGATCGATACTGCGCCATCCGGTCACGAGGTATTCGAAGGATCACTGGAATCGTGCCTGATCCACGACATTCCACACGAGGTTCTGAACCATAACGAGATCAACGCGAGGTTCCCCGGCTACAACATGCCGGAAGGGCACATGGGTCTGTACCAGCGCGATGGAGGGTTTGTACTTTCCGAGCGTTCAATCGTCGCCTACGTCAACGCAGCACTTGCCAAAGGTGCTGAGGTTCGCGCACGAGAGTCGGTAATTGAATGGGAACCAGACGGCGACGGGGTAATCGTCAAAACTAATCGAGGTACTTACCAGGCTGATCGACTTGTGTTCACTTCAGGAGCATGGACATCGGGTTTGATCCCTCGACTATCTCATCTGGCGGTTCCAGAGCGACAAGTACTCGCCTGGCTGCAAGTCGATGAACCATCGGAATTCCACCTTGAAAACTTCCCCGTGTTCAACGCCTACTTTGATGAGGGACGTTATTACGGTTTCCCTGAGTACGGAATTCCCGGCTTTAAGATCGGTAGATATCACCACCTTGAAGAAGATGTTGATCCAGATGAGATGCTAAAAGACGTCACAGATAAGGACGAGGAGGTTCTTCGAGTCGCCGCTGCCAAATACTTCCCGGGTGGTAATGGGAACTTGATGACCCTTAAGACATGTATGTTCACCAACACCCCGGATGAACACTTCATCCTCGATGTGTTGCCCGATACACCTCAGGTCAGCGTTGCGGCGGGCTTTAGCGGACACGGCTTCAAATTCGCCAGCGTGGTCGGAGAAATCATGGCCGATCTGGCTATGCATCAGGACACCAAACACGACATCAGTCTGCTCAGACTCAACCGTTTTTAGTTCAAACTATTCCCAGGGCACTTCAAGAAGTTCTTCACCCCAGATGACCGGTCCGCCGTAGACACTTATGACTTCCCTGAGTGCCTGTGATCGCCGCACTGGCTCTTCCATTTTTGCCTGTTGATGCACCAGCGCGAGACGTTTTACTCCTGCGTCTTTCGCGGTTTGTGCTGCACCGTATGTGCCCGTTTCTGTGTCGTAAGACGGGGTTCCCGGGATCATGTCTTCATCGATCTTGATGCATTCCATAACCAACAGATCTGCCCCAGTTGCGAGATTTGTAAGCGAACTACAAGGACGAGTGTCACCCGAAAAAACAATTGAACCTTCGTCAGAGTCGATACGTTAAGCAAGCGAATCCAGATAAGACTGGACATGTTCAACTGGTGCTGCCGTTATCTCCCAGTTCTTGCCTGTAGCGACCGTTCCCGGCCCGATGTCTTTCGCATGAATCTTTGGTTGTTTTCGAGGTGGGATGCCCCCTCGCTCGACGTAGGCAGCAACTGAGAGCGGATGTTGCGTCCGTGCAACTATGTCGTGCCAGAATGCGCCGGTTCCTTCGCCAAGCAGTTTCTCTGTAATTTCTTCGGTAAGGGTTGGTCCATAAACCTGGAGTTCACTTTCTTTGCCGATCGACATATCGAAGCGAGTTAGCAGGAAAGACGGGTAATCAGCGTCGTGGTCTGAATGATGGTGAATGAAAAACAACCGGTCGACTTGGGTGGACTGAAATCCTGCTTTGTGCAGTTTGTAGTTAGCCGCATGACCACAGTCAAACATCAACCACTCATCACCGATTCCTACGAGGAATGACGAGCCCCAGTGACCCATGTCAGGCGCTGGCGTTCCAGTACAAAGCATTATTACTCTAGGGGCCATTTCCAATTCCTTCCGTAACCAGCCTGCTGTCAACCTACCCCTCTCCCCACAGCGGAACCTATGAACATCAAAACCATGCATATATGGCATTACAGGGTGAGGGGTGTGTGTTAGCCTCCCCGCAATCCGACAGCATTCAGGTGATTCAGCTACTTGATAGAACTCAATTCAGTTTCAAAATCTTTCGACAGAGTTGTCGATAATTCCTCGTTATGGCGCAAGGCCATCTCACGCCCTGTGACAGAAAAAGTTACCGCGATAGAAGAACTGGATCTCTCAATCAAGCAAGGGGAGTTCTTTTCGCTGCTTGGACCCAACGGGGCTGGCAAGACTACGACCGTTCGCATGATTTGCACGTTGCTGCTGCCAGATACTGGATTTTGTTCCGTTGCGGGCTTCGACACCGACTAGGATGCAAGAGCGGTGCGCAGAAACATCGGAGTCTCAATCCGAGGTGAACGCAGCGTCTACTGGAAACTCACTGGTCGACAGAATCTGGAGTACTTCGCAAATCTGTACGGCATCCGAGGTTCGAGCGGACGCGATAGAGCAATCGAAGTAAGTCGCCTGGTCGGGCTTGAAGAACAGTTCGATGACTACGTTGAGCACTACTCCATGGGGATGAAACAACGCTTGGCAATCGGTGCTTCGTTGATTCATCGTCCCAGCGTCTTGGTTCTTGACGAACCGACCATCGGGCTCGATCCAAATGGCGCTAGAAGTTTGCGCAAATTATTGCGGGAATTGTGTAAAGAGCATGGAGTCACCGTGTTGTACACCACTCACTACATGCTTGAGGCCGAAGAATTGTCTGATCGCCTCGCAATTATCGACAAAGGCAAAAAAGTGATTGAAGGTGAGCCGGCACAAATCCGATCCGAATCTCGGAGCTCGAACTTGATCGAGATACAAATTGCGGGCTCCGTCGATGGAGAAAAACTTTCGCACCGGTTACGAGATTCACGGATTGTGAAAACTGTCCTGGCTGTGAATGAGGAACGCGCCGGGACGAGAATCCGACTTGAATCAGAGTCCGACGTGAGTTCCGTTACTGATATTTCTTCGTTGCCACAGTTTCAAGGTTTGGAACTTCAGTCGATAGAACTTGTCCGTCCTTCGCTCGAAGACGTATTCGTCCAGTTGACCGGTTCGAGGTTGACCGAAGGAGGAATCGTCCAGCGTGTCTAGCTCATTCGTGACTAAGACAGTAGAAACACGTTTCTCTCGGAACTTTATCTCGTACTGGTTGGATTCTTGGACTATCGCCAGGTACTCGATTCTGACCTTTAGTCGTTACCTGTCCTGGTTT
>Ga0181585_10006389_pt1 | contig 10102 bp, 9 predicted proteins | sample 071ome_29_FD_132469 | JGI IMG/M metagenome (GOLD analysis project Ga0181585, IMG submission 132469) | Coastal salt marsh microbial communities from the Groves Creek Marsh, Skidaway Island, Georgia - 071407BT metaG (megahit assembly) | ecosystem: Environmental > Aquatic > Marine > Intertidal zone... | reverse complement strand
TGATCGCGTTGGCGTCGCCGACGCTCAAGGCGAGCACCGTCGTGGACGCGTCCACGGGTGGGAGCATGTCGAGCTCTATTCGAACGTCGAGTGGGATGTTTCTAGTCAAGGGTGAGGATGAAATCGTGGCGAGCATCGAGCGGAGGATCGCGTCGTGGACGCACGTGCCGATAGAACACGGGGAAGGATTTCAGGTGTTGAGATACGAGCTCGGGCAAGAGTATCGTCCGCACTACGATTACTTTCACGATAACGTCAACACGCAGCGAGAAAAGGGCGGACAACGCGTGGCTACGGTGTTGATGTATCTCAGTGACGTCGATCGGGGCGGTGAGACGATATTTCCCGATGCGAAGGATGGCGAGCGAGCGACGTCGGAAGCGACGAGTTGCGCCGCGGGAAAATTGGCAGTGAGACCTAAAAGAGGAGACGCGCTCTTCTTCATGAGCCTTCATCACAACACGACGCAAGATCTCTCGTCAAATCACGGTGGGTGTCCAGTGATCCAAGGGGTCAAGTACAGCGCGACAAAGTGGATGCACGTCGCTCCGATACAGGACGCCACTGCGGGCGTCAAATTTCCTCCGGGCGTTTGCAAAGACGTCAATCCTTCGTGCAAGGCTTGGGCAAAATCGGGAGAGTGCAAAAAGAATCCAACATTCATGGTGGGCAGGAATCAAGCGAACGGGAGCTGCATGCGTTCGTGCGGGGCGTGTCCTCCGGGGACTCGCGACGCTTAGCCAAGTAGCAATAGACTCATCGACCGGTACGGTTTTAACTAGGAATATCACAAATTCATTCATCCTAAATCGAGCTAAGCAGGACTCTTCACGTCCTGTTTTGGCGCTGTCCCGTGACTTCGGCAGGAAGCGGCCTGTTGAAGCCACCCTTGCGATTCATGTACTGACGCGCCTGGCGCTTTGTGTTCTTTTGCACTGCAGAGGCGTTGGCAAACTCGTCATCGACGCGTTGACCCTGAGTCGTGTTGAAGCCGCTGAATCCCATCATGCGCATCATCATTGCTTCTTCATCTTCCTCGCCATTTTCTTCCGGGGCGCCATTCCCCGGTGGCGGGGGCGGAGGAGGAGGAACCTCAGCCCTCTTACCACCCCCGCGCGGCGGCGGAGGAGGAGGAGGCACGTCCATCTTTATTCGCTTCAGCTCACCCTCCTCGACTCGATCGTCCGGAGGCGGAGGAACTTCCCGTCTATTTGATCCAGCGTGTCCGCCTCCGCCGCGTCGCGGCGACCTCGAGCGAGACCTCGAGCGAGACCACGAACGAGACCGCCGCCGACGTTTGCGTCCGCCGTCGCGCGAGTCGTCTCTACCGCGCCCACCGTACCGCCCACGCGGCGGTGATCTCGAACGCGAACGCGAACGCGACCAGGATCTCGATCTCGACCGCGAACGCGAACGCCGTCCGTATCCTCTTCTCGACGGCGACCGACTCCTCGACCGGCTCCGGCTCCAATCGCGTCGACCTCTCCCTCGACCGCCGCCGCGTCCACGACGATCCCCGTCATCACCGTCTCGCCGCCCGAACCCGCGGTCAGACCCATCCCTCCCGCGTCCGTACCCCATCGCGCGCTTTGGCGTCGACGTTCACGGCGCTTTCCGTCCTAAAACTTTCGCGAGTTTCTCCTCCTCCGCTCTCGCGCCGTCAAAGTGCGCCACCCAAGACGCCGGACACGCCCGCTCGTACGCCTCTCTCAACCTCGCGCACGCCGCCGCCGCCCCCGACGCGTTCTTCCCGCTCGTCCGTTCCCCGCCGCCGCGTCCGTCCGTCTCGCACGCCGCCGCGTAAAACGCGTCTCTCGCCTCGTGACACCCCTCTCTCGCCCGCCTGATCGGTCCAGACGCCGCCGACGGTCCAGACGCCGACGCCGACGTCGACGTCGACGCGCGTGACGACGAAATCTTCACCGTCGCGTCGTTCGCCCTCCACCGACGGTCGTCACCACCGTCGGCGATCGGTGCGATTCAATCGGATTCGATTCGATTCGATTCGATTCGATTCGATTCGCGCGCGCGCGAGTCGCGCTCCACGCGTTTGTGTGTATTGTTGTTTTCTGCTCAAGATGAAAGAAAACACACAAACACGCGGCGCGCGAACGTACCGTAAAAAAAAGGCGAAGAAGAAGAGGAGAATAAAAAAAAGACCGACCGGACCGACCGGACCGTATTTGATCCCCGAAACGACGAGTCGTGACCCGTCCGTCAACGACCGACCCCCCCTACCTATCATCCTCCCGGTATTGACGCGACCTGAGACGCTCCACGCTCGACCTGAGACGCCGACGGGGCGTCGATCGGGTCGAGCCGGTCGATCTCGAACCCGAACTCGGACCGGACCGTCGACGGACGACCGGCGCGCGCGCCTTCGGAGTCGCCTTCGGAGTCTCGCGTGAACGATCTCGCGTTCGAGTCGATCTCGATCTCGCGACCGGTCGACGAACCGACGAACCGACGAACCGACGAATCGAGCGGGACGACGGACCGAATCGAGGCGAAGAACGCTTTTTCGCGGCAACGAACGAACGAAGGAAGGAGCGAACCGAACGACGAGGCGGATCGACGACGATGTCGAGGAAGAACGCGCCGAACGCGGCGAGCGAGGAGGAGGAGGAAGAGGAGGAGGAGGAGGAGGTCGGTGATGACGTCGAGGAGGAGGTACGATTCGGACGACGACGACGACGACGCGACGCGAAGGAGGAAGAAAGAGGGCACGACGAAAAGGGGGGGAAACGCGGTGGAGCGGTGGAGTTGGGTCCAGGGTGGATGGTTTGTATGTGTAAACAGTATGGTTTTGGGATTGGTTGACACGTGGCAGCCGCGCGGGTCGAAGAGCGAGGCGAACGCGAGGCGTCGGTCGGGTCGCGCGCGGAAGAGCGGGCGAGGAGCGGGTCCGGCGATGGGTGTTTTGTTCTCGTTTACGCGCGTCGATGCGCTCGGTGAGTGGTTTACTGACGAAGAATGACTTTTTTTTCGCGCGCGCGTCGGCGGGAACGTAGGGAAAGAGCGACAAGGCTTCGAAAAAGGCGACGACGTCGCAGTACCGAGGGGTGAGACAGAGACCGTGGGGGAGCTGGGCGGCGGAGATTCGGGACCCGAATCGCGGAGCGAGGCTTTGGCTCGGAACGTTTGATACGGCGGAGGAAGCGGCGCGGGCGTACGATGCGGCGGCGAGACATATACGGGGACCGAACGCAAAGACAAACTTTCAACTGGCGCCCGGAGAGGAGCCGCCGCCGTTTGTGCTGCCGGAACCGCCGAGCGGCGGACGCGGCGGTGGTGGTGGAGGAGGAGGCGGTGGACGCGGTCGAGGCGGTGACGGTGGGTTGCCGTCGACGGCGCACGCGGGCGTCGGGTCGTCCAAGGGTCCGAATGTGCCCAAAAAGCAAAAACCAGGCGGAAAAGTGCCCAGCACCATTTTTGGCTTTGGCGCCGGGTCGCCGGCGCAAGGTGGAACGCCAAAACGCGGTTCCATAGGTTTTGGGAGCGGGAACGATCTCTCTGCCCTCGTGAACGCCAACTTGGCGCTCGCGAACCAGAACCTCGCGATGAGCGGCTCTGCTCGCAAAGAACCAGAGAATGGTTTCATCAAGCTCTTCGCCAACGGAGGCGCCGACGGGACGCCTTCGAGTACCGGTGGATCTCCGTTGATCATGCCCGACTCGATCGAGTTGGGGGATGGATTGCAAGGTATGAGTAGCGAAATCCCGGTGATCCACGGTAAGCGAGATCGAGGGCCGAGCAGTGCGTTCTTTGGAACTTCTTTCGGCGTCGCCGGCTCTTTTGGCTCGATGTTTCCTCCGGATATGGGATTGGGATCCACGCCCGATGGAGAGGGCATGAATTTTTACGGTGAGTTTGGTATGTCACCGAACGATCGATCAGCACACGGTGGATCGGATTTCGTGGTGGGAAGTCTGGGGACGCTCGCAGATTTGCACGACGCGCTACCCGCCGTGGGGTCGCTCGACCTCGGCAGCCCGATCGATTTGGACAGCATCATGAATTCTTTACCGAGAAATAGCGCCGGCAAGTCCCAACCGATGACGTCTATACTCGGTAAACCAAAGAAGCAGGAGGAAGTCTCTCCTTTAGGTCGCGCTTCAACGCGGAAATCGCGTTCTAAGAGCGCCATCGATGCAATGGCCGTGTTCAAGTAGGCAAGTTCACTCAGTTTCTTCAGCACTTTAACTGTACATTGTCAAGACGTGGTTGATTGACGACGGCAGAGTCGGATTCGATCAATCATATAAGTACCATTTTTTGTAAAGTATATTCGTACACTTCATATCAAAAGAAGTTCCATGATTAAATGATTTCAATTAAAACACTGACATGGCTCTCTAAAGCGCCGCGAGAGGTCTCTTTTGCCCTCCCGGTCGCTTCGGCTAAAAAAAAGCAGTTTTGTTTTGTTTTTTTTCTCTGGCTATATGTACGCCACGACCCGTTCGCAGACGCTGAAGCGTACCGTCTTCAAACGTTCGAGCGCCACCCAATGTGGAAGAAAGCGCGCGTGCGATCCTTAGATCTTGAAGGAACCGCCTTCGGCGATGTTCAAGCCACCCTTCGGCTTGTATTGGCCGCTCTTGAGGTCGTCCTCGTAACCCGCGCCGATGACGGAGGAGTCACGCACAGACTTTTCGAGCAACCAGTCGAGGAAGCCCTTCTTCTCACCAGCCTACGCGACGAACGAGGAAAGAAAGAATCGCAGCGTTTCCGTCAGTGTCTTCTTCAGTCAGTTTAGTTTCCCCGGCGCGCGCGCCCTCGTCCTACATAAAAAAAACCGCATCCATCCAACCCTCATCCAATGTGTTTATCTTTCCACAAACTTTGACGAGTAATGAATCGTCAAAATCCGACAGGCACGGTAACAAAATCCATCCCATCCATCCTCGTCAGGCGGGCTCGATCGGTCGAACGATCCGATCCATCGAGCGATCGGTTCGACACTCTCCCGTCGACCCCGGGGCGCGGACGACGTCGAACGCGTCGCCGCATCCTCCCGTCCTCCCCGCGTTCCTCCTCGTCCGCGCGTCGTCGGCGTCCGCGCCGAGTCGTCACGGACCGAGACCGATCGACGTCGGCGACGACCCGATCCTCTCCCGGTTCGCCACACCGACGGACGGCATCGAATCGCGCGCGCGCGCCGTCTCCGTGAAAACACGCACCTTGCCCGCCGGCTTCTTGGCGGCAACCTTTCTGGTACCGGTGCGCGGGGTGTTCGCGGCGGCGACGATGACTCGGGTGGTGCTCACGGCAAGCATGGTTCGCGTGGGTCGTGTTCGCGGGGTTCGTAAGTGTCGCTCGCCTCGCCCGTTCGCGTCGTCCCCGCGCCCTTCGCCGGGACCGCGGTTCACTGATTGATGGGGGAAATCTGTGTTTAAAGAGGGCGTGACTTCGCAGCGTGACACGCACGTGATGAGTTTATTTATATGGATTCATAATTAAATTAAATACGATCGTGTGGGTCGGATCATTTGGTCATAAATCTCCATCCGTCCGAATTCTTCCGGCTCGACCCCGACGAGGACGACCGCGCCCGTCGCGGCTTCCCTCTCTCTCGCACGCGAAACAAGCAAGCATGGTGCGTGGGCGGAAGCGAACACCGTGAACGCGACGGGACGCGACGCGCTCGAAACGAACGCGATGGAAAGGAAGAGAAGAGACTGACGAACGATGCGTGATTTTATCCGGTACACAGGGTCGCGTTCGCACGAAGACGGTCAAGAAGGTACGCACGGATTCACGACGCGAAGCGAAACGAGGCGGAAAAACCCTAAGCGTGTGGGATCGAGGAAGGATCTCGGACGCCGGGTAGCGACGACGCGCGATGCGACGGGGGCGATGAGCTGCTTGAGAGATGCGTGATGACTGACGCGAATGTGTTCTTTCGAATTTCCTCCACCACGCGCAGGCCTCTCGCCAAATCATCGAGAAGTACTACTCTCGTCTCACACTCGACTTTGCGACGAACAAGCGCATCGCGGATGACATCGCCATCATCCCGTCCAAGCGCTTGCGCAACAAGATTGCTGGTTTCACCACGGTACGTTTGGATGATGAGAATGTTTTCGCGGACGATGCGGGCGCGACGGAAAGGATCGTCGAACGTCGCGCGGAAGCGCTCGGAGTTTGGATCTTTGGGTTTGGGAAGCCAGTAGGGTCTCACGAGGGTGGCGGGCCGCGCACGCGCGTTTGGGTTTGGAACCTCTCGACTAACGATTTCGTTTGTTTTTTCACCCGTCACAGCACTTGATGAAGCGTATCCAACGTGGCCCGGTGCGCGGTATCTCTCTCAAGCTCCAAGAGGAGGAGCGTGAGCGCCGTATGGATTTCGTGCCGGAGAAGTCTGCGCTCGACGTCGACGCCATTGAAGTTGACCGCGACACCATGGACATGTTGAAGTCCATGAACATGGGTCAGCTTCCGGGCGTCACCGTCTCTAGCCGTACCGGTTACAAGGGTGGTCGCCGTGACCGCTAAACGACACGTTAGGTGATGAATAGCGGCGAGTAAAGGGGAAACTTTGTGATTCTGAATAGAAGGATATCTTTACAAATACTCGTGTTTGCCTATTGACCCGTTTAATGAATTTCTCGCTCGCATGCCTCGCAAAATATCCTGTCGCTCCACGCCCGTTCGCTCGACCGGCGCGGGTACTTCTTCTACGGCGCGTTCGGCGCTTCTTTCCGGACTCGCCGCCGGCGTTTCAATCACGACGGTATCGTCATCATCAGCGCGAGACATGTCCAGTTGAATGGGCGCCATATCGTTCTCCTTGTTTTCTGTCACGCTAGAACTCACTCGTTTCGGTTTGCGCAGCTCCAACTGTGAGTTTCTCTTTACGGTGAAGGAGTGTGACTTTCCGAGCGGTTGGACCGCGGGGAGGCCGGTTTGCGATTTCGCCACGGTTTTCGCCGCGTACTCCCTCGCGCTTTGCAGCTCGATCAAATTTTGAACCTCTGTGACAATGTCTTCGAAAGTCGGTCGCATTTTTGGATCTTGATCCCATGCTTTCCGCATCAAATCTCTATATAGATTTGCTTCGGGATACTGCGGGCCAAATGACGTCGTTTCATCCGGTCGCTCGCCTTCATCCACTGCGCTGAGGATTTGGTAGACGTTCAGTTCTTTGAACGGAGTCTTGAGACTTTGAATTTCCCAGAGAACGATTCCATAAGAGTACACATCCGAAGCCTTGCTGTGTTTACCGTCTTTTAAAACCTCGGGAGCCATCCAACGAGGCGAGTGAAGCGAACACGAACCGTCGCGCTCGCCTGAGCCAACGATTTCGTCGTGCACGCGCGAGAGGCCGAAATCACCAACCTTGACGCGATAATATCGGTCCACCATCAAGTTTGCACTCTTCAGATCGCGATGCAAAACTGGAACGTCGTGAAGATAGAGCATTCCAGCCGCAGCTCCCAGAGCCATTTGTAAGCGGACTTTCCATAAAAGTTGCGGCGCTCCGGGTTTCATGTGACGTTGCAACACTGAGAAGAGCGAACCTCTCGTACAGAATTCTACCACAATCGCTGGGGTCGAGCGGACGACTCCTAAAAGGAGTACGATGTTTGGATGTCTCAGCTGTGTCATGATACTCACTTCTTTCTCCAGCTCATCCATGGAACGAACAAACTCTTTGGAACTTTGACTGACGTCAATGTCCTTCATGCTCATAAACTTGACGGCGACATCAATGTGGTTCCACGAGGCTCGGTAGACTTGACCGAACGATCCTTCTCCAATCTTGGCTAGATTTTTCAAGTGTTCGTAAGGTATCGTCGACGTCGTTAAAAGCGCCGCTGGCTCGGGTGTTCGTTTCGCGGGCATAAACTTTCCCTCGCCTGGAGATCCAATCTCCCCGACGTCGCTTCTTCTCGTCTTCCCGAGCGCTGGTTGACGCACTTTTCCAAGCACCGCTTCCAACTGCGTCAAGGGCCAATACATGATGCTTCCGAAACGACCAACGGTAACTACACCGATCGATCCGCCACCGTCCACATGCGTCAAGCCCACGAGACCGCTTCCGTGAGCGATGAGCTTGCTCGATCGAAATTCAATCGAAAAGTGTTCCGAATCTTCAGAGTTTGCGAGCGTATCGGCGTGCAGAGACGCCTCGTGGAGATCGTGCGCCCCAGGAAGAGGCCATAACGTGAGTTGGCCGTTCGCGTGCCCTATTATGAGCACGCGTTCAACAGCAACCGCGCCGACGACGTTCTTGCCAAAGTATTGCGAAAACGGAGAATACGACCACTCCTCCACCGCTTTGAAGCCATTCGTAATGTTCAATATGCGATGACCAGCGGCGACGGCACATTGACCGCCGCCCCATATCTGCACCGCCCCCGTGTCGTGCACGCTTACTATCAGATCCGACACCATGGGGTGCCTCATGAGTGCCACGATGTAGCCGAGATCTTCTAGACTCTCCACGCGCGAGCACTCTCCGGATTCGAGGTGCCAAATTTCGAGCGCGAGCTCGCGCTTGCAAGCCACAAACACGCTGTCGTTTGACAGTAAAATACAATTGACCGCTTTGCTTTTTTTCCGCGCGATACCGTTAGCGTAACTCGGGCGATCGCTGGCGTCCGTGCCGACGATTTCTCGCAAAACCTTCAACGCCCTCGCGTTCGCCCCAGGTATCGAAGGCGCATGCGCCTCCACCTCAAACATCGACCCGTCCTCGCATCCGACCCATGCCCGGTCCCGATCGAGCGCCTCGATAGCCGTCACCGGTTCACCCCGTCGCACGTACGTATCACTCGTCAACGAACCTAAGTCGCTATCCCAAGTCATCACCCGTCCATCTCTCGTGCCTGTCCAGAGCACGGAGGATCCGTACGGGGCGCTCTTCATCGACACCACGGGCGTCGACCCGAGAGACACTCGTCCCGCGACGTCTGCGCCGCCGACACTGCTGCCGACGCACAAGAGCCCACTGCTTCCGCCGACGCTCGATTCCGACACCCCGGGCATTCCATCAATCTGTCGCTGCCCTTGCAAAAACAAATCGTACGCGCTCAACCTGGGAAACGCCCCGCCCGTCGACCACCACAGCTCTGAACGGTCGGACCCCGCGGCGCACATGGCCAACACGCCTGATCCAAGAATCGTATCGATCGTCTGCCCAAAACCCCCACGAAGCAACCTTCGCCTCGTATCCCCGATTCCACCCCCCAGGGTCACTCCGAGCCGTCCAGACGCCCCAGTCAAGTTCCACAACTGTCGTTCGAGCACCTCCAAGTCGTATCGCGTCTCTTCAAATTTTTTATTCGTCTTCCACGAAACCGCCGACCTCACCAGCTTTTGCGCCGTCGTGTACGTCCCGTACACCTCCGCCAACGCCGTCGCCAACTGTAACCGCCCTTGCACGCTCACCGCGTATCTCCTCGCCTGCCTCGCCCCGGATTCATCCAACATTCCGTACACCCCCTTCGCCTCTTCGAGCGCCAACATCGTCGCCTGCGCCTGCCCGTACAACTGCCAGCACTTTTCCCGGTGCGACACCGCCGCCCGCGTCGACGCCTCGAGCGCTCGCGCCCACTCGTCGCACCGTTCAAACGCCGTCAGTGCGTTCGCCGTCGACGCCGTGGACGCGGACGCCCGTCGCCGGGACGCGTCGGCATCGTCAGCGTCGACGACATCAGCCGCGCGCACCAGCTCCACGCCGGGCGTCGTCCTCGTCGACATTACCACCGCCACGCGCGCCGCGACGGCCTCCACGACGACGAGAAGAGGCGCGGGAACCTCTCCGAGGGGTCGTTCCGCCCTTAGACGGAGCCGAGACCGAGACCGAGACCGAGCGCGCGCGCGCGCGGGGCACTCCCGCGCGCGCGTCCGCGACCGACCGACGCCGAAAGCCTCGACACTCGTACTGTATACACAAATAACCCAAATAACACAAATAACACAAAGGATGAGGTACTCGGCTCAAGTAGTATCGGCTCATGTATCGTCTGTTAAACATGTTCAATACGTAGGTTTTATCACTACATTGATAGGTAAACACCTTATGTTTAGCATCGATTTCCATCATCGCCTTCGGTCGGACGGAAGCTGAGCGGAAGGGGTCGTCGCGACGACACTC
>Ga0181585_10006381_pt1 | contig 10107 bp, 11 predicted proteins | sample 071ome_29_FD_132469 | JGI IMG/M metagenome (GOLD analysis project Ga0181585, IMG submission 132469) | Coastal salt marsh microbial communities from the Groves Creek Marsh, Skidaway Island, Georgia - 071407BT metaG (megahit assembly) | ecosystem: Environmental > Aquatic > Marine > Intertidal... | reverse complement strand
CTTGATGTTCATCAAGGAAATGGGACTGCTTCTATTTTTAAAAATGATATGAATGTTTTTACATTATCATTTAATGGCAAAAAAAATTATCCTTTTAAGAAAGAAAAAAGCGATTTAGATATTGAGTTTGATGACGGTACCGAAGATATAGAATATCTAACTAAGCTTGAAGATGTAATTCCTAATATTATAAAAATTTTAAATCCTGATTTTATATTTTATTTGTCTGGTGTTGATATACTAAAAACTGATAAATTAGGTAGACTCAGCTTAAGTATTGAGGGTTGTAAAAAAAGAGATAGTATAGTATTAAATCTGTGTAAAACCTTTAACATCCCTTTACAGATAAGTATGGGAGGTGGATACTCAAAGAATATTGAAGATATCATTAATGCCCATTGCAATACATTCAGGCTAGCAAAAGAAATTTATTTTTAAACCTTACTTTTTTTGCGCACAACATTCTTCATCTTCGCACTGACAATATTTTAAATTATAAATATGTAAAAATGCAAGATTTGATGCTGCTATATAAGTTGCAAATTCCGGTAAGTTATAGAATCCTATTTCTTCATTAAGAATTAAAGCAGATAGAAAAATAAAACCTAACCAAAGTAAAGGTTTCATTATTTTTCTCGATGTATTTTTTACCGAGCCATATACAGCAAAAAAAGAAACAATAATAAAAATGAAATTAAGACCTGTCCACCAAAATGGGACAAAAAATAGTAACGGAGTTACAATACAATGGATTAAACACAAAGTTGATGAGGCAGCTCCAAAAATGTCTGAATTTTTTAATATTATTCTCATTAATTTTTTAATTAGTCAGCAAAAAAACAAATATAAATTATAATATCAAAGTTAAGATAAGATTTTAATAATGAACATTTTGGTATAAATTAGTAAAATTATAGATGAATGACACGTCACATTTCAAAAATACTGATCTTAATTTCCTTTATTTCTTGTAATATGAAAGATAGAGTTCCTTCAGCAGAAAAAATTAAAAAAGAGTTAATCGCTCATGAAGATATTAGAATAGATAATTATTATTGGCTCAATGATAAAAATGACAAAAATGTCATTAATTATTTAAATGATGAAAACAATTTCACTCAAAAAACATTAAAAAATACTGAAGATTTGCAACAGATTTTATTTGATGAAATGAAATCAAGAATAAAAGAAGATGACATGTCTGTTCCATATTTTTTTAATGAATATTGGTATATAAAAAGATTTGAAAAAGGAAAAGACTATCCAATTTATTCCAGAAAATATAAAAGCTTAGAAAATGATGAAGAAATATTACTTGATGTAAATAAATTGGCATCAAAGCATGCTTACTATAGTGTTGGCAGTATTAGTGTTAGTCCAAATAATAGAATATTAGCGTATAGTTTTGATACACTATCACGAAGATTATATTCAATAAAATTTTTGGATTTGAAAACAAAAAAACAATTTAAAGAAACTATTAAAAATACTACTGGCTCTATTACTTGGGCAAATGATAATAAAACAATTTTTTATTCAAAAAAAGAAGATAAAACTTTGAGAGTAAATAAAATTTATAGACATCAATTAAATTCTGATATCAAGAATGACATATTAGTATTTGAGGAAAAAGATGATCAGTTTAGTACTGGAGTTTATAAAACTAAGTCACAGGAATTTTTAGTTATCGCATCAAGAAGCACTTTAACAACAGAAATGAGATTTCTTAATGCTAATACTCCCAATGAAAAATTTCAACTATTTACAAAAAGGGAGAAAAACCATGAGTATAGTATAAATCACTTTGGCGATAGTTTTTACATATTAACAAATTCTCAAAATTCTAAAAACTTTAGGATTATGCGTTGTTCTGTTAAAGACACTTCCATATCAAGTTGGGAAGAAATTATACCACACAGTAAAGAAATTTTAATTGAAGATATTGAACTATTTGATGAATATTTTGTCATTTCTGAAAGAGAAAAGGGATTGGTCAAATTCCGAATTAAAAAATGGAAAACAAACGATGAATTCTATCTTCCTTTTGAGGGCCAAACATATAATGCCTCATTAGGTATTAATCTCGATTTTAATTCGAAAAAACTTAGGTATAACTTTACATCTTTAACTAACCCTTCTTCTGTAATTGAGTTTGATATGTCAAAAAAAACAAAGAATATTTTAAAAGTACAAGAAGTAGTAGATAAAAATTTTAAATCGAGTAATTACGAATCTAAGCGTGTATGGGCTATTTCTCATGATGGCACACAAATTCCGATATCTATAGTAAAAAGAAAAGAAACTGTTTACAGTGAAAATACTCCTCTTCTACTATATGGATATGGCTCATATGGAATAACAATTGACCCATATTTTTCATCAACAAGATTAAGTTTACTTGACAGAGGATTTGTTTTTGCAATTGCTCATATCAGGGGAAGTGAATATTTGGGAAGAGATTGGTATGATAATGGTAAATTATTAAAAAAGAAAAATACATTTTTAGATTTTATTTCCTCAGCAAAATATTTAATAAGTGAAAATTACACATCTAGTAAAAACCTTTATGCAATGGGAGGCTCAGCAGGTGGCTTATTAATGGGAGCCGTAATCAATATGGAACCTGAATTATTTAATGGAGTTATTGCAGCTGTACCATTTGTAGATGTCATGACAACTATGCTAGATGAGTCTATTCCATTAACAACACTTGAGTATGATGAATGGGGTAATCCAAATGATTTAGAATTTTATAACTATATGCTATCCTACTCACCATATGATAATGTTTCGAATCTTAATTATCCCAACCTACTTATTACAACTGGGCTTCATGATTCCCAAGTACAATATTGGGAGCCTGCAAAATGGATAGCAAAACTTAGAGATTATAATAGATCAAAAAATCATCTCTTACTTCACACAAACATGGAAACAGGCCATGGAGGTGCATCGGGAAGATTTAATGCACTAAAAGAAATTGCAATGGAATATGCGTTTCTAATTGGTTTAGAACAAAAGCTATTCTGACGATTCAGCTAAAATTATTAGAAGATCTATAAATAAGTTTATAATATCAAGATATAAATTTACGGCAATATCAATTGCTGTTGACCAAGATGAATCACCAGCTGAAATTGCCTTTTCCAATCTATTAAAATCATAAATTAAATAAAAAGTAAAAATAATTACTCCTGCATAAGCTTGTAACAATCTTCTTCTTTTAGATTTAAAGTAAAAAGCGTTAAGAAACACCATAATAATTAATGCAAAAAGGCATATAAATAAAATAGGGCCTAAAAAACCAAAATCATAATCAAATGAAATATTAATAAGAGCTGTCAATAAAACAGCCAGGGTTGTGCCAATTAAAGCTTGAAAAAACAATATTTTGCCATTCTTGATTATATCTATCATGTGGAAGAACATTTTTTTCAAAATCATCTTTTAATTTTCTAAATTCATCCGATTCTCTTTCAAAAATTTTTTCAGGTGAATGTTTAAAGTAATAAACCGTATGTTTTTCTTCTTTTGTACCAAAAAATTTTTCGATGTTGGATTTTTCAACTTTTGCATCAGACTTAGAAACAACCTGTTTTGATTTTAAATATTTTCTAAACTTAAAATTTTCTCCTATGTATGCGATTGTTGGTCCAAGAGACCATCCCATGAATAAAGAAAAACCCCCAACAAAAATTATATTCATTGGGTAAGTTTCTGCATTAAACATTATAAGAAATAGCATTAAAAAACTTCCTCCAACTGTAATAAATGTTTCTAAAGGTGTTTCAAAAGCTTTATTGATTCTAGCTGTAAATGTTGTTAGAACTAACATGCCTCCAAGTATCATAAAAGTTCTTGATAATAATAAGTTTGACTCTATACAATAAAATAACAAAATTCTTTAATTTTAAAAATATTCATATAAATACTATCTTTTAATTATGAAAAAATTATGCTTATTAATCTTATCAATATTATTGATTTCATGTAATAATGGAATTGATAAACCTAGAATTGGTATAGCTGGAATAGCTATTGAATCCAGTACTTTTTCCCCAGCAAAAACAACTGAGAGAGACTTTAATATAAGATTAAGTGGTGAAATTTTTAGTAGTTATAGTTTTTTTGACCAATCATACATTGATAAAGCGGATTGGTTTCCTACAATGCGAGCTAGAGCCTTACCTGGAGGAGTTGTGACAAAAGAATCATATGAGTCTATGGTAATTCAAATTATTGAGATGACAAAGCAAACTCTTCCCTTAGACGGTTTGTTTTTTGATATTCATGGAGCTATGAATGTTGAAGGCATGGAAGATCCTGAAGGTGATTTTATCGAAAGAATTCGTAAAGTTGTTGGTCCTAAAACTCTAATTTCAACATCAATGGATTCTCATGGAAATGTTTCTGAAATATTAGCTAAACATTCTGATTTGATCACTTGTTATAGAATGGCTCCTCATGAAGATGCCATGGAATCTAAACAGAGAGCCTTAGACAACTTAATTTATAGACTTAAGTCAGGAAAAGGAAAACCTAAATATAAAGCTTGGATCCCTGTACCAATATTATTGCCAGGAGAGAAAACAAGCACAAGGGTTGACCCTGGAAAAACATTATATAGTAAAGTAGCTCCAATGACTGAAAAAAAAGGAGTTATTGATGCTGCTATTTGGGTTGGATATGCTTGGGGAGATGCACCAAGAAATCATGCTGTTGTAATGACATATGGAGATAATAAAAAACAAGTAGTTGAAAGCGCTGAAGAGTTGGCAAAGGATTTTTGGAATTTCAGACATGATTTTGAATTTGTTGCTCCGACAACTGACATTGAGGATGCATTTAATAAAGCATTTAATTATCTTAAAGTTAGAGAAGATAAAAGGCCATTTATAATAAGTGATATGGGTGACAACCCAACAGCTGGTGGTGCTGGAGATGTAACTTGGACACTAGATAAAATATTAAATAAGGACGAGTTTAAAAGGAACGATAGTCCTGAAATTATTTACGCTTCAATTCCAGGTCCAGATTTAATTAATAACGCATTTAAGGTTGGAATTGGTAATTATGTTGAGGGAATGGTTGGAGCTATGGTTGATGATAGATATTCCCCTCCATTAAAAATTAAAGGAATTGTTCATTCACTTAAACAAGGAGATAGAAATGCTGAATTAGAAGCTGTAGTCAAAGTAAACAATGTTTATGTTATAGTTACCTATAAAAGAAAGCCCTACCATTATATTTCTGATTTTACCAACCTAGATTTAGATCCTTCATCATCAGATTTATTGGTTGTAAAAATAGGATATTTAGTTCCTGAACTATATGATATTAGGGGTGATTGGGTGATGGCTCTAACACCTGGTGGTGTAGATCAAGATCTTGAAAGGTTAGGTTATCAAAAAATTAAGAGACCTATGTATCCTCTTGATAAGGATATGGAAGACCCTGATTTATCTGCAAGACTAATTGATTAAAATAAATTCTGAATATTTGCAGAAAATATTTTAACGGCGATAGCCATTAAAACAACACCAAATATTTTTCTTAAAACATTTAGACCAGAATTACCTAAAAATTTTTCTAAAAAGGTTGAACTTTTTAGTACTATATAAACTACAATCATATTAACTATAATAGCAACAATTATATTTAATAAATCATACTCGGCTCTTAAAGTTAGAATTGATGTAAGTGTACCAGCGCCTGCAATCAAAGGAAATGCAATAGGCACAATAGAAGCAGTATCAGGACTTTCCTCTTTAAAAAGAGTAATTCCCAATATAAGTTCAAGTGAAATAAAAAATATAATAAAAGAACCTGCTACGGCGAAAGAGTTAATATCAATTCCAATCAGTGTTAGAATTTGCTCTCCTAAAAATAAAAAAGCAATCATAATTAATCCTGCAACAATAGTCGCTTTCTCAGATTGAATATGCCCTACACTTTTTTTTAAAGAAATTATAATAGGAATACTCCCCACAATATCAATTACTGCAAATAAAATCATTCCAACAGTAAAAATTTCTTTTAAATCAAACATCCGGCAAATTTATATTGTTTTTTATATTTAAAGTCTAAATATGAAAATAAAACTTAAAAATATTTCTGGCTCTCATTCAACTATTGAGAATGAAACTGGAAATTCAATTTCAATAGATAATAAATCTGTAGAAAATCCTAAAGGAGTGTCACCAATGGAACTTCTTTTGATGGGTGTTGCTGGATGTAGTAGTATTGATATTATTTCAATTTTAAATAAACAAAAACAAAATTTTGAAGATTTAATTATTGATGTTGAAGGGGATAGAGAAAATGGGGAACTTCCTGCGCTATTTAAAAAAATTCATGCAGATGTAAGATTCATTGGAAATCTTGATCCACAAAAAGCTTTTAGAGCCTGTGAGCTTTCATTTACAAAATATTGTTCAGTTTCTAAGACACTTGAAGCAACTGCTGAAATTAGCTTTTCTGTTTATGTAAATGGGGAAAAGGTTAGTTAGATAAAAACAAGCCAATATTTGAAATTAATGGAGGGCCTTTAGAATCTATGATTTGTATTCTTACTGTTGAAGTTTTTTGAGAATCAATCCTAACTAATCTTCTATTTCCAATAGTAGATCCTTCAAAAATGTTTTTCCAGCCTGAAGGTGTTTCAATTAAAATTTCAAAGGATTTAATTCTTTGGCCATATTTTATAGCTTCAGAAATTTCAAGTATGTCAAATTCAATTTTTTCATCAAACTTAATTTCAATTAAATTAGAATTAGAGTGTTTTGGAGAAGCCCAAAATGATTCTAAATCTTCATCAATCATTAATTCAGGTTTAAATTTTTCTCTACTAGACTCAACATAAATCCTTGATTTTTTTACTAAATTTTGATCAAAAGCTGATTCAATAAAATTATTTAAACCTCTTAAACTAGCTTCATCATTTTCATGAATTAATCCCCTAGTATCAACAGGAATATTTAGCAATAAGGCAGAATTAAGACCAATTGAATTAAAATAAATATCAATTAATTTATCAACACTTTTAACCTGATCATTTTGTTCTGGATGATAATACCATCCCGGTCTAATTGAAACATCGGTCTCAGTTGGTATCCAATGTGTTCCATTTTCTTGGCCAGCAGAAAACTTGTTAAAATTTAACATACCTGGATATAAACTGTCTTTTAAAATTGGAGACCAAGTTGTTTGATTAGCATAACCTTTTTCGTTACCAACCCATCTTACGTCTGGACCAGCATCGCTAAAAATTACAGCATCAGGTTGAAGTTCTCTAACAATCTTGACTGTATTTTCCCAATCATAATAGTTTTTTTTATCTACTTTTCTGACCTCATTAGCACCACCATAATATCCATCTCCACCATTAGCTCCGTCAAACCAAACTTCAAAAATTTCACCATAATTTGTAAGCAACTCTTTTAACTGATTTCTAAAATAACTGATATACTCGGTTTTTCCATAATCCTCATGATTTCTATCCCATGGTGACAAATAAACACCAAACTTTAGATTATATTTTTTACATGATTCAGCTAAATCTTTTATAATATCTGCTTCACCATTTCTCCATTTTGAATTTTTAACTGAATGATCCGTATAGCTGCTTGGCCATAGACAAAAACCATCGTGATGTTTAGCTGTAATTATTATTCCTTTCATTCCAACTTCACTAATTACCTTTGCCCATTGATCAGTATCAAGTTCAGTTGGATTGAATTGATCTGGATGTTCATCACCAAAACCCCATTCCTTATTAGTGAAAGTATTCATATTAAAATGAATAAAAGCATAATAATCTAGCTTTTGCCATGACAATTGTCTTTCAGTTGGTATGGGATATACCATTTCAATTTCTTCTTTGTTTTTTACGCATGAATAACAAATAATTAATAGAAACGAAATGATAAAAAACTTTTTCATTGACAATAAATTTAAGTTTTGTAATTTAACTAACAAACTAGTATCAATGAATTTAAGTGAAATTCAGGAAAAAGAAATATTTCCAGGACTTAAAGGAAAATTTATTCATGGCGAAAATATTAGCTGGGCATTTTGGGAAGTAAAGAAAGGAGCTAAAGTCGACTTACACAAACATCCTCATGAACAAATTATGCATGTTGTTAAAGGTAAGTTTGAGTTTACTTTAAATAATAAAACAAAAGTTTATGAAAATGGGGATGTGGTTGTAATCCCATCAAACATTGAACATTCCGGATATGCTTTGACTGATTGCAAGCTTATGGATGTTTTTAGCCCTGCAAGAGAAGAATATAGATGAATATATCACTAAAAGGAAAGAATGCGCTTATTGGGGGAAGTTCTAGAGGGCTTGGATATGCAGTTGCAAGACAGTTAGCTATTTCGGGTGCTTCTGTAACCTTGATGTCAAGAAATGAAAAAAAATTAAAGGAAATTATTGCAAATCTTGAAAATGAAACAAAAATTAAACACAATTATCTAATAGTTGATTTTAATAATTTTGATTCCTACAAAGAAAAAATTTCAACTTTTCTTAGCAATAATCCTATTGATATTTTAGTAAATAATACTCAAGGTCCAAAGCCAGGAGATATTGAAAGTCTATCCATTGATGATTACCAAAACGCTTTTGACTTACTATTTAAGTCTGTTGTTCATACAACATCAGTTGCATTGCCATACATGAAAAAAAATAGTTGGGGCAGAGTTTTAAATATGGTCTCAATTTCAGTAAAAGAGCCCTTAAGTTATTTAGCATTATCAAACACAATTAGAGGATCTGTTGTGACATGGGCTAAAACATTAGCTAATGATGTGGCATGTGATAATATTACTGTTAATAATATTTTAACCGGATATTTTAAGACAGAACGAATAGAAGAACTTAATTTTGAAAAAGCAAAAAAATTAAATGTTTCTATTGATCAAGTTTTTGATACAATGAAAAATCAAGTTCCAATGAAAAGAATAGGTAATCCTGAGGAGTTTGGATATTTGGCCTCTTTTTTGTGCTCTGACAATGCAAGCTATATAACTGGTATAAACATTCCTATTGACGGAGGTTTAATAAAATCCTTATAAATGATAGAAACAAAGTCATTAGAATTTAGTTATGATAATAGTTTTGTCTTTAAGTTTCCAGACATAAAGCTTAAGTCAAATGAAAACTTATTAGTTTTAGGGAATTCTGGTATTGGTAAATCAACACTGTTACATAATTTAGCAGGAATTTTACGTCCAAAATCTGGATCAATTAAGATTTTTGATCAAGATATTTCTAAACTATCAGAACTTGAATTAGATAAATTTAGAGGACAAAACATTGGAATTATTTTTCAAAGATCTCACTTTGTTAATTCTCTTTCAGTTGGTGAAAATTTAGAATTGGCTCAGTTTTTAGGCAGAAATAAAAAGGGAAATATAAAAGTGACGCTTGATAACCTAAAAATATTAGATAAAATAAATAAGAAGCCTAAAGAATTAAGTCAAGGTGAAAGACAAAGAGCATCAATTGCTTTAGCTATAATTAATTCTCCTAAACTGATTCTTGCCGATGAACCTACTTCTAGTCTTGATGACACTAACTGTTCAAATGTTATAAAAATTTTGAAAGAGCAAGCTCTTAAACATCAAGCTCAACTAATTGTAATAACTCATGATAGTAGATTAAAAAAACATTTTAAAAAATCTATAACTCTATGAATATTTTTAAACTAAGTATAAAAAATATTTTTAGCAGACCCTTAAGTTCTGTTCTTAGCATTTTACTACTATCATTAGGTGTTAGTATGATTTCTCTGTTGATTTTAATTAATACCGTTTTAAAAGATCAAATGGATAACAATTTAAAGGGCATAGACATGGTTGTTGGAGCAAAAGGTAGTCCACTACAATTAATTTTATCTAGTGTATATCATGTCGATTCTCCCACTGGAAATATTCCGCTTAAAGATGCAAAAGCCATTGAGCAAAATAGAATGGTTGGTTACAGTGTTCCACTACTTTATGGTGATAATTATAGTGGTTATAGAATAGTAGGTACAAACTCAAAGTTTTTTGATTTATACAATTTAAATGTAAAATCAGGAAATTTTTTTGAGGATGAAT
>Ga0181585_10006376_pt1 | contig 10116 bp, 14 predicted proteins | sample 071ome_29_FD_132469 | JGI IMG/M metagenome (GOLD analysis project Ga0181585, IMG submission 132469) | Coastal salt marsh microbial communities from the Groves Creek Marsh, Skidaway Island, Georgia - 071407BT metaG (megahit assembly) | ecosystem: Environmental > Aquatic > Marine > Intertidal... | reverse complement strand
TAACCCAACCCTCAGGTGCTCGAACTTTTGGATGTTGGGTTTACTATAGTAGCCTAACACAGCCCAATGGAGAAGGTTATCAGTTGCAAGGTATTCAAGCTAGTGGAGGATATACATATCAAGGTATATCCGATGGTGGTGATTATTATTATTATATTGGTACTGGTACTGGTGGGCAGTTTAATATAGGTATTCAAGCTAATACATGGTATTATAAGGTACTTACATTTGATGGGTCAACGTTTAAAGCATATTTAAATGGGGTTGTAATACAAAGCGGAAGTGCAAGTCCAGGCACAACAAGTAACACATTTCAAGCAGCAGCAATTAACGGAAACTATCGATTATACGGTAGAGGCTCTGAATGGCAATTTTATGACAGAGAACTAAGTCAGTCCGAAGTTACACAGAACTTTAATGCTGGTAGAGGAAGATATGGAATATGATAAATTTAAATTATACAATTAAAGATGTAATAGTTCAGCCGTTAGAAAATGGTTTATCTGACGTAGTAAAAAGCATAACTATTAATTTAACTTTCACTAATGAAAATAATAATAGTTTTAATTATGATACAATTGTTACATTAGACACACCGAGTGAATCATTTACACCGTTTGAAGATTTAACACAAGAACAAGTTATACAATGGTGTGAAAATAAAATATTTCAAGGTCCGGAATCTAAAGAAAGTGTGATGAATAGAGTGCAAATTATGTTAGCAAACACTCCAGTGAATAAAAAACCGACAAGTTGGGAAGTAACAGAGTGAATTGGCCAGTACCACCAGGAGAATCCAATGGCAGTTAAGATATACGGCTCTAATCGTATTGATTTAGATGGCAACAATGAAACATTCAGTATACGTGCCACGGCTGATGATGAGTTGAATTTTTACAAAGGTGCAAGCACAAAATTGATGGGAATGGATGCAAGTGGATTTGAGAGTAAGCCGAACATACCTGCTTTTTTTGCAAAAAGAACAGATACAGCATCCTTTAGTTCTGGAACATTTGTATTCGATTTAGTAGAATATGATAATACCAATAATTACAACAATACCACAGGTAAATTTACAGCGCCAATTTCAGGATTTTATCATTTTACAACAACATTAGTAGGAGCAAGTGCTGGTGATAGAACTCTGATTCAGTTTAGAGTTAATAACGGTGTTGTTGGATATTTACAAGCATTACAATCTGCTTACAGCAATCAAGAACCGGCAAATACTACTTCAATAACATATTATTTGAATTTAGGGGATGCTATGGAAATATATGTCAACAATTCCGTGAGAACAAATATTTCCAATGTTAATCATTTTTCTGGGCATTTTGTAGGTTAACAATATAGTATGAACCTCCGAACAAAACTACATCAAGATTACTTATTATTAAAAAGTTTATTCACCAAAGAGGAACTGTTTTCATAAATAATATTAATCTTAAAATAAGAAAGTAATAACTGGTAATTTAGGAAATTAATATGAATCAAATTGATAATAAAGAAGGAATGAGAAAATTTCTAGATAGCACTGGTGTTACACTGGAAGATTTAGTTAGAGAAAAAAGAAATGAATTATTAGCAAAAACCGATTGGAGGGTTTTACCGGATTATGCTGGAGATGATCAAGAACAATGGATCATATATCGTCAAGCATTAAGAGATTTTCCACAAAACCAAAATCCAGATTTAGATGAAAATGGTGATTTAACAAATATCAATTGGCCAATACCACCAGGGAGTAATCAATGGGAAAGGTAATAACAGGAGAAGTAGTTCCATCAAATCCTTCGAGTGGAATAGAATTTTCAGGTAATGCTGTTTTTAGTGGAATTAAATCAGCAGATATAAAGATTCAAGACACCAGTTATTCTAGATTAGAATGGTACAATGATAGTGACGCAATTGATTCGAATGATTATTGGATTGCAGAGCATCATAATGATGGTGGTATTAAAATAATGCGCCGAGATAATTCTGCATCTTCATGGGGAAATAATTTAATTTTAAAAGCCGATGGGAATGTAGGAATAGGTACTCAGTCTATTTCAGAAAAATTAACAGTTTCTGGAAATATTACAGCAAGTGGAGATGTTACTAGCACCTCAGATGTAAGAGTTAAAACTGACATAAAACCTATTACAGGAGCATTAGATATAGTAAATAAATTGGAAGGTAAACGATTTAATAAATTCAATAAACCAGGTATAGGATTTATAGCACAAGAGTTGGAACAATACGTGCCTGAACTTGTACATACTGCTAATGATGAGGCAGGCACAAAGTCAGTTAATTATGCCAATATGGTAGCATTATTAGTAGAAGCAATCAAAGAACAGCAAGTTACTATCAATAAATTAGAAAGTAAATTAAATGGCAACTAAATTAACTTCGACTGGTGTAGAATTTACTGGTGCGTCTTCTGCTCCATCTAATCCTGTTAATGGACAAATATACTATGATTCTACTTTAAAAACAATGAGAATGTGGAATGGTTCTTATTGGGACGTTGTTACAAAAACTCAAGATTCTTTTAAGTATCGACAAGTTATAACTACAAGTTATGTAATGTGTGGATATAAATCCGGTACACCATATAAAAATGTAAATAGAATGGTTCATAGTACAGATGTTTGTACAAATTTGGGGGATCAAATGGCATACACTGCAAGTTATAGTGATGCTGCTCCTAGTTTAACTAAAGGTTGGATGTTTGCAGCCGCTAATGCTCATAGCGTAGCAAGTGTTAATGTTATTGCATTTAATTTTGCAACAGAAACTGGAATTGCTGCAAGTAGTAGTAATTATATGGCACAAGCAAGAAATGATGCTGGCACAGCATTTAAAGAGCATGATTATGTACATATATTATCAGGAAGCAATACAGATAAATTTAATTATACTACGGAAACAAGTGCTTTATCTGGATTAGGTATTATAGGTGATGGTACAGGAGGTGGAGTACAAGCTATGTGTGATGAATGGAAAGCCAGAATATATAATGACGGTAGTGGACAAGTTTTACAATTTGCAACAGATACTACTAACAATCAAGAAAGAGTACATAGTGCAACGGGTTGGGGTGTTCATAATCAACAAAAACCTATTAATTCAAAAGTAGGAAAAGGTTACTGCGGACATGAAGGTTCTTATAATGGTGGATATAATTACAGAGTATGGGATATGAATGCAGGTGGTTATCATACTATCACAAGACCAATGGGTAACATAGGAGAAGAAAATTATGATATGGGTCAAGATTGGCAATATTGTATGGGTCATTATGATGGCGCTCAAAATAACAGAGGACATAAATTTTTCTATGCAACAGATTCTGGATATGAATTGGGTAGTGGAAGTCTAAGAACAGGTATACCCGGTGGGTCTAGTGGTGGGTGTGTCTGGAAAGGATAATGTGAATGAAATTACAACATTAGATGAAAAAATATTAGATAAAGCAAAATTTCATGATTGGTCTACTCCTGAATTTAAATTAAAATATTTTGTTTCTAAAAGTCATATACATCCATTACATCAACTTAAACAATATATGTTAGAGTTAAATAGTAAACAAGATATGGTAGAAGTCTATGAAAAGGAAATAAAAACATTTGAGATACAGATAGAAATAGAAGAAGAAAAAAAAATATTAGTTACCTATAAAGCAGAAGTTAAACTTTGTGAAATAGAAATATTAGATTTAAAAAGAAAAATTCTATCTTCTAAAGAAAAACTGAAAACAGTTGTACGAGAACGTGACAAAATTTTAAAGTTAATAAAAGAGTTTAATGATAGTCCTCAAGGTAAAGACAAGCATGGTAATTTATACATAGAAAAAATAGATGATGCCGATTATTTTGAAGAAAATGAGAGAGAATACTGGGAATATAGATTAGCAAAACAAACTGCGATGGATATGATTGCTTATGGTAGAATAGGTGTTGGAAATTTGGATGCAATAACACAATTAGAAGCAGAAACACAAAATAAAATAATTGCTATGGCATATGAAATATTAATCACCAATGAAGCTAGAATGAATAAAATCCAAGACCTAGTTTCAAAAAAATTAGAAGCAGGTGAAAAAGTGAGTGGTATTACTCAATTAATGAATATTAAAAAAACAGAATTTATAAATCAATTGGAATTCAGGAATCAAAATAATGTACATCTTATACAAAGCGGTTAATCAACAAAATTTAGGCATAGTTCAAGAACTTGGTAGATGGATGGAATATGGTTTCGGTTATTTACCAGATTCACATGTTGATATAGCAAATTATAAGCATTTAAACATAAGAGTATTAGATGAAAATATAATCAAATGTTGGCCATTTATTGGAGCTTATCAGGAAAATATAAGTGTTAGAACAGGTACACCTCAAAATGAACAATTACAAATTTTAAGTAGTCATGAAGCAACTGGTGAAAAAACAAAATACTATTTAACCGAAGACGATAAAATAAATACTACATTATTAATGAAAGCAATTATGCGTTATACTCTTGATGAAATATTTGATAAAAGAATACTTCAATTAAATATGCATGTGAGTGATTTAGAAAAAAATAGTTGGGAACAACAAAAGTTAGAAGCTAATTCATACTCTACTGATAATACAAGTTTCACTCCTTTGTTAGAAAGTTTGGCCAATTCCCGAGGAATCCCATTAGAGGAAATGGTAAATAAAGTTTTATCTGCTATCGAAAATTACAATGCACAATTAGAAACTTTGTTATCTAAAAAACAAGGATTAGAAACTGAAGTTAAACAATGCCAAACGATTGCGGATTGTTGTAGATTAATGCATAATAAATTTGAAATACAAATGAGTTTACAACAACAAACTGAAGAAGGAATAGAATACGGTTCTATATTTGATATCTAAATTATAATATGTTTTCATTACCAATTAATCAAAAACTCACCGAAGAACAATTTCATATATTTTATGAATTCTGTGCAAAATATAAGTCATTCATATATGATTTATATTTTACTTGTAGAATGCCACCATTCACACAAGATGCCATGGGTGATATAATCACAAATCCTCAAGATGCTAATGATATTATTTTGACCGCACTTCACATTCAAAATACCTTACAAATACCAATTAGTGCGACATTTAATAACATTCATGTTCCTCCAACTCAAAAAAATTTAGATCTATTTGTAAATAACTTTCAACAATTATATGATGCTGGAATAAAAGTTGTAACAATTCCTCACACTCATTGGGTAGCAACAAAACAAATACAAAAAAGATTTCCAGAACTTTTTATAAAAAATACCATACTTAGAAATGTGAGTAGAGCAAATGAAATCGCAAAACTTGCAGAAGCAGGATTTCATTATGTAAATCTTGATAGAGATCTAATGCGAAATAGAGATGAACTGATACGTTGTAAAAAAGCCGCAGATAAATTCAATGTAAAATTAAGTTTGCTTGCTAACGAAGGTTGTTTAGGAAATTGTCCTATGATGGATGAACATTTTAGTTTTAACAATTTTAGAACCGGTCCATCATACTTTCATGATCCAATTAGTAGAACAAGTTGTGCGAAATGGGATATCATAGACCCAAGTAGTTCATTAAAAACTGCTAACATTCCACCCTGGAAAGAAGATTGGGATGAACTATTGAATTATGTAGATGTTTTTAAAATGCATGGTAGAGAAAGTATTGACCAATTATTTAATAGTATGAGCATCATAGAAAATTATGCGAATCAAAAAGAAATTTTATATGATGAATTTAATGCATATTTGGAAGATAACGATTTAGAAGATAGACCAATAAATGTATGGAGAAAAACAATCAAAAATTGTAAATTTGATTGTTGGGATTGTAATCTTTGCGATAAATTATATAGAAAAAGAAATACTATTAAACCACATGAATTTCTCACTACAATTGTAAATGAATTAGTTGATAGTGTTAATTATAATAATGATATTGAAGTACCAGGTTTGACTTCAAAACGTGTGCAAAATTTACTATATGGTTTAAGTGAGCATGTAAATAATTATTTAGAAATAGGAAGTGCAATGGGCGCAACTGCAGTTGCTATTAAAAATGATTTAGAAATACATTGTGTGGATAATTGGAAGAATGATATTCAGCCAGATAACGACAGTTTTATTTTACCAGTTAATACCAAAACAGAATTTTTAAATAACACTAAGCACATAAAAAATTTACATGTTCATGATTGTGACATGTTCGATGTAGATTTAAATATCATAAAAAATATAGAACTGTTTTTCTATGATGGACCTCATGATTTTGAAATTACATCAAAGGTAGTTGAATTTTACTCGCAATGTTTTGCAAAAACATGTATAATGATATTTGATGATGCTAATTGGGTAAATGTAGTTAAAGGTGCAGAAGATGGAATTGCTAAGTCAAAATTAAATGTAGTTTATAATCGTTTATTATTAAATGATCAAGAAGATAAAACTCAATGGTGGAATGGATTGTATATTGTGGTAGTTGAAAAAAATGATAAAATTTAATGTTATTACATCCGCAGAAATTGCTATAAAAAGTAATGTTGGCACTTATGATCAAAGAAAAAATTTAATACAACAGGCATGGTTGTATAAATCCAATCATTCTTCAATAGATAATACGAATGATAAATGCTGGAGAAGTTATTTTAAATATGAAAATATTGACTGGCTTTTACTAGAACTTGATATGAATCTAAATGAAGTTATATCGCATTATTTAAAGATAGATAAAAGTTATGGCAGTAGAATAATGAGAAAAAATAATAACATAACATATTGGACAAACATTAATGAACCTGGATCTGTGAACAGACTACATACTCATAGACAAGATGCTTTTAGTGCAGTATATTATTTACAAGCAGAAAATACTGGTGAAATTACTTTTTACAATTCCTCAAATATTTTGAATGAATGTAATTTGAATAGTCCTTTTGTTTCTAGAATGTCATTTCAGCCAAAAAATGGTGATCTATTTATATGGCCAGGATGGATTCCTCATGAAGTTGAATGTAATACTAGTAATCAATTTAGAATAAACATAGCATTTAATATAAACATATGATTGAATTTTTTAGCATTATTGATGGCGTATCGGAATCTTTTCCCATCATAGAATCAAAAACATTATTTCCTAATTGGATAAAACAGGCAAGATTGGAAAATAATGATACAAATATTTCTAGATGTCCTGGAATAATTAGTTTATTTACAACAGGTTTTTATGTGTTATCTTCATGGGATATTCACATTATAAGTGAAAAAGATAAGATTACAGGTTATTGTCCTAATCCAAAAATAGAAGAACTATTAAAAAAACCTCCTATACAGATACAATCAGCAGATGGTATAGCAAAATTTATACCAAAAAGACCTTGGTCTAATCCTAATATTTTAAAAATCAATACTCCTTGGCATATAAAAAGTAAAGAAAAATTTTTAATTTTACCATTATCATATAGTGAAAATTTTCAAATTGAAAGTACAATAGGTATTTTAGACCCTTCTGTTTCAAGTGAAATTAATGTTCAATGTTATGTAAATGGATTTGGAAATTTCGATATAAAAGTAGGACAACCATTGTGTCAAATTATACCAATGACAAATGAAAAACAAAAATTTAATATTAGAGATGCCACTGATAATGATTTAAAATGGATAAAAAAGAGAGAATATTTAAACAACTTTAGTTTTATTTTTAATAAAAATATTGTTAAAAAAGCATATAATAGATTTTTTGGATTTTAATATGAATTTTGAAATTTTATATAATGGACAAATTTATTTAATTTTAATTATTTTTGTTATGTTAATATCAGGTATGATAAAAGAATATAATTTGTTTACTGATTTATTTTATTTTTTCAAAAAAAGTACGAATAGTAAAAAGTCAATAGTCGCTTTAGTAAGTTTCATATCAGGATTATTGCCTATACCTGGAAGAGTAACCGTAAGTGCAGGTATTCTTGATACAATCGCACCCGAAAAAGGATGTAAAGGTAGAGAAAAATTTGGTCCAATTGATTATGTGAGTACACATCATTATTACTTATGGTCGCCATTAGAAAAAACCGTTATTCTTCCTATGGCAGCATTCAGTTTGACATATTCGCAATGGTTTGAAATTATATGGCCTTTATTGTTAGTTTCAATGATATTCGTTTTTTCTTATTTAATATTTTTTGTTAGTGAATCAGATATAGATTTGAATTTTACAGATAACCAAATAAAAATCAGTAAAATAACAAGATATATTTTTCCTTACATTGCTGCGGTTGTTGCAATGATAGCAGGTGTTGATTTTTTATGGAGTTTCGGTTTACTTGCATTATATTATATGTTTGTAACTCAAACGTTTCAAGTTAAAAAATTAATTAGTTATATTGATTGGAAACTTATTTCATTCGTTGCATTTATTATTATTTTATCCAACTTCTTCTTATCCTATAATGATCAGATACAGAATTATTTACAAGAAAGTATATTGAATATAAATAATTTAACAGGATTTTTTTTAATAAGTTTGATGGCATTTGGTTCTAGTTTTTTGTTAGGAAGTAGTAGTAGATTTGCGGCAATAACTGTATTGTTGACAGGTATTTACGGAATACAATATTTACCTTGGTTTTTTGCATTAGATTTTGCAGGTTATTTATTAAGTCCTATGCATAAATGTGCAGCTATTGGAATGTTATATTTTCAAACAAAATTTAATCATTATGCTAGTGTTTTATTGGTATGGAGTGTATTAGTCATAACTCTTGCTTTTTTTATGATTTAAGATTATGTCATTAACAAAAAAATTAAAACAAGATTACTTGTTAATTAAAACTTTACTTACAAAAGATGAATTATTTCATCCAAAATTTATTTTAAAATTTATTTTAATTTTTTGTCTTATAATAATTTCAACACTTATAGTAGAAAACTATGGCATCAAAATTATACATTGATGAAGTTGTTGCATCTAACACATCTACTGGGATTTCGTTTTCAGATGATGCTAATTTCAATCAAATTGTGTCAAACAGTGCTAATTTAGAAAACGTAAATATTTCAAATCTAGGTGTTTCGGGTAATGTAAAAATTGGTACTGGAATTCCAGCAGAAAAACTTGATATTGATGGTAACATCAAAATTACCGAATATATTGACCATGAAGATTTAAATTTAAGTCAAGTTGGAAATAATACAAGATTTCATAGATATGCACAATATTATAAAACTGTTAATGCAGGATGGTATACAGTTGCTATAAATCCTGGTAATAGAGCAGGTGGTTTATTTGAAGTATATGATGCCCGAAGCGGCCGACATTCCCATAGAAGTTTTTATGCTGGTCATATGTACGGAGCACAAAGTGGAATATATGTATATGGAAACGTTAGTTATAATAGTGGAGGGGCAATAAGATATGGAAGAATACTAGAAGGTGGAACATATGATGGTGCTTTGTTGCAGATTTATGTAGATGAAGCCAGTACCGGAGCAGGTATTAGAGTGTATGATCATATGTCAGGTTCTGGATGGTATTTGGTGAATTGGGTACCTGATGGAACTGATCCAGGCGGTTTAGGCAATTTTTCTGCTTTGGTGAATGCATATGGTCAGGTAGATTTTAATACTTTAGGATTTGTATATAGAGTAAATTAAATTTAAAGGATTTTAATTAATGGCATTACAAGGAATTTTTACAAAAAAAGGAATTACATATAATGAGGCATATGTAAGAATAGAAGATATAAGAATTCATAAAAAAAGAGTTGACCCAGCAGAAGAGGGAGATGTTGTAATAAATCGTCCTATGATGTTAGTCACATTTGCTATATATCCTAATAAAGAGTATGCGGAAGATTATGATTTAAATAATTCATTACATCATGAAGGTATACCTTTGCAATGTCAAGAAGGAGCAAATTATCATGAGCAAGCATACGAATTTATAAAATTAAATAAAACTTATTTATTTGATAGTGAAGAAATGATAATGATTTAGAATTATGCCACTTAAAAATCATATTTTGTATAAATAAAACAGTATTACTAAAATTCATTTTTTTATAGAGATTTATGAAAAAATTTAAAGAAATTTA
>Ga0181585_10006374_pt1 | contig 10119 bp, 8 predicted proteins | sample 071ome_29_FD_132469 | JGI IMG/M metagenome (GOLD analysis project Ga0181585, IMG submission 132469) | Coastal salt marsh microbial communities from the Groves Creek Marsh, Skidaway Island, Georgia - 071407BT metaG (megahit assembly) | ecosystem: Environmental > Aquatic > Marine > Intertidal zone... | reverse complement strand
GGCTTTGCTATCAAGTCTTCTGATTCTTCCTGCATTGTATGCACCGTTCCTCAAGAGAACAGCCGCAAAAGCGCAGCAAGAAAGCGACTAATGGTGGACGCTAAATGGTGGACGCTGGGGTCTCCTCCCCATCCAGGGCAGTTGAATGCTGTAATCAAAGCCGCTCTAGACTTGCTAGAGTGTGACAACTCCGAATCAGCAAAAGCACTACTGCGAGCATTCTCTGGTGATTCGGCCACTAATTGGCCCAAGGATGGCCAAGACATGGCCGAGATTAGGCCAGATGTTGGCCAAAACTCATCGGAAGTGGTCGAATGACCTCAGATACCGACCTGAGAAAGGTTCTGCGCATGTTAGGCCAGGCAGTCTACAGCTGGGGGATTCATTCACTGAATGATGATGCAACCGATGAGAGGGAGATTCTCGACAATCTCTCCATTGAAACTAGGATCATCGCAGAGAGATTTGTTCGGAGGAATGTGCTTGGAGATAACATCTCACGGCACATCCCCCAAGATGTGAAGGTCGCAGTCGCGGTAAGAGACCAAGGGCAATGCACAGGGAAATTGCCAGACGGCAGCAGATGCCCGAGGAAGGATAGCCTACACTTTGACCATCGAATCATACCCTTCAGACTCGGCGGGCCACAGACGATATGGAATCTCACATTACTATGCGATGAGCACAATTGGGGAAAGGGCGGTTCGTTTGGAGGTGGGAAATGATGTCTGAGAGGATATACAGGCCACCAGAGGTCGGGCTATCGAGATTGGAAATCAGAGATCCGGTAACACAAGGAAGATTGGCATGGGGATACATCTCAGAGGACGAGTCACTGATCATGAGCGACAACGGAGAGGTCTGGGTCAGACATGGCCCAAAGGAAGTATTCGGTTCGGAGAAAGCCGCTGAAGATTTCATCCAGGAAAGGAAATTCATGCCGCCTCCTAGCAAGCTTCCAGGATCCCCCTACGACTACGCCCCGTTTGACGAGCATCTCATGAGAGTCATTGCGCGCAAGGAACTTCACAATTCAATAGCATCTAGACTCGTGAGGTGGTTAATCTCCTCAAAGAATTTTCAATAGTCCCAATCCATGTGGACAAGAGGTGGTTTGTCCAATTCCTCCTTATGCAGCCTCCAGTTGGGCATGAAATCGTCCATTAATTGAAAGAATCTCTGATTATGTGTTGGTTCGAGGATGTGAATAAGTTCGTGCACAAGCACATACTCTAGGCATTTTGGAGGCTTCTTGGCTAGCTCGAGATTCAACCAAATTCTTCGATCTCTGGAGTTACAACTTCCCCATTTCGTCCTCATTCTCCTAATTCCATAGAAATCTGCCTTCAGGTCCATCCTTTGCTCCCATACTGGAATCATCTCTTCCATGCTATCCTTCATTCGTCGGCGTAGCCACTCCCTCATGACTTCCTCTCTTTTCTCTAAACTGGAACCGGGTCTTACTTTCATTAGCAAAACTGAGTTACTCTTGAGAGATACCGATGGAGTCTCGTTGGCTTCGACTAGTTCCAAGAGGTATCTCTTTCCATTGACGAAGTGACTCTCTCCCGAGACCATCTCTTTCCTACTCTCCCTGACATACTCCGAGAAAGATTTCCTCTCCTTGCGGATTCTAGTAATCCTAGAGACTATCGAGAGACGTATTGCATCATCTGACATTGATTGTGGTGCTGAGACCCTGACTCTTCCATCAGGAGGCATTATGCTGATATGCAGGTTTTTGATATCCTTCCTCTGAACATCTGCCTCAATACCCGAGACCGTCAATTTGAACGACTCAGTACTCACTTTGCTCCCTCGCGATTCCAAGGACTTTGTCTACTAGCTCAGGATTGTCTGGAATTATCTTCTTGATGGAATTTCGAATGATCTTTTCCTTGATTTTGTGGCCCTTCCAACCGTCTTTCTTGGAATTCAGTATCGCTTTGTGAATCGTCAATGCTAATTCTTCGTCTCTCCCTGTGTTGTCGAATATAGCTGCTAGTGCGGGAGTGTTGATGTTGTTAGGATATGATGAATCCAGATTAGGAGATTCCACCTTCTTCGCCAGCTCCACTAGTTGCTTGAGGTAATCTTCGTAATCATCTACCTGCTGTTTAGCCTGCTCTATGAGGTCGTTGAGAATGTCAGACATTCTATCGTAGTAGGCAGGATTAACTGATTGTCGATCAACTATCAATCGACGAATATTACTTCGTATCACCTCAGCAACATTTTCGTTGTTCGTCCTAATTCCCTCAGGTAGCGATTCTATGCCTGAGATTCCCTCTTTGACCAGAATCTCGACAAGAGACATGTCGTCGAATTTGGTAATCACCTCGCTGTCATCTGCTCGGATGTAGGAGTCTATGAGGTGCCTCATTCCGCTTTCGTACATTTTCATGTCTACATAGTCGCCACTAGCCACTTGAATTTCCTCGTAGACCTTTTCGTAATGAGATACTTCTTGCTTGAGGGTCTTTTTCGACTCACTAGTGTAGCCCAGTGAATCCAAATCTGGAGCTATTTCTGCATAGGTTCTGATCAGACTTCTAGTCAATTTGTATAGTTTAGACCTTTTTTCTTGGTCATCCTTAACTGCCTCTTCATCTGATGGGTCTGACCGACAGAAATATGCCATGTATTGTGCAGTTCCATGTGGTTTATCCACGGGTTCACAGAGAGCTTTCAACTCCTCTAGGGTCTCTTCAAGTCGAGTATCAGCAGACTCTATTCTATTCTTGAGGAGGCCTTCTACGTCCTCCTTGACGTACCCATCGAAAGCATCGCCTGTATAGTCGTTGAATGCATCTTCTATCGAATTAAACAAATCCTTGTAATCGATGATGTAACCATATTCTTTGGAATCGTCATCCAACCTATTTACCCTGCAAATCGCCTGAAATAGACCGTGGTTCTTCATGCTCTTGTCGATGTATAGGTATGTGGCTGAGGGTGCATCGAATCCTGTCAGCAGCTTATCTACAACTATGAGCAGTTTCATTCTTCCAGGCTCGTTGACGAACAATCGCTTAACCTGGGTCTCGAATTCCTCTGCTTTGTTCTTGGCCGACTCAACTGGTTCTTTGAACCAGTTAGAAAGCATCTCCGTATAGACATCGTACATCATGATGTTCTGGGTCTCACCTTCCCCCGATTCCTCGCCCTTGATATCACTTGTATTCGGCTCGTACGAAGTCACTATGGCGCACTTATCGCCCAGTTTTTCCCTGAAGATTCGATAATACCTACATGCCTCTGGTATCCCAGCGGCAACCAACATTGCATTGCCTTTACCACTATACAATCGCTCTTTCATTTCCATATCATATAGGATATCTCGAGCGATAATTTTCAATCGACCCTCCGCACTGAAAACCTTCTGCAAAGTCCCCCATCTTTTCTTTAATCTAGCCTTGGCAACATCGTTCAAGCCCTCTGTCTTGCGGTCAAACCACTGGTCCACCTTCTCGGGAGAAGACAACGATTGGTCGACCTTTCTAGCCTCATAGCGAAGGTCTAGTATCACCTTATCGGCAACAGCTTCGTCATACTTGTAAGTGTGAATGTACGGCCCAAAAGTCTCCAATGTGCTTCTTTTTTCCGCCTCCATCAAAGGAGTTCCCGTGAAGCCGAGAATCGTAGCATCATCTGGTAGTATCTCTTTCATTGCACGATGCATCTTACCCGACTGAGTCCTATGACATTCATCTATCATTACGAATATCTCACCCTTGGCACTAAAATTGTCAGGAAGAGCTGATGGAATCTCCTCGATCGAAGTATCGAATTTGTGAATCAACGAGCAGATTAGCCAATCTGAGTTGGAATTCAATGAATCTATCAGATCCTTCCTACTATTTGCTCGATGAATTTGTTCATAAACGCCATTGAATACCTTCTCAATCTGCTCGTCTAGTTCTGTTCTATCTGTCAAGATTAGGACTCTTGAGCCTTGCACGTTTTCCTTCAGCCATTTTGCCAGCCACACCATGGTTAGACTCTTCCCGCTGCCCTGAGTATGCCAGATTATTCCGCCCTCTCTGTCTTTGCAGTACTCTCTAGCGGCTTTGACGCCGAAATATTGGTTGGTTCTGCAGGTCTTTTTGATTCCTGCATCAAACACAATGAAATCATGAATCAACTCAAGGAAACGATGTTTCTCACACATTTGAGTAATCGATCTATCGAGTGGATTCTCAATGCCCCCATCTTCTTTCCATTGAAGGAAAAATCGTTCAGGTGTACCGATGACTCCATGACGAAGACCTTCGGTATCGTTGCCCGCAAAGACGAGTTGAATGGTCGAAAAGAAGTGCTGAATGAACTCCTTCTTTTGATTGTCAAGATTCTGTCTGATGCCATGAGACACTGTCACCGTTGATCGCTTGAGTTCAATCACACCCAACGCAATACCATTGACGTAGATGACGATGTCCGGCCTCTTTGTGTGGGGCTTGCCTGTGATTGTGACTTCTTCAGCGACAGCGAAATGATTGTTCTCTGGATTTTCCCAATCGACCAGCCAAATCGTTTGCTTCTGCTCTCCCGCCTCGGGTTGGACCTTGACACCGTAGCGTAACAAATCATACACTGCTCGATTGGCATCATAGAGTTGAGTCGCACCACCAATTGCCTTGTCCTTGTCCAATTTTGTCAATACCTTGTTGATAATCGTGGCATTGTGCCCTTGAGATGAGAGCCAAATACGGAGATATTCTTCCTCGACGTTGCTATTGCCCTCACGGTCTTGCCAATCACCGAGATATTCGTACCCGAGATTATTCTCAAACACCTTGAGAAGGCGCTTCTGTGTAACGATTTCAACACTGCCTACAGGACTCATGCGCTCGCCTCCACGGGTGTGCTCGGATCCACCAGACGAATCCGACCAGTGAGAAGTTGCTGCATCATGCCCTGCTTGATTGCTTTGGTCTTCTCAAGGCGCTGTTCAAGGGCGGCGATTTCTGCGTCCATGTCTGAAAGAATCTGACCAATTGCCTGTTGTTCTCGCTTTGATGGAACTAATACCTTCAATTTCCTGAAATTTGGTAGACTAATGACATATCGTGTTCCGCTACCATCCGATAAGACGGCGGCTTGGTCAAGGAATGCCTTTGTTTGAAATGCGTATGCTCTGTAATTTAGATCCCAATCATCTCGAATTCTCAACCTAACAACGTGGTAACTGTAAGTCCCATCTGGTATGTTTTCCATTGCTATTGCTGAAACTGCGATGTCATCTCTGACTTCTGATGTAGGGGTGAAGAAAACGTCACCTTTGCGAACACTGCACTTTATTGCTTTGGATGGAGGCGCTGTGACATGATGATCTAATTCATCTGAGTAGATAAAACTCCGATTGTACACATCGAGATAATTTACTAGACGTACAGGTGTTTCACCTTCAATGATTTTCTTATCAACGCCAGCACCTGAAATATCTCCGATCTGACCCAAAGATTTCGCATCCCATTCTCCACTAAATCCTGGCAATCGAGTTTTTCCAGTGAGCAATTCCTGCATTGTAGCCTGTTTGATATTTCGCTTTTTTGAAATCAGACTTTCAAGTGCTTGGATTTGGGAATCTGTATCATCAATTATTTCTCCAATCCTTTCGCTTTCAATTTTATTTATTGGAAATGGAATCATGAATTCAAATAATTCTACTAAAGTGATACTAGCTTGATTTGCATTTCCTCTAAATATCGTTTCAATATGGTTCGAGTACCGTTTCGTTTGGAAATGGTTGTGGAGAATAATCTGTTCACTTATCGACCCATTTTTAGTCCTAAGAATAACTGCATTTTGGTTTAGCAACGCCCCAACGTATTTTTCAGGAATGAATGTGGATTTAGCCACTATTGAATTATACATCGGTGGTTTTGAACCGACGGTAGAAACTACAATATCTCCAAATCTCAATGCCCATTTAGAATACTTTTCAGCTTTTGTTGAATCGATATAAGTTGCATTTTTGTCATTAATGCCCCTTGCGTCTGTATCACTAACTTGCAATATTCTAGTCCCATATTCTTGATAATCCTTTGAACGAAAAGCAAATCCTTTCGTGTAATTGATAAAATCCCCTAATGAAAATACCACCCAATCTTCAGGAATCACACCGACCTCAGTCTGCTTGTAACCGATGGGAATGGTTGCTGAAGCGGATGCCATATCTACCACTCAAGACCCATTTTCTTCAGATGTTCTTCGACCTTCTGGCTGTATTCTTCGACTTCGCTTTGCAACTCGGAAAGCGTGGAGGCATACCGTTCACCAATCATCTTGACATGACTGCTGAGGCCCTGTATGATTCGATTGACCTCATCATCGATTGAACGCTCGAGGGCCGCATACCACTTGGCATCAATCAACAGTGATTTGCAATCCTCTTCACTGAGTTTGGGGTATTGGTCTGCAACCTTCTGCATCAGATCGGTTTCTGCCGCTTTACAGGCTTTCTTGGCTGCTCCCTCGGCTTCATTGAGACGAAGCCATTCGTACAGTGTATCCAATTCAGAGAAATCACCGTTTTCATCTTCAACTCCAGTGGTCCATTCGTTGGTTCCAAACTTGGATTTGGTGATGGATTTGGCCTGTTTGTATTCCGATGAACTCTCGGGGAAGGCCTCCATGATGGATTCCTTGAGTTCGAGCACACGTGCCTGAACATTGCCTTTGTTCATCTTGCCGTTGCCACCTTCCAATCCTGAAAGGTCGCCTTCATCTCCACCATGTTCCTCTTCAAATTCCTGCTTGGCTTGAGCAGCTTGCTCTGAATTAGAATTTGCAGTATCCAAACGGGTCTGCTCTTCAGAGAAAAATCGCGCAATGATGAGTGATGCAGGTAGGACTTGGCCGAGATGCTTGACCTGTTTCTTGCCGACCTTGATTGTGAATTCGGCATCTTCGCCTTTCTCGGCGACACGGAACTCTTTGCAAACAACCCACCCATCAGTGACCACCATGTAGGCGTCATCCTGCATGGTTTCAACCCAATATTCCATGATTTTCTGATAGGCATCATACTTGTCGAGGAGTGGGTCACTATCAAATCTCGAAAGAAGGTCTTCGGAGAGGGTTTCAATCAATTCCTTGGGATTGTTCTCGCTGTTTAGATTGTTCAATGCCGAACGATGGGCGCCCTTCCACGCATACAGCGTTGATTTCACTGCTTGCTTGTAAGAGGCAACTTCTTGATTGGAATTGAGGAGTCCTGCAATCTGATTCGCTTGTATCGCCGCCTCACTGTATCCTGGTCTAGAGGAGGCTGTGAACAATTGCGCCCGCAGAGAGGGGAATTGGTTCCAATACATCTCAAGAGAATCAATGTCGAAGTTTGGAATCCCGCCACGAAGGTGTCCCTCAAGGTCATGAATGTCCTCTGAATCTGTTGAATCAATGTAGCGGGGAATATTGAGGTTGTAGTCATTCGATTCGGATTGAATCTCACTAACTGGTACAAGTCTTGAGTAACCCTCCTCTTCAATTCCATTCTTGAAATGGTCAACAATCTTGTGAACATCTTGTTCTCTCAAGCGGTTCTTATTGCCATCTTTGACGAATCCTTTGCTCGCATTTATGAAGAATATATTCTCACGGTGGTTTGCTCCTTCTTTGTCAAGCACGATGATACACGCTGGAATGCCTGTCCCGTAGAACAAGTTGGCTGGAAGTCCAATTACACCTCTGATGAATCCCTTGTTCACCAATCTCTTGCGGATATCTGCTTCCTTGTTGCCACGGAATAGAACTCCATGTGGAAGAATAATCGCTCCTTTCCCACGGCTCTTTAGTGACTTGAGAACGTGTAAAAGGAAGGCGTAGTCACCATTCTTTGGGGGAGGCACACCATACTCAAATCGCTTGAATTCATCGTTTTCAGGGTCCAGTCCACTGGTCCAACTCTTGTGGGAGAATGGGGGGTTAACTACTGCAAAATCGAAGGTTTTGAGCCCGCCCCCTTCATCTTTGAAGTACGGTGAAGACAATGTATTGTCCTGCCATATTTCGGCGGCTTCATTGCCATGTATTATCATGTTCATTTTCGATAATGCCCATGTAGCATTATCATTTTCTTGGCCGTATATGGTAATGCCATTTGGAGCCTCATTTGCAGCTTTCAGAAGTAGTGACCCTGAGCCGCAAGTAGGATCGTAGACTGTCATGTCCTGCGTGACTGTGGAATCTATCCCGACGACCTTTGCGAGAATTCGAGAAACCTCAGCAGGAGTGTAGAACTGGCCCTTGCTCTTTCCGGACTGAGTCGCGAAATTCTTCATGAGATACTCGTATGCATCCCCGAGTAGGTCGTCCCCACTTGCCTGATTCGCAGTAAAATCGAAATCCTCGAAAATTGCAATCAGTTTAGTCAGTCTATCGACCATATCCTTGCCTCTGCCCAATTTATTGTCATCATTGAAGTCAACAGTGCCGGGATCAATGACCCCGACAAGGTCTTCATTGGATTCGACTAACTTTGCATTAATTTTGTTTATTTTATCTCCGATTTCCTTGTCATTCTTGAGAGAAATATAGTCTGAAAATGAGGCCCCTTGAGGAATCTCAATTAATGAGTCAGGATTATTTTCTGCCTTGTCAGATACGTATTTGACGAAAAGAAGGGTGAGAATGTAGTCCTTGTACTGAGAAGCATCCATAGAGCCCCTTAGTTCGTCGCAACTCTTCCATAGACGGCTATACAATTGGGACTTCTTCATGGCCATGGCAATCAACATTAGTCGATGACCAGCGAGAGTATAATAACTCTAGCTGAGAAGTTCTCTGAATTAGCGGTTCAGATAGGAATCGTAATCATTGAAATTTTTGAAATTTGAAGGGTACCGTTACGGTGTAACGGATTCACTTTATCTAGCGTACCTATATCGGACAAATATGCCGGGTATCCAACTATACTTCGAAGATGAATTAACTGATGAATGGAAAGCAGCACGTGAGGCTGCTATAGAATGGGGTAAACTGAGAAACCACAGAAAAACAACTAGGAAGAACGACAGAAAGTATCCTCTCTATGTCGCTCTTGATTTCCAAGAACAAGGAGTGGAATCCCCTAGTAAGATTACTAGAGAAACTTGGTTGGATTTAGTCGAAAGGTATCGGAATGGAAAAACTAGGAGTGGCGACAAGCTGAAAGAGGATTCCATCAAGAAGAGGAAGGAAGGCCTGGTTCAGATATTGAAAGCAAATGGGCTATCTGAAGTTCTAGAATTCATAGAAGTGTGGAAACACCATGATTCACCTAAAAAAATTAAGTGGTGGAATGAATCGGAAATGGAAGCAATGAATGATTTTGCCTTGAGAGCTTGGGGTGAGGGAAAATATCCTCAGAGAGTGATCGCACATTTGTTGTTCTATTCTATATGTCCGAGAATCAAAGATGCTGGACTATTCAAGTGGGAATATCTCAACCTCGAAAACTCAATGATTTTCTTTCCAGCAACTAAAAACTCGAAAAGATGTCAACATATGATAGAGCAGAGATTCATTCCTATATTTGCTGCTTACAAGGAACATGTCCAGCAATTCGAGGGTGGCGATGTCTATCTCTTCCCAAGATCGATGGGCCATAAATCTGGATCCGAAAGGAACAATTCAGACACCATCGGAGAGAAGTCAATTCGAATATGGTTAGAATGGATCAGGAATAATTCCAGATTGCAAGATGGAACCGAAATTGCCCCATACCCTAGTCACTCGTATAGGCACACTATGGCGATGAGGTACCTGAATGCTGGACAAAGATACGAGGATGTCTCGATCATCCTCGGAGATACAATAGCAACTATCGAGAGACATTATTCAGAACTGATTTTCACCCCAGCAAACAAATTGGCATTCGAGAAGGCCCACCCTCGTTGCAGAAAGGAAAAGGCAATCGGAACCGCTCAACCAGAATGGATGGAGAGAATGGTGGGGTTCCGGACGCCAGCGACTGAATTCACCGCAGAACGGCGAAAAGGGGTTCTGGACGTAGAAGGTAGATGGTGGACGCTGGGGTGTCCTCCATTTAATCAGATAAGACAAAATAACACTTCTGTTCATCCCAATTGCTAGGATTTCTCGACCCCTGCCTTCTGAAGTATTGTACGAATTTTC
>Ga0181585_10006369_pt1 | contig 10122 bp, 7 predicted proteins | sample 071ome_29_FD_132469 | JGI IMG/M metagenome (GOLD analysis project Ga0181585, IMG submission 132469) | Coastal salt marsh microbial communities from the Groves Creek Marsh, Skidaway Island, Georgia - 071407BT metaG (megahit assembly) | ecosystem: Environmental > Aquatic > Marine > Intertidal zone... | reverse complement strand
GAGGCCCCCGATGAAAATGGAGGTAGCCCACTTCATATCGCAGCAGAGAAAAACTCTGTGGACGTAGCTGGGCTACTGATCGAGTCAGGCGCTGATTTCAAGGCCACGAACAAACATGGAGGTACCCCACTTCTTATCGCAGTCCACCACAACTCCACTGACGTAGCCGGGCTGCTGATCAAGTCAGGCGCTGATATCGAGGCCACGAACAACCATGGAGCTACCCCACTTCATATCGCAGCAGAGAAAAACTCTGTGGACGTAGCTGGGCTACTGATCGAGTCAGGCGCTGATTTCAAGGCCACGGACAAAGATGGATTTACCCCACTTCATATCGCAGCCCTCTACAACTCCACTGACGTGGCTAGGCTGCTGATCGAGTCCGGCGCTGATATCGAGGCCACGAACAACCATGGAGCTACCCCACTTCATATCGCAGCCCAAAGCAACTCCACTAACGTGGCTAGGCTGCTGATCGAGTCCGGCGCTGATATCGAGGCCTACACCATCGCTGAATGGACTCCGCTTTATGCTGCAGCCGCCTGCGATTCCGCTGATGTAGCTAGGCTGCTGATCGAGTCCGGCGCTGATTTCAAGGCCACGAACAAAGATGGAGTTACCCCACTTCTTATCGCAGCCCTCTACAACTCCACTGACTTGGCTAGGCTGCTGATCGAGTCCGGCGCTGATATCGAGGCCACGAACAAAGATGGAGTTACCCCACTTCAAATGGCAGCCCTACGCAACTCCACTAACGTGGCTAGGCTGCTGATCGAGTCCGGCGCTGATATCGAGGCCTCCACCATCGCTGAATGGACTCCGCTTTATGCTGCAGCCGCCTACGATTCCGCTGATGTAGCTAGGCTTCTGGTCGAACATGGTGCTAACACTGACGGGTTAGCCCTCGGTTGGATAAATAAATAAACGAAGTGATTCTTTGGTAATCACGATCTGTGATGAATCCATAGTTTGTCAACTCAATCTAAAAGTGGCGGAATCGATACACCATAATTCGTAGCACAGCGTTAGAACATTCACCATACCAGTCCTACGGATCTACCCTTTCAGATTGCGATGAGACGGGATGGATTTGGATTAAGAAATCCTGAGTCAAGCAAACAGTAACTTAAACTTCAAGGTTAAAAGGGTGGTTTAGGCCCAGAACTTTGTTCTGGATCTTGCTACCAGCTCGAATATCTTTCCATCGTCCGAAGCTTTCGTTCTTCCGGTCAGATTATTCATCCACCGATCTGGAAAAGCAGACTTTCCATGCAACGCGCCAACTGCAGCGCCCACGATAGCAGCGATCGTATCGTTGTCCCGCGTATCGCTAACTGCTCTTACAAGGGCTTCTTCCGGGTCGTGAGCAAAATTTGAAAGGATAAGTAAAGCGGCAGGAACTGTCTCAAGTAAGTAAGCACCCGAATACCAAGAGTCAATGACTTTTTCGTATTCCACTTTTTCTTCAACCGCTGTTAAAACATATTGGATGCAGTACTCTGTCAGAGAACCCTCGAATTCATATGTGTTAACTCCACCCCTTGGACGCAACTTCACCTCGCCCTCAAGCGGTCCTGAAATCTCAGAAAATCGATTGACCCACCAGGTGTGGTCAGAAACTTCATTTTTATCTAGTAATTCCCAAAGCATCAGGACAAACGCTAGGCAGGATGCTGTGGAGGTGCGATCGTTATGTGTGATCATTGCGCTCAGTGCAGTATCTGCCCACAACCCCGTACCTCCTTCCTTCAAGTGAGGTACCAGAATTGGGGCTATGCGCATAAGTGCCCCGTTTCCGGAGGCGTCTGATCTTGGGGCACACTCATACCAAGGCACACCCATCCGCATATTTTTGTTAAATCTGCGTACAGTGTTACCCATTCCGAATATCTGGTTGGAAGCAAACATGCCGGCCAAATTTTCAGGCACCAAACCATCGTTTTCCAACAGATGTTCCAATGTCCAGAATGCCATTTGAGTGTCATCTGATGGAACACCCAGAGGTTCTAAATCAGCATGGTCATTAGGCAAATAATCCCTGATCTCTCCGTACGAGTCTTTTCTGTCAGACGGAACCATCGATTCGGAAGTATTCCCTAGAGAATCACCAATAGCGAGACCGAAGAGCATTCCTTCGACTTTGTCGAATTCAAAATCGGAAGTTTTGGGTTCCGCCGGAATATCGAATAACAGAGATTTTTCCAGCGCTATTAAATCCCGTTCAAACAACCAACTTAAAGTTTCTCTATTTTTACGTAACAAAATATCGTATTGCTCACAAATGTAGGCTCGAGCCTTTTCCTGAATTTGTTCAAGCGATTTTAATGTCAGTGCTAAAAGATCGTTGTAACGCTAGGTTCTCTGTCGTTTTTCCGAGAGGTAGACCGCCCTGCCCCGCTAATCAGACTACTTATAGCGCAGACTATTCACTGCATCGATGATTTCATCAATCGGTAAGTCGCCCTCATCCTGGCCAATGCCGAAGGAAAGTCGCAACGCGCCGATAGCATCCTCTGAATCGATTCCCATTGCAGTCAAAACGTGCGATGGCTCTACAGATGCTGTACTACAGGCACTGCCACTTGACGCAGAAATTCCTCTCAAACCTAGTTTCACCAGAACCGGTTCAGCCTCAATTCCAGGCACGTGAAAATTGACAATTGACGGGACTGACTCGGTTGGGTGCCCGTTGAAAACCACGCCATCGACTCTTTCAGCCAGTGACGCGATGATCTTTGCCTTCATAGCGGTCCAACGAGTCCAATTATCCTGCCGCTCGGTTTCTGCTAGCTCGATGGCTTTCCCGAAGCCGACTATTCCAGGTACGTTCTCCGTGCCGGAGCGCATGCCGCCCTCTTGGCCCCCACCGTCTTGGACAGGCTCCACCCCACTCGAACGTCGAATGTATAAAGCCCCTACTCCTTTTGGCCCATTTATTTTGTGCGCCGACAAACTCAGCATATCCACACGAAGTTCCTCGACATCCAATGAAAGTTTGCCAGCTGCTTGCACGGCATCCGTATGAACCAAAACTTCGGCTTCTAGGCTTTTGGCACGAGCCTTTGCGAGTTCAGATATCTTCGCAATATTTTGAATGGTGCCAACTTCGTTATTAACAAGCATCACGCTCACCAACACGGTGTTTTCTGTGACGTGTCGTGCGACGACTTCTGGATCTACTAATCCTGATTTGTCTACCGGCACGACTCGAACTTCTACCTCCGCTAGATTGCGTTTTAGAGATTCAGCTGCGCGCAGAACGGCATCGTGTTCGATTGACGATACGACAATTGATTTTGTTGGGTGTGATCGCTGCCTATTCAGGACCGCGCCTTTAAGAGCAGCGTTGTCTGCCTCTGTTCCACCACTAGTGAACACTACTTCGCGCGGGCGGCAGTTCAAGGCATTAGCTACCTGTCTCCGAGCGAGATCGATTGCTGATTTGCTAACGTCAGCCAAGGGATAAATGCTGGACGGATTCCCAAAATTTTCACTGAAAAATGGCAGCATCGCCTCGAGTACTTCAGGACGTACTGGGGTTGTTGCCGCATTATCCAAATAGCTCAACATTTGCTCCCGTCTTCTGGATTCCCGATTAGCGATATTTGCTGACCAGCACTACACGTGAGTTGCAACATAATGGAGTATTTCATCGCCCACGGATTCAAATTCATAGTTACATTCAGAACACCCGACCCCATTCGTCCCTGCAATTCGAGATGCCACCGGCACATCGTGCACCAGCTGATAGTGCCGCACAAGATCTTCTCGATTTACTAGAGACAAGTCACAGAGGTCACAGTCTCGCCCAACAAGAGATGCCAACGCTGCGGATGGTCGCGAGGTAGGAGCGGAGAGGGTGTCGCTTGGTTGATGACTAACACTCCCTCGTCGACGTCGCCACTTGTGTTGCGACTCGACTTGTTTTTGCTCCAATGTTGGCCGCGATTTCCTGGAGGAGTTGCCGGATGATCCAAGCCAACGTTTTATGTACGCAATGAAACTTTGCATTCAGTTCTTTGTTACTGGCGCCTACCTGTAAGACATTCAGCCTTGTAGTTCTGACGGGGAACAAATATTGTGCCTCCACAATATTTGATACCTAAGCAGATCACACGGTGGACTCGCGGTCCTATGTTAGATGAATACCACGGTGCAGATGCCGCAGGACGCATTCTTGGTGTGCACCCCGAAACAGTAAAGCGACTTTGTCGCTCAGGTGAGATAAATGCCGCCAAATTCAACAATTGTTGGGTCATTCATGACCAGGACTTGGCGGAGTTCAAAAAGCAGTACAACCCCAACCCTGGTCGTCGGCCTGCCAACATCCAGCACCTTAAGGCAATCAATTAGTGACAGTCGCCACTGCAAACACAAAAACTCGTAACCCAGAACCAGGTAAAAACCAGTCAAAAATGTCTACGCCTATGGCGTTTGGACGCCACGAAACTTTTCATATTCGCGATGGTTGGCTGGCTAAAGGTGTTTATGCCCTAAGCACCAATCCAAGGGGACTTCACGAAGCAGATGCCCATCATTCCCTTGGGGTCGGTATCAACATGTTGAAGGCGATTCGTTATTGGGTCGAGGCAGCCGGTCTTGCAGAGACAATTGGCAAGCTCGCGAACGAAAAGGAGATGCGATTAACATATACCGGTTCACTTATACAGAAGCATGATCCCTACTTTGACAACGATGGAACATGGTGGATTGTTCACGCCGGCCTGGCGAGGAATAGATCACTGGCTACGACTCTGTATTGGCTCTTCAATCATGGACCTTCATCGAGGTTCCAACTTGAAGATCTCGAGCAAAATTTGATCGAGTATGTATCAACAGCATCGAGGCCGCCGACGTTGAACACTCTGAGGCGGGATCTGCAGTGCCTGATTCGCACTTATGCAGGAAGGGATCAGGCAGGTCGCAGGGCCGGTGATGTCGACCCCATTGGATGTCCTTTGGGAGCGCTAGGCCTCCTGAGGTCTTCGGAGACCCCTGGTGAACATCAACTAACGTCTTCAGGTCGCCCGACACTCGACCCTCATATATTTATGTCGGTACTCACAGAATTTGTGAAGAAAAACAACGCCGACTCGCGAATGACAACTATCGAGGATGCTAGATGGAGCGTCGGTAGCCCTGGTCGAATATTTGGTATGAGCAACGAGGCCATTTCCGAAATGATTGTGCGTTGTCGAATAGTATTTGGAGAGGAGTCGGTGGCGGAAATCAGGACCGCTGGACTGTCGAATATCCAAATCGGCTTGTTAGAGTCAAGAGTATTTCTCGTCAAATATTTTGAGGGGCTATATCGATGAAAAACGCCTCCTCTGAGATCGATCAGTCAATTACAACGTTCAGCCGTTCGGCCAACATCATGAGAGATGCGGCCGAAGGATCGATAAAACCGCACTATTCATTTTCCAGTTCCTCAATTGAACTGCTGGAATTAGTGCTCGACGCGACGACCAAAAATAACGCTGACAAAGCGATCAGCGTCGTAGGTCCTTATGGCAGCGGAAAATCTATGTTCGGGGTTCTTCTAACAGAACTGTGCAAAAACCCTGAATCGCAATGGGTACGTTCAGCGTTGGAGGGTTTGAATTCCATCGCCCCAGCAATTGGGGATCGAGTAATTGAGTCCATAAAGGAAAATACGCTTGATTACAAAGTAATCCCAATTATCGGATCGAGAGGATCGATATCAGTCGCGTTAATTAACGCCCTAGCGGATTTGTGTGGCGATGAAGGCACTAGCTGGATTTCTGCTGATTTCGCAAGCCGAGTCTCTATAGCAGCCGATCAGGCTAAAGCCGGTATTATCGAAACCTCAGAGATCGCGAAGTTGTACTCAGAAACCGCAGTTCAATCAGCAACCGCAGGTAATAAGGGACTCATCGTTCTAGTTGATGAGTTTGGACAATTTCTAGAGCACGCTTCTTCAGTCGAATCGACCGATAATCTTTTGCTCGCTCAACAACTAGCTGAAGAGAGTTCCAGAGCAAAAAACGGCTCTCTGATTCTGTTGACCTTCCTTCATCAGTCAGTAGCTCATTACTCGAGATCTGGAGGCCATGAACAGTTCACTGAATGGCAAAAGGTTCAAGGAAGATTCCGTGAAGTTGCATTCAACGAAGACCCTGAGAATCAATATGAGCTGATCCGTGGGGCTGTTTCTAATCTCGAAAATTCTTTCAACATCGAGGCATGGGCGAAACGCGTAAAGAAGCAATCGAAATTAGTGTCACTGTTCTCACTAGGCCCCTCAGGCGACTATTGGGACAGGGAGATCAAAAGATTCGCTCCGCTGCATCCAACAACGGTATTCGCGCTTCCTAGGTTGTCGGCAATTGTTGGACAGAATCAGAGAACTTTGTTTGGATTCACAGACAGCAGCGATCCCCGGGGATTACGCGGAATAATCGGATCGTCTGAATTCCAGCCAAGTGTCAAAAGTTCGATAACCGTTGATCAGCTTTTTGACTTCTTCCTTCGACCGGCCAGCCCAGTTTCCATTCCGGATGACGCAAGACGCAGGGTCGCGGAAGCTAACTCCGCCTTGGATCGTCTCGGAGATCGACCAACTACGCTCGAAGCTCGAATTATTAAAGCGTTGACGGTCCTATCGGTAGTGCAGCCAGGAACTCGACTCGTATGTGACATTCATACCCTCGCATTTGCTCTCGATATATCCGAGTCATCACCAGATCTCAAAGCCGCCCTTGAGCAACTAATATCGAGAAAGCTAGTCGTATTCAGAAAATTCTCGTCCGAGTACAAGCTGTGGCAGGGAACGGACTTCGATGTAGATCAGGCTATAAGACACATCTCAACGGAACTGTTGAACGAAGAGTCAATCAACTCCATCCTTGATCCTTACCTCAAACCACGCCTAGTGAGCGCGAGGCGTCATGCATTCTTTACCGGTACCGCGAGAACATTCGGATGGATCATCGCTGGGACCGAAGAAATCATGCCTCAGGATTATTCGATCCCTGTTGAATCAGAATCGACAGATGATGGCTCAGTGGTACTGGTTTTGACGGAAAACCAGAATCAAATAATCAAAGCGCAAGAGTGGGCGGCCAAACAGTCAGACAAAAATATTCTGATTCTCATTTCGACACGTCCGTCAGATTTGTCCGATCAGATCAAAACACTCGCAGCGTCGAAAAGAGCGGAATCTGTCTATCCAGTCCTAGGTGAAGATCATGTCGCCAAGGCTGAGATCACCGCGAGAATCGAGTACCACAGCGAGAAAATCGGTGAGCTGTTTGACCAGCTGGTTTACGACCGAAACTCTGTCAACGTTTTCTGGAGTGGAAAACGTCGAGTTGAGTGGGAGGCTCTCCCTTTGACTGAGGTTATCTCGCAAGTTTGCGATCAGATTTACCACTCATCACCAATCATTCGCAACGAACTCGTGAACCGAAGGGATATTTCTCCAACCGGATTTTCTGCGGTCAAAAAGGCAGTGGAATCAGTTCTTAATGGGACAGAAGAACCGCGTGGAGGATTCGAAGGACATGGTGCCGAGGTATCAATTTTCAGAAGTCTGTTCGAAGATACTGGATTGTTCAGAAAATCCGGTGGTCCTCAGTTAAGACTAATGAAGAATCCACCTCCTGACTCGAATGATTCCGCACGCTTGCGTCCAGTATGGGCACATATCGCCAAGTGGAGTGAGAGTCCGGAGAGCTCTCCTTCCGGATCAGAGGCACCGTTCGTTCGTTTATTGAACGAACTAATGTCCCCTCCATTTGGAATTAAACGAGGGCTGGCCCTGATACTGATTTGGGCTTTTCTGATGGCACGGCGACAGGAAATCGCTTTATACGACAACGGAACTTACGCGACCGATTGGGATGTTGAAGATTTCGATCGATATATGAAGCATCCGGAGTTCTATTCAGTTCAGTGGTTCTCTTCCCAAGGTAGTGTTGCTAAGGCTTTTGCAAGAATGTCTAATGCAATTCCCGATCAAAGCGCCTCGTTCGGTCGAGACAAGAACGTCAGCTTAGCCGGACTGCTCGGACGTTTGTACGGCTGGTATCGCCGACTGCCGGCATATACAACATCAACGAATTCGATGTCCGAAAAGGCGATCGGCCTTCGACTAGCTATTGTCAGTGCAGTAGATCCAGTTGATCTGGTCTTTGATCGAATACCAGAAGCCTTGGGCTACCCACCCATAAGTGACCGTGATCGGTATCCAAATAAAGTCATCGAAGAATTTGCTTCAGTTATCTCTGAGATATCTCTTACATATAACGGTCTGTTGCACTGGATTACTCGTCAAATATATGAAGTTCTAGAGTGGGGACCAGAGGACGAGAAGATTAAGAACGAATTCACGTCCTTGTCAGACTCGATCATGAATCGCGTTTCGGATTCATCAATGAAGTCGTTCGTGATTCGTGGAAAAGCTGAACACAGCACTCGGATTAAGTGGTTAGAGGCTATATCAGCCGCATTGACAAGCCAGTCATCGAGATTCTGGAATGATCACACTAAGGAAGAGTTCCAAGACAAACTAAAGATGATGAAAGTCGCGCTGAATGACGCAAAACGGAGAGCGTATGCGGCTGAGAAGAATCCGGAAGATCGAGCTGTGAGAGTAATCGTTGAGTCTGGAGATGATGTTCTGGGAGACGAGATCGTATCGACTCAATCAGTTGGGCAAGCTTCGCTTGCTAATGCTGCGATCGACAGATTGTTTGAAGACCACGACATGGCAGACAGCGAGAAGCAGCTTAACTTCCTTTACCAGCAAATAGCTCGGAAACTAAACACGATAGATCGCTAGGCGCTACGTTCAGATTGAGTTCTAGGTAAGACGAGGAAATCATGGAAGAGACCAGACATATTCTCAGTTTGTCGGGCGGCAAAGATTCGACTGCGTTGGCCGTTCACATGCGAGATAGAGTTCCGGAGATGGAATATGTGTTCTGCGACACAGGCAAAGAGCTTCCGGAAACCTACGATTACCTGAACCAGATCGAAGCTTACTTGGGCAAGCCGATCGTTCGCCTAAATGCCGATTACAGTTTCGATCACATGCTCGACAAATTCTCAGGTTTTCTACCCTCTCCTAGAATGCGTTGGTGTACACGGGACCTGAAACTAAGACCGTTCGAAAAATACATTGGTGACGATGATGTTGTCTCTTATGTAGGTATTCGTGCTGATGAGAATCGATCCGGTTACATCTCAACTAAGCCAAACATTCGAGCAGTCTTCCCATTCAAGGAAGACGGTATCACCAAGGAAGACGTCTTCCGAATTCTTGATGATTCAGGACTCGGCCTACCCGACTATTACAAATGGCGTACTCGGTCGGGTTGCTATTTTTGCTTTTTCCAAAGAAAAGCGGAGTGGGTAGGCCTCAAAGAAAACCATCCTGAACTCTTTGAGGCTGCGAAGAAGTACGAAAAAGAAACTACCCCTACAGGCCAGCGTTATACGTGGGTTCAGAGTGAATCGTTGTCTGAACTTGAGGCCCGAGCTCCTCAGATTAAGGCCGATTATCAGAAGACGCTAGATAAAGAAGCAAAAGCTCGCAAAAACGTTCCGTTGATGCAGGTTTTCGACACGGCACAAGCGTTTGACGATCCTGATGATGACGCGTGTCTGATGTGCGATCTCTAACTCAATCAGGATCTCGCGTTCGCTCGCCCCATTCGTAGTCTTCATAGCGATGGTACGACGTCGGATAGCCGTGAATACCCAAATGGTCATCGAACTGCCAAACATAGGAGTTCGCCACCCCACCTACGACCGGTCCACGAGCTACACGACCGACCATCTGCTCGAAAAGAACAGGTGATCCAATTCTGTTCGTGAGTAACAGATGTCGCACTCCTGGGCTATCAAATCCCGTCGTGAGTATTTGCTGATTCAGAAGAACTGGCAATTTTCCCGATGAAAACGAATCGATAACATCAGAGCGTTCATCTTTCGCGGTGTTTGACGATAGCACCGAGGAGACTTTCATCCCAGACGAATTAAGGACTACGTTGAACGCATGTGCTTGAGCGACTGATTCTGTAAATACTAGGATGGATGAATCTTGATCGACGGCTTCCCGCATGATTTTCAAAGAAATCTCGAACCGGGATGAGT
>Ga0181585_10006364_pt1 | contig 10127 bp, 9 predicted proteins | sample 071ome_29_FD_132469 | JGI IMG/M metagenome (GOLD analysis project Ga0181585, IMG submission 132469) | Coastal salt marsh microbial communities from the Groves Creek Marsh, Skidaway Island, Georgia - 071407BT metaG (megahit assembly) | ecosystem: Environmental > Aquatic > Marine > Intertidal zone... | reverse complement strand
GGTCGACGACATTCGTGAAATGTCCACATGTGCCATGGGTTTTGCGTTTTGCGACGACGAGACAAAGGAAAACGTCGTCAGGAATCGATTGCGCGCGTGGTGATGGTATAGTACCGGGTAGAGAAAATTTATTGCAACAGTTTGTCTAGAAGTAGTTCACAAGTCATGGTGCGCGCGAGAGAGATATCGCCTCGCATTGCTACTGGATGACGCAGCAGCCGTTTGCATTCTTGACGCCGTACCTCTTCGGGTTCAAGTGCACGTCGACGACGGTGTCAAACACCGCGGCTAAACCGTTTTGCGTGAGCGCGCTACACTCCACGTACGCCGCCGCGCCTATTCTCTGTCTCAAATTCTCACCGTCTCGTCGACTCACCTCCCCTTTACCCGCGTCTCGAAGATCCGTCTTCGTCGCCACCAACACGATCGGCACTCCAGCGGCGCGCGTCTCGAGTTCTGCCCTCCATTTCGCCTCCACCGACTCGTAGCTCCCTCGCGAATCGCACGAAAACGCCAACAGCATCACGTTCGCCCCGTCGTACGACAACGGTCTAAACTGCGCGTACTCATCCTGCCCCGCCGTGTCCCACAGCCCGACATTCACCGTTCTCCCATCCTCCGCCGTGACGTTTTTGCTGTAATTATCAAATATCGTCGGCATGTGATCCGTCGGAAACGTATTCGTAGCGAAGCACATCAACATGGACGTCTTCCCCACCGCCCCGTCGCCCACCACGACGCACTTGACGGCGACGTAATCCAGTTCCGTTTCGTCCGACATCGCGTCTACTCGCGAATCGAACACTCAATCAAACACGCTTTCCCTCGTCCCGTCGCTCGCTCGTCCGCTCGTCCGCTCGTTCGTTCGGCACCGGAACGAAGGACTACCACAAAATTTCCACAAAAAGATTACAGAAACCCCGACTGTGCGACCGACTCTCGCGCGCGTTCGTTCCTCCCCCGGCGTCTTTGGCTGCGCTCGAATGAACCCCTCTCGCGTCTTCACGCGGCCGACTGCGCGACGACGACAGTGACGCGCGACGGTGACGGTGACGGTGACGGTGACGAACGAAATCCAACTGACAAAGTTGTCAAAAATCTCCAAAAACTGGAACAAAGAAAACCAACTACGGTAATTATGAGTCATGACTCGTCAATGAGTCCCACACTCCAACACGGACGCGAGCGTCAGTCTCGACGCCGCCGCGTTGACGACGACGTCACACGACGACGACGACGACGTCGGACGGGTGACAAAAAACGGGCGACGGAAGTTTCGCGTTCGCGCGTCGTCGTCCAGTCTAAACCCGTCATGTCGCACCGACGGAAGCACGTCCAGGCGTTGGCGCACGAACTCGAGGTGACGCTTCGACGAGGCGTGGACGTGGTGTGCGTCGTGACGGACACGCTCGGGAGTAACTTGCTTGAGGTTCGGAAAGGGGGATCGACGACGACGACGACGACTGTGATTCGCGTCCCGGCCAAGTTTAAGAAGCTCGTGTACTTTCGTCCGGGGATGTACGTCGTCGCGACGTTCGTCGGGCGAGACGAGTTGGAAGGAAGCGACGCCAAGGTCACCGGGGAGCTCGTTCGGGTGCTGTACGCCGATCAGGTGAAGGAATTGAAAAAGCGAGGGGACGGATCTTGGCCCGCGTCGTTCGGGGATGGTTCGGGGGGTGGTGACGGCGTCGACCGCGGCGCGGGGTGTCCGTTGGCGGATTTGGCGGACGCGTTGAGAGAGGACGAGGCGGCGGCCGTCGCGGCGAGCGACGCCAAAGTCGGCGAGAGCGACGACGAGAGCGATGACGAGAGCGACGACGATTTACCACCGTTGATTCAAAACCGAAACCGACGGGTCGTTCAGACGTACGACGAGAGCAGTAGCGAGGAGGATGGCGATTGATTTTGTAAAACAAAACTTTGTAGGCGGCTGAAGCGTCCAAACCGCGCTCGCGAACACACGCGCACCCTCACTCACTCACTCACTCACTCACTCACCGACGACGACATCGACGACGCGGGTTCACGCGTCCGTCCAACCGTTTCGTCGCACGCACAGATGACGCCGCGCGCCCTCGCCGCGCGCGTCGCGTCCTCTCGCGCCGCGTCGGCGTCCTATTCTTCCTCTGATTCGCACCGCTCGCATCAGCGGCGGCTTGGCCCGCGTAGTCGCCCCATCCGTGCGTCGCGCGGACGCATCGCGCCCGTCGTTCGTGCGTCCGCGGCGAAGAAAGACCCAGCAAATCTGGCCGTTTTCGTCAGCGGAGGTGGATCGAACATGCGCGCGATTCACGCGGCGTGCGAGGACGGAAGAGTCAACGGGAGGATCGCCGTCGTGGTGACCAACGCGACGGATTGCGGCGGCGCGGCTTGGGCGCGCGAACGCGGGATCTCCGTGTTGATTTACCCGCCGAAAAAGACAGACGCGAACGGGATGACTGCGAACGAGCTCGTCGACGCGCTCACGCGCGAACACGCGGCGAAATTCGTCCTTCTCGCCGGGTACCTTCGTCTCATACCGCCAGAGCTCTGCAGAGCGTACGAAGACGCCATGGTGAACATTCACCCCGCGCTTTTACCCGCATTCGGTGGCAAGGGCATGCACGGAGACAACGTCCACCGCGCTGTCGTCGCCTCGGGCGTTCGCTACTCTGGACCAACCATCCATTTCGTCAACGAGGAGTTTGACAAGGGTAAAATTATCGCGCAAACCGCCGTTCCGGTTTTCCATTCCGACGACGCGTCCGCCGTCGCCGCGCGCGTCCTCGAGCAAGAGCACTTGCTTTTTCCTCGCGTCGTCGCCGCGTTGTGCGACGATCGCGTGCGGTTTCGAGACGACGACGGCGTGCCGTACATCATCGACGACGCCGCCGACGCCGACGACGACGTTTAATATACCGTAGCCATCCGTATGTATTAGCCACCCCAAAACAAAGAAAACCGTTCGTTCGTTCGTTCGTTTCCGAATGTCCGATTTATCCATCCAACATCGACCGTTCACGACTCAAGAAAAAAACCAGTCACTGTTGAGACTTGAATACGATTTGAAATTCTTTCGGAAAGGAGAGAGGTTGTTGTGTCGCGCGCCCGACGGAAGCGTCAGTCGACGACGACGTGACGACGCGACGACGTGGCGACGCGGTAACACTAAAGAGCGAACCCGATTCGTCGGTACATATACGACGGACGACTCGCGTTCTCGATACGCGCGTCCGTGTCCCGATAGTCGTTTCCGTTTGAAACGTAGCCGTTCAAACGTTGGTTCGTTCAAACGTTCGTTCATTCCAAGGGCGAACCGAACCGTTCGGCGCGTGAAAACGAGGCGCACCGCCGCGGGGGAGGATGTTTTACTCGCAGTACATCCTCGCGAAGCGCGGTCCGCTCGGGACGATCTGGATCGCCGCGCACTTGGATAGAAAGTTGCGGAAGAATCAGATCGCAGAGACGGACCTCATCACCTCTGTTCGTACGTTGCCTGAATTTTGAAGTGGAATTTTTGATGGACGGTTCTCTCGTGTGACCCGCCCGCGCGCGCGCGCGAACGAAGAGATGATGCGTGCGATCGCGTGACTGACGAACGAACGACGCGTCCGTCGCGCGCAGAATCCATCATAAACCCGGACGCGCCGTTGGCGCTGAGGTTATCCGGTCAGTTGATGTTGGGCGTCGTGCGAATTTACTCGCGCAAGGTGAACTACTTGTTTCAGGATTGCTCCGAGGCGTTGGTGAAGATTAAGCAAGTGTTTAGACCCGGTACGGTGGATCTTCCCGCGGATGCGAACACGGCGCCGGATGCGACGATTACGTTGCCGGATGATTTCGACGAGTTGGAATCATTCTTCGACCCGGGCATCGGAGGGGTAGGGGGCGGTCGAGGAAACGCGGCGGTGGGACGGGCGAACATCAGTCTCGCCGATCCGGATCTCGATGATTTTGACGCGCAATTTGCGTACAACGAGAGACTTCCGCTCGAGGATGAGCGACTGGAGGATGATGTTGAGGTTGAAGTTTTCCGTTCCTCCGTCGTGCAGGCGGGCGTGCAGTTGGAGGATTACGACTACGCGCACGATGAGTACCAAGCGCCGGAGGGTGGCGACGACGACCAAGATGATGGTTTCGATGATGCAACGTTTGGAATGGGAGAAGACATCATGCCGTTGGCGCTCGATCCAGACCTTATTGAAGACGCAGCTGAGCCCTTCTCCGCGAGGAAGAGTGTCGGCGGCGATAGCTTGTTTGGAGGAGCGCTCCCGTCTCTTCCTGGCTCGAGCATCCTCGGTGATCGACCAGCGGAGGAAGCTCCGGGTCCGGCTCGCAAACGTAGACGCGTTGAACGCGTCGTGGTTTTTGACCGCACCGTCACGCTCTCGAACGATCACATTCGTAACCAGCTCAAGGACACTAGCGACATTGTCAACCACCGCGCGCCGAGCTACGAGGACGACGGCGTGCTCTCCGACCCCGAAACGCTCGAAGCGAGCCTCAGAGGACGGCTCATGGCGTGTGATGTGGGTTCAAAGTTGGACAGCGCTTATCAAAAGGCGAGCGACGCGTGCTGGGGTCGACCGGGCGTGCCCAACGAGCAGCGAGGTGGCGGCTCTGCTCTGGATGACATGCCAACCGCGCCGCGTTCGATGAACTTTGACTACGCTGACGACGACGACATGGGCTTTGGCGATGTCGGATACGCCGGTGCGGATGACTTTAACCTCGAATTAGCGACCGAGGAAGCGGCTGATGCGCAAGAAGATGAAGATATGGACTGGAACGTAAACTCTAAGATTATGTTGGAGCACTTGACGAGCGCCTTTGCGGCTTCCGGCGACAAGCCGCTCTCTCTATCCACCTTGACCACTGGCAAGAAGAGAGGCGAAGCCGCTCGCATGTTCTACCAAGTCTTAGTTTTGAACGCTCACGAATACTTGCAAGTTGACCAGCTCACGCCGTACGGTGATGTAGCCATGGCCAAGGGTAGAGCCTTTGCGACTTAGACTGATACGAAGGGCCTTTTACGTGGTCAACGAAACGCTAGCCTCTCAAGTACTAATACGAAACCGTGTAATCGAAAAGAAAAGAAAAAACATACAGTACGCTTGCTTGCGAATGATCTCATCAGAAATGCGATGCATCCCGTAGGTGGAGGGTTATTACAACAGAATCATGTCTTCATCATAGAATCGTGAATCGAGCTAGAAAAATGCGGCGCTTAAGCGGTGGCAGCAATGGCATCAGCCTTCGAGACCGGAAGAACGACTTCCGCCTTCTTTTGGACCTCAGAGGTACCAAAGTACATTTCTTCGAGGACACCTTCCCACTTCTTGGCCGGCTCAGCCCAAGAAAGATCTTGAGAGATGCACGTAGCGGACATCTTCTTGTACAACGGAGAGCCGTAGTCAGCGGCGGCGGCGACGCAGGTGTCAACCATGGCGTCAACATCAGCCGGGAGAAGCGTATCCGGATCCATTGCGCCCATGTGGTAACCCGTCACGCCTTCCTTGACGGTGTCGACGAGACCGCCGGTGGAAGCGACGATCGGTACGGTACCGTATTGCATGGCGTGAAGTTGGATCAAACCGCACGGTTCAAAGCGGGACGGAACCATCAAGAAGTCGGCACCGGCGGTGATGAAGTGCGCCAACGGAGCGGAGAACTTGACGACACCAGCACAAGACGGCTCAGCCTCATCGAGGGCTTCGAGGGTCTTTTCCATGGACTTCTTACCGGTACCCAAAATGACGACTTGGGCGTTCGGCACAGCCTTGAGAAGCTTCGGGACGGCTTCCATCATGATGTCGCATCCTTTTTGCTCTTCAAGACGACCGATGTAGCCGAAGACCGGGGCTTCCGGATCGAGTGGGAGGCCAACTTCGGCTTGGAGCGCTTGCTTGGCGGCAGCCTTGCCTTCAACGACGGTGGTCTTGTCGTATGGGACGTCGATGAACTTGTCCTTGGCCGGATTCCATTCAGTCGGGTCCATGCCGTTGACGATACCTTCCATGCCGGTTTGGCGGATGACGTCGTCGAGTTCGACACCCTTAGACTTGTTGGCGGCAACCTCCTTGGCGTAATTTTCAGACACGGTGAGGTTGCGGTCAGCGTTCAAGAAGCCAGCCTTCAACCAGTTCACCTTGGCGTGCATCTTGCCGTCAAACTCCTCCTTGGCGTCCTCCTTGGCCGGGTTGGTTTCATCGTAAACCTTGTTGTAACCGTCGATAAAGTAGAAATCATCGACGCAAGATTCTGGAAGGCCGTAGGCAGCCATCGGTTGCGGGAAGAAGCGACCTTGGAAGGCGATGTTGTGAATGGTCATCGCGCACTTGGCGTTGGTGAACAAACCAGCCGGTTTGAGAACATTCTTCAAGATGACCGGAGCGAGAGCCGAGTGCCAGTCGTTGGCGACGAAGACGACGTCTTCACCGTAGCCAAGCTCAGTGAGGCTGAGCGGCGCCTTGAGCGCCGCGTGGCAGAACATCGCGAAGCGCTCTTGGTTGTCGGCAAAGTCGTGACCAGACTTTTCGCCGTAAAGCTTAGAGCCAGTCTTGCCCCAAACCTTTGCGAGGAAGGACGGGTGATCGACAAAGACGCGGTCAACGCCTTGCTTCTTTTCGTGGAAGAACCCGACAGACTTGCCGAGAGCCTCGACGTGCACGGACGTGTCCCACGCGCCGGCGTATTGGTCGTAACGCGGAGACACCGTCATCACCTTGTGCCCGCGCTTGGCGAGCTCAACCGGAAGAGACCCGACGACGTCACCGAGACCCCCAGTCTTGGACCACGGCGCGCATTCCGCCGAGATGAAGACAATCTTCATCGGGCGCTCAGTCTTCGGCGTCGTCGCATCCGCCGCCTTGGCCGCGGAGCGCACCGCGACGGCGCGGCGTCCGCCGGTGCTGGATTGCTTCTTCGTCGTCGCAAACTTGGCCGCGACGCTACGTCGTCACAATAAAAACGACACGCGAAACAGCGTCACAATATTTTCGTCAGTCATTCTCATCGCTCATCCTCCTCACACTCGCCTCGCGTCGCGCGGCATCCGCCCGTTCATCAATAATCACCCGCGATCCAAATCCGTCGGTTCGCGGTCCACTCAAATGCGTCGCGCAGGAATAATCCAATCCAACCGTCCGTCCGTCCTCGCCCGCGTCGCGACCTCGTCTGCGCGTCGTCGCGTACCTCATCGATTGACGCATGACGGAATCCATCGTTCTCGTCGTCTTCGTTGCGCGTGTGTGTGCAAATGTGACGTCGACGTCGCCACGAAACGCATCGCACGTCACTCGTCCTCCTCCTCCTCCTCCTCCTCCTCTCCGAAAGCCAGCGCTGGCAGTGAACGAGAAAACGGATGGCTGTGCGTCGCCGGATTGATATCATCATACTGTAGTATCCTATTAGACGATGTACACCACCACACTTGACCACACATGCGTCATGAACTCCGAGTCGTGCATCATCATCATCCATAGTGAAACGTGTATTGTTTACGTTTCGTGTACACGTATATTGAACACTATTTATTCGAGGTACACGTCCACTTCGTTCGATGTCAGCAGACCCGACGGACGTCACGGACGTCAGACGGAGGAGGTGCGCGCTTTTGGATTGATTTGATTGTTGTTCGATGCCGGGTGGGACCCCCGAGCTCGGACTCGGGGGATCTTTACCGTCGATGACGACGACGGCATCGAAACGACGACGAGGACGACGTGGGAGCGCTTCTTCGAGTGGTGGTGACGCTAAGATGATTCATCTGGTGCGACACGGACGCACGGAAATGAATGATTACCTGCGGGAGAACCACTGGGCCGATCCCGATTTCGTGGACCCGATGATGATCGACACGCGGTTGACGTCGGAAGGAGAGGCGCAGGCGATGGGGTTGCGGGAGCTCGCGCGCGGGTTGGAGCCGAAGCCAGAGTTGGTGGTGGCGTCGCCGCTGCGACGGGCGTTGCGGACGGCGGAGTTGGCGTTCGGGGACGGGGTGATCGACGCGAGCGTGCCGAGGGTGGTGTGTCCGTTGGCGAGGGAGCGGGTGTTTCACGGAAGCGATATCGGACGGGTGGCGTCGGAGCTGAGGAAGGAACACCCGGAGTGGGATTTGGGCGAGTTGGGCGAGGAGGACGCGCCTTGGTGGTACACGCCCGAGGGACGGGATCCGTTCACGACGGCTGAGCTGGAGCCAGTGGACGTGTTCGAGCGAAGAATGGATGCATTTAGGGCGTGGCTCGACGCGAGGCCGGAGGAGTCGATCGCAGTCGTGGCGCATTGGGGGGTTTGCTACTCGCTCACCGGGGATGAATTTCAGAATTGCGAGTTGCGTTCGCTCGACGCAAGCGATTTAAACGTGGGCAACGGAGACTTTCAAAAGTTTGACGTCTTCTTGCAAGATAATATATTCGGACGCATCGGACGCGCGCTCGTGAGCTTCAAGAGCAAGCTGTTCTGATTCGTTTTCGGGTCGTGTATGAGGAGTACCAGTAGAGACATTTTTAATTTATTGCTTTTTTTCTTTCACCGTGGAAATTGACAAATCGTTCTCTCGTAAAAACGCACTTGTCAAAGAACGCGCTAAGGCTAACTGGACCTACTTGGTGACTTTGTATTGCTTAATTTGCGCGAGCAAGGCCTTAGCTTCCGCGTTGTTCTTGAAGTGATCGCGAACCGGCTGGAGAATGGCGTTCAACATCGAGGCGAGCGACGGCTTGAGGTCGCCCGGGTGCACCAAGCCTTCAATGTATTCCTTCTCGAGCTCCTCGTACGTCTCGTACGTCTTGTTACCGCCGTTCTCATCCTTACGTTTCAAGTCAAACTTGCCGGACCAGGGGATGATGACGTACTTGATGTACTCCATGCACGGGTTACCCTCAATTTCCTTCTCCGGGCAGTACGCCTTTTTAATCTTTGTGTTGACTTCTTGCTCACTGTCCTCCATGAAGATGGCAGAGTCCGGATCAGACTTGGACATCTTCTCCTGGCCTTGCTTCAAACCCATCAACATGTGGTGGGACAGAATAATCGGCTTGTTCTTGCGCTTGATGTCGTCGCAGTACTCTCTCGCGAGCATGTTCACCTTGCGTTGATCCATACCGAGCTGGCAAATGTCCGCCTTGAGGAAAAAAATATCGGCGCACTGCATGCACGGGTAGAAAATCTGCGATGCGGCGAGTTCATCGCTTTCACTGCGACCCATAATCTGGGAGCATCTCAAAATGCGAGCCAACTTGTTCTTTCTCGCGATGTCGAGCACGAGCGGCCAATACTCATCCGCCTTCTTGTTAATCTCCTCGCTGCTCCAAACGAACTCCACGTGTTCGAGATCCATCCCGATCGCCTTCCACACCTCAACCATGTACTGACCAACCTTTTGAATCTTCTTGAGATCGCCCCCCATCTTGTTGTTCATCAACGCGAACCAATCAGCCACCCAAAACTTAAAGTGACACCCAATCTTCGTCAACTTGTTCACGTTGAGCGCCTTCATCACACCTTGGGCGATGTGCATCCGTCCGCTCGGCTCGAATCCATCGTAGCACACCGGCATGGGTTTCTTCTCCAACAGCTTTCTCAGCTCTTCCGGTTGAATGCACTCCTCCGCGATGGACATGGCGAGCGCGTGTCGGTCATCCAGCCGCATACCGCTCGCTTCGTGCATCGGGTTCTCATCGACCCTCGTCTCGGCGAGTTTCGCCGCCACTCCGTCGGCGTCGTTCGCGGACATCTTTCGCGCAGAGCCTTTGGGGTTTCGTTTCCCTCGCGAGCGTTCGTCGCGGTCGCGCGCGTGCGTGCGTCCGTCGGGTCGCCCCCGCGCGCGCGTGTGTGGACCTAGTTTTCAGGGCAGAACACAGCGTCGAGGTTGTCGCCCGAGACGCGACGTGAAAGCGAACGGAGACCCATCCAGTGCACACTGTTCGTCCCCCGCGCTAAACCGCGCGCGCGCCGTCGTGACATGCTGTCGGACGCCCGACACCGACGCGAACGCCCGTCGACGGTGGTTTCCCGCGCGTTGGCGACCGCGGTCGGTGTGTTTGTCGTCGCGAGCGCGTCGGTGCACGCGAGAGACGTGCCGTTACCAGGAGCTGCGATCGAAACCGTGCGCGACACGGAAACGACGCGGGAGACGTGCGCGAACG
>Ga0181585_10006349_pt1 | contig 10141 bp, 8 predicted proteins | sample 071ome_29_FD_132469 | JGI IMG/M metagenome (GOLD analysis project Ga0181585, IMG submission 132469) | Coastal salt marsh microbial communities from the Groves Creek Marsh, Skidaway Island, Georgia - 071407BT metaG (megahit assembly) | ecosystem: Environmental > Aquatic > Marine > Intertidal zone... | reverse complement strand
GCCGGATATAGACGTGACGGCCTGTTCGCGCAACCGGTTTGGGTCTGAGGGCGCATCTGGCCGGGCAGTGCGACAATAATACCCAACCGTGTTTTTGCTGCGGTCTGGAGGTTGCTTGAAATTTAAACTGTTGTATTTATTATATAAATATAATAATAATGAATTTGATAATCATTCTCAATGTTTCTCTTGCCAATTGCGATGAATTTGCATTTGATAATCATTCTCAGCCATTAGACACTGATGCCAGTCGGGGGAAACAGACCATGCATGTTGCAACGGCAACGCCAAAGGCAAAACCAAAGGCACAGGTGGCAGCGCGCCGCGCCACCGGCCGACTCATCACGTGGGCGGCCGCCTGTCTTACAGCGCTGTTTATCGGTGGCGGACCCGTCATGGCCGCCGCTGCCGAGATCAATATCTATTCACATCGTCAGCAATTCCTGTTGCAGCCCTTCCTTGACGCCTTTACCGCAGAGACCGGGATCAGGACCCGTGTTGTCTATGCCTCGAAGGGGTTGGCGCAGCGTCTTCTTGCCGAGGGTGAGGCGAGCCCGGCCGACGTCATTCTGACAGTCGATATTGCCCGGCTCAGCGAATATGCCGATCTTGATCTGCTGGCGCCGGTTGACTCGCCCGTTCTGGCGGCGAATGTACCGGCGCATCTGCGCGCGACGGACAATCGCTGGTTCGCCCTGTCGACGCGGGCCCGCCTCGTCGCGACCTCGGTTGACCGGGTCGCCGAAGGCGCCATAGCCGATATCGAGGATCTTGCCGACCCGCAATGGCAAGGGCGTATTTGCAGCCGCAAGGGAAGCCATGTCTATAACCGGGCGCTGATGGCGTCGGTCATTGCGGCGAACGGAGCCGAGGCCGCCGAGGCCTGGGCTGATGGTATGGTGGCGAATTTCGCTCGCAAGCCGCAGGGCAATGACCGCGCGCAGGCCAAGGCCATTTTTGAAGGCCAGTGCGATGTGGCGATCATGAACCATTATTATTATGGGAACATGCTGTATGGCGACAAGCCGGAGCAGAAGGACTGGGCCGGCGCGATCAGGCTTGTCTTCACCAACCAGAATGGCCGTGGCACCCATGTCAATATTTCCGGTGGCGGTATGGCGCGGCACAGCCCGAACCCCGAGGCGGCGCGCAGGTTCCTCGAATTCCTGACAACGCCGGTGGCGCAGCAACTCTATGGTGAGGTCAATTTCGAATATCCGGTCAATCCAGCCGTCGCACCCGGCGGCGTGTTGGCGTCATGGGGCGATTTCAAGCGTGATGAACTGGCGATTGAAAGTCTTGCCACACTGGCACCCGACGCGCAGATGATCATCGACCGGGTCGGATGGTAGCCACCTTCCTGTCATATTGGTCAGGCCGGCCGGCCCGCCGTTTCGACGGCTGGTCGGTCGCCGCCATTCTGATATGCCTGTTGATCCTGGGGCCGATCCTCGCCCTGTGGCTGACCGCCCTCGGCGACAGCCGGGGCCTGTGGGGGCATCTGGTCTCGACGGTGCTGCCGCGTTATGTGGTGAACACGCTGTTGCTGATGCTCGGTGTCGGGGTGCTGTCCGTCTTCTTTGGCGTCAGCACGGCATGGGTCATCACCCGCTACAACTTCCCGGCAAAGCGGATTTTTGAATGGCTGCTGCTGCTGCCGGCCGCCATCCCGGCCTATATCATCGCCTATACCTATACCGACTTTCTGGAATATGCCGGGCCGGTGCAGTCGCTTCTTCGTGACCTGTTCGGCTGGCAGCGACCGGCGGATTACTGGTTCCCCGAGATCCGCTCGCTTGGCGGCGCTGTTCTTGTCATGGCCTCGGTGCTGTATCCCTACATCTATATGGTGACACGGATCGCCTTCCGGCTGACCCCGGCCAGCCTGTTCGAGATCGCGCTTGTGCATGACAAGTCGCAATTCTGGTCGGTGGGACTGCCGCTCGCGCGGCCGGCCATCACCGCCGGCCTCGCCCTGGTCCTGATGGAGGTGGTGTCGGATTTCGGCACGGTCGAATATTTCGCCGTCGAGACGATCACACTCGGCATTTTCAATGTCTGGCTTGGCATGAACAATATCGTCGCCGCAGCCCAGATGTCGCTGCTCGGCTTTGTGTTCATCCTCAGCCTTCTTGGTCTGGAACTCTATGCCAGATCGCGCCAGCGGTTTGCCGGCAATGGCAAATCCACCCTCGAGCTGCAGCCTCTTGACCTTGGCCTGAAAGGTCGGATTGCCTGTCAGGCCGTATGCGCGCTGCCGCTGCTTCTTGGCTTTGTGATCCCGGTCGGGGTGCTGCTGAAATTCGTCCTTGGCAATCCCGTCACCGACCAGCTTGGCCAGGTCATCGACACGGTCGGCGCCACCATTTTGATGGCGGGCGCGGCGGCGCTGCTGATTGTCGCGGTATCGATGCTGCTGGTTCTGGCGGCCACCTATCGCGGCGGCATTGTCGTGCGGCGCCTGACCATGGCGGCATCAAGCGGCTATGCCATCCCTGGCACGATGCTGGCCATCGGGGTGCTGATCTTTGCCGGTGTTGTCGACCGTGCCTGGGGCGGGCTTGTCGGAGACCCGCGCGCGACCCTGCTGCTTGGGGGCGGCGGCATCCTTCTGACCGCCTATCTTGTGCGTTTCCAGGCTGTCGGTTACGGGGCGCTGATGTCGGGGATCAGGCGTCTTCCGGACAATATGATGAATGCCAGCCGCTGTCTCGGGCACGGATTCGGGCCCAGCCTGAGGCTGGTGATCCTGCCGCTGTTGCGCGGCTCGATGCTGGCAGGCGGCCTTCTGTGCTTTGTCGACATCATGAAGGAACTGCCGATCACGCTGCTGCTGCGCCCGTTCGATTTCGAGACGCTCGCCACCTATACATACCAGTTCGCCAAGGACGAGATGCTCGAGACGGCGGCGCTGCCGGCGCTCATGATTGTCGTTGCCGGTCTGGTGCCGGTAATCCTGATGAATAACATGCTGCGGCGCGCGGGCTAGACTTCATCTACGCCCCCGTGGTTTATTTGTCGCCCCTTCTGTCGGGCAAGATTTCCGGATACGAGGTGTGCTCCATGGCCGTCATCACCTGTGTTGATGATCTGCGCAAACAGATGCAGCGGCGCGTGCCGCGCATGTTCTATGACTATTGCGAGAGCGGGTCGTGGACGGAATCGACCTTTGCCGCGAATGAGGCCGATCTTCAGAACATCAAGTTCCGCCAGCGTGTCGCCATCGACGTCTCGGAACGCAGCACCGCGATGACGATGCTCGGGCAGGATGTGCCGATTCCGGTGGCGCTGGCGCCGACCGGGCTGACCGGCATGCAGCACGCAGATGGCGAAATTCTGGCGGCGAAGGCAGCCGAATCCTTTGGCGTGCCGTTCACCCTGTCGACCATGTCCATCTGCTCGATCGAGGATGTCGCCGAAAACACCACGCAGCCCTTCTGGTTCCAGCTCTATGTGATGCGTGACCGGAAATTCATCCGCAATCTTGTCGAACGCGCGCGGGCCGCCAATTGTTCGGCGCTGATGATCACGCTTGATCTGCAGATCATGGGGCAACGCCACAAGGATGTGCGCAACGGGCTGTCGGCACCGCCGAAACCGACATTGAGGAACATGATCAATCTGGCGACCAAGCCGTCCTGGTGCCTTGGTATGCTGGCAACGCGCCGCCGCGAATTCCGCAATATCGTCGGACATGTGGACGGGGTGAAGGATATGTCATCACTTGCCAACTGGACGGCCAGCCAGTTTGACCCCAGCCTGTCCTGGGATGACGTGCGCGACATCCGCAAACAATGGGGCGGCAAGATCATCATCAAGGGCATTCTTGATGTCGAGGATGCGCGCCAGGCGGTGAATGTCGGCGCCGATGCGGTGGTCGTCTCGAACCATGGCGGGCGCCAGCTTGACGGTGCGCCCTCCTCGATCGCCGCGCTGCCGGCGATTGTCGATGCCATCGGTGACAGATGCGAGGTCTGGATGGATGGCGGGATCAGGACCGGACAGGACATTCTGCGCGCTGTCGCCCTTGGCGCGAAAGGCACGCTGATCGGCCGCGCCTTTCTCTACGGGCTTGGCGCGGGAGGCCAGGCCGGTGTCACGAAGGTGCTGGAAATCCTGCACAAGGAACTCGACCTGACGATGGCGCTGTGCGGCCGCTCGAACCTGTCCGAGGTCGATGAATCGATCCTGATCAGATAGCCTGGACGGGTTCAGGCGATGCCGACCGTCCGGCGATAGAAATCAGGGTCCGTCGCGCCCTCGGTGCCGACAAGCAGCACGACCGAGTCCGGCGTCATTTCAAGTTGCTCCCACGCCGCCCCGTCCGCATGCATTGCCAGCAGTGCGGCCAGCCCCGAGGTCGAGCATTCGCCGGCCTCGATCGCATCGGTGCGGTGATGGAACCAGCGCATCAGCGGCGCCACCGCCTCGTCACCGATGGTCACGCAATGGCTGACTGTCGGTTTCAGGATGTCCCAGGCAAGGTCGGACACCTCGCCGCATGACAGCCCGGCCATCAGCGTTTCCTCGGTGATATCGACAAGTGTCGGCGTGCCGGCGACAAGACTGTCGCGCATGCAGGCGCTCATATGTGATTCGACCGCGATCATATGGCCAAGCGATGATCCCGCCGTCTGCCACAGCGGCGCGATGATCCCGGCCGCCAGCCCGCCAACCCCGACCGGCAGCATGGCATGGCTCGGCACCCCGCCAAGCTGCGCCAGGATCTCGCGCGACATCACCGTATAGCCTGCCATCACCGTCAGCGGCACCTCGTGATAGCCCGGCCATGATGTGTCGGAGACGATCTGCCAGCCATGCGCTGCCGCGTCCTGCTTGCAGGCGGCGAGCGAGGCCTCGTAATTGCCATCGATCCGGATCACCTCGGCACCGAAGGCGGCCATGGCATCCTCGCGGGCCTGGCTGACATGCGCGTGGATATAGATTTTCGCCGCACAGCCGGCACGCGCCGCCCCCCAGGCCACCGACCGGCCATGATTGCCATCGGTGGCGGTGGCGACGGTCAACTCGGCGGTGCTGCCACCCTGTGCCTCGATCTGGCGGGCCAGCGCGGCGACGGCATAGGCACCGCCAAGCGCCTTGAACGACCCCAGCCCGAAACGCGCCGCTTCATCCTTGTAGACAACCTGCCCGACGCCAAGATGATCAGCGATCTCCGGCAGATCATGAAGCGGTGTCGGTACATAGCCGGACCAGCCGCTGATCACCGCCTGCGCGGCATCCATCGCTGCCACGTCGAGCGAGCCCGCCAGGTTGGGGAAGGTGGCGGTGGCGCGTCCGGGGTTGGCGTCAAGCGTGAACGGGGTGGCCAGCGCGGCGGCAAGATTGGCATCCATATGGGGTGTTCCTTTTATATGTGGGCCCTTTACATGTGGGCTTTTTCTGTTTGGGCCCTGTCTCCAGCGGACTTTTTCTGTATGGCCCGCCTGCGGTATCAGTAGCGGCCCTTGCGGCTGGCACCGGCATAGAAGATGTCGGACAGGCGCTCATTCGCCTCGTCGCGGAACTGGATGTCGCGCGGCTGCATCGCCCCGTTCGGGCGCGGCGCGGTATCATGATGTCCGAACCGGTCGGTGCCGCGCGCCTGCTGCACCCAGATTCGGCCGATCACCTGTTCGACATTCGGCGCGATATAGCTCTGCATGGCGAATCCGATCCGCCGTTCGCCGGACATGTTCGGTCCCGACCCGTGGACAATGCGCGGGTGATGCAATGACAGCTGTCCCGGTTTCAGCGGTACCGCGACGGCGGCAACTTCATCGACATCCGGCACCGTCTGGCCGCGGGTCAGCAGATTGTCCTCGCCATAGGTGTCGACATGCTCGGCCAGCGGTGCCTTGTGCGATCCCGGGATCATCCGCATGCAGCCATTCTCCTCGGTCACGTTGCTGATCGCCAGCCAGCCGGTCACCCAGTCATGTGGCTCCAGCCCGATATAGCGGGCATCCTGGTGCCAGCTGATGAACCCCTTCGTCTCCGGTTCCTTGATGAACAGGGTGGTGCCGGCGACAAGGATATCCGGCCCGATCAGATCCTCGACAGCATCCAGAATCCGGCTGTCATGCGTGATCGCGTCCAGCGCCGGCAGCACATAATGCGCGTTGTTGCGGTTCGCGCCGGCCATCCCCTCGGGCCAGCGGCGCTCGGCCTCCTCCAGCGCGGCGCGGATGTCGGCGGCCTCCGCGGGGCTGAAAATATCGATTGGCGCGACGAATCCGTCACGCTCATAGGCCTCCTGCTGCGCCGCGGTCAGTCTGATCGGCATGGTTGTCACCCGGTATTGGCGTTACGTCTGTATTGGCGTTACGGCTGTATTGGCGTTACGTTCGGCGAAGCTTGCCTCACCTTCGCGCCGCGTGCAAAGGCTTTTGGCGCCGGGGCCTGGCGCATCATCGCCGTGCGCGGCCTCTTCTCGCGGTGCTGGTTTTCGACTAGCCTTGCATGATGACAGGACATGGCGGCCGCGTGAGGAGTGATGATGAGCAAACATGGATATGACAGCGGGCGGCTGAACCTGCCGTTCGTGGGGCTGTGCAGCTTTGGCAAATATCCCTACCAGCCCGACTGGGACGCCATCGACGCCGATTTCGCGATCCTTGGCGCGCCGTTCGATTTCGGCACGCAGTTCCGCGCCGGCGCGCGGTTCGGCCCGCGCGGCATCCGCGAGGCCTCGACCCTGTTCTCCTTCGGCCATGCCGGTGCCTATGACCATGAGGATGACGTCACCTATCTGGAGAATGACAGGGTGCGGATCGTCGATATCGGCGATGCCGACATCATTCATACCGACACCGTCAGCAGCCACGCCAATATCGAGGCCGGCGTGCGCGCGATCCTCGCCGCCGGCGCGGTGCCGGTGGTGCTTGGCGGCGACCATTCGGTGAACATCCCTTGCATCAACGCCTTTGCCGGCGAGGCCCCATTCCATCTGGTGCAGATCGACGCGCATCTGGACTTTGTCGATGAACGGCACGGCGTGCGCCATGGCCATGGCAACCCGATGCGCCGCGCCGCCGAAAAACCCTATGTCACCGGCCTGTCGCAGATCGGCATCCGCAATGTGTCATCGACCGCCCGTGACGGCTATGAGGATGCCCGCGCCATGGGCTCGGACATCCAGTCGGTGCGCCAGTTCCGTGCCCTCGGGGTGGATGGCATGCTGGACCGCATTCCGGCCGGCCAGCGCTATTACGTCACCATCGACATTGACGGGTTCGACCCGTCCATCGCCCCCGGCACCGGCACGCCGTCGCATGGCGGGTTTCTGTATTACGAGGTGCTGGAACTTCTCGACGGGCTGACGAAACGCGGCAGCATCGTCGGGGTGGACCTTGTCGAGGTGGCGCCGGACTATGACCCGACCGGCAGCACCCAGACGCTTGCCGCGCAACTGCTCCTCAACCTGATCGGCCGCATCGCCCATAACAGGTGAGGTGGGGGAAGCCGAACTCATGCCTAAGACTTCAGACGCCCTTCATCCGGTGTTGGCGCGGGTGCCGCACAAGCCGGATCCGACCGGTTTGGGTGCTGCCGCGAACCTGCTGAAACCCGCTGGCGGAAAGCCGTGACGGGCATGACCGCCGGGCACCGGACCGGTTCCTGCAGAAATGACTTGCGCGCGATTGCATTTGTTGGAAAAACGATGCCGGGATTTTTGGAGAGGTAACCATGTCTACTATTGTCAACAGCTGGAATGAGTGGGACCCGCTGAAACATGTCATCGTGGGCCGTGCGGATGACTGCCATATCCCGCCCGAGGAGCCGGCGCTGGATGCCAAGGTGCCGGAGGATAGCGACATGCGCGGCCAGTGGGGCAGGCGTCCGCAGGAAACCATCGACCGGGCGAATGAGCTGCTCGACAATTTTGCCGACCTGCTGACAAAGCGCGGCGTGAAGGTGGACCGGCCGACCCCGATCGATTTCTCGGAACCGGTGACAACGCCCGACTTCCATACCGGCAGTCAGTTTGGCTGCATGCCGCCGCGTGATGTCCTGCTGACGGTGGGCAACGAAATTCTCGAGGCAACGATGTCCTATCGGTGCCGATGGTTCGAATATCTGTGCTACCGGCCGCTGATGCAGAAATATTGGGAAGAGGATCCAAATTTCAAACATGAGGCAGCGCCAAAACCGCGGCTGACCGACGCTGATTACCACAGCAATTATCTGTCCGAGAAGATTGGCGTGCAGCAACGTCTGGAATGGGCCGAGCAGAAACATTTCGTCACCACCGAGGAGGAGCCGCTTTTCGACGCCGCGGATGTTCTCCGGTTTGGCAAGGACCTGGTCGTCCAGCACGGCTTCACGACGAATCTGCGCGGCATCGAATGGCTGCGTCGGCATTTTCCCGACCACCGGGTTCATGCGGTGAATTTCCCGGGAGACCCCTATCCAATCCATATCGACGCCACCTTTACGCCGCTGCGGCCGGGGCTCATCCTCAACAATCCGCATCGTCCCCTGCCGCAGGACCAGCGCAAGCTGTTCACCGCGAATGATTGGGACATTGTCGAGGCGGCGCAGCCGGCACACAATGCCCCTCCGCCACTCTGCTATTCATCGGTTTGGTTGAGCATGAATGTTCTTGTTCTCGACCCGAAGACCGTTTGCGTCGAGAAGTCCGAGGTTTATCAGGCCGAGCAGATGGACAAGCTGGGTATGGAAGTCGTCGAGGTCGATCTTCGTGATGCCTATGCATTCGGGGGCGGGTTGCATTGCTGCACCGCTGATGTTTATCGCGAGAGCAGCAAGGAAGATTATTTCCCGAACCAGTAAGCGCTGAATGCGCTGTCCTTGCTTGGCATATGGGCTGTGAGCATTCAGGTCGTGAGCATGTGGCCCCTCATCATGCGGGCCGTCAGCTCATATGCACATCACCCCACGATCATCTCGTCGGTGCCGAACGGGAAGTTGGTGATGTTCTCGGCCCCGTCCTCGGTGATGATCAGGATGTCATGCTCGCGATAGCCGCCGGCGCCGGCCTCGCCCACGGGAAGCATGATCATCGGCTCCATCGACACCACCATGCCGGGCTCCAGAACCGTCCCGATATCCTCGCGAAGCTCGACCGACGCCTCGCGCCCGTAATAATGGCACAGCACGCCGAATGAATGGCCATAGCCGAAGGACCGGTATTTCAACAGGTCCCAGCCGGCATACATCCTGTTCAGTTCGGCCGCCACATCACAGCAGCGCGCGCCGGGCTTCAGCAGTTCCATGCCACGGGCATGCACCTCGCAATTCTTCAGCCACAGATCGCGATGCGCGCCCGAGGCATGACCGCAGAACAGCGTGCGCTCCAGCGCCGTGTAATAGCCGAACATCATCGGGAAGGTGTTGAGCGACAGAATATCGCCGTCCTCGACCAGCCTGTTGGTCACCGGGTTGTGCGCACCGTCGGTGTTGATCCCCGACTGGAACCAGGTCCATGTGTCCATCAGCTCGACAAAGGGAAAGCTGTCGGCGATGGCACGGACCATCGCGCCGGTCGAGGCGAGCGCGATTTCATGTTCCGGCACGCCGGCCCTGACCGCGCCCATCAGCGCCCGCCCGCCAACGGCGCACATGTCGGCGCCCTTGCGGATCAGCACATGTTCCTCGGCGCTCTTGATCGTCCGGAGCGCCATTGCCGCGGCCGCGCAATCGACAAGCTCGACACCCGGAAAATGCTGCTCCAGATGCAGTTTCAGATCGAGGCTGACCTCGTCGAACTCGACACCAAGTCGCTTTACACCCGGCAGCAGGTCCTTCAGCGCGGTGAAATAGCTGTCGCGGCGCCAGTCGGTATAGGTGACATTGTCGCCGACCGAGCGACGCCAGGGCTGGCCGCCATCGATCGCCGCCGATACGGTGGTCACGCCATCGCCGTTCACAACCGCGCCATAGCGGCGCCCGAACCTGCAATAGAGGAAGCCGGAGAAATAGCAGACATTGTGATAGGAGGTGAACAGGCAGGCATCGATTCCGGCAGCGTCCATGCGCGCCTGCATGGCATCACGGCGGCGCGTCATCTCGGCATCGGAAAAGGGCGAGAAGGTCTTCGCGCCATTATGCCAGCGGGTTACATGAACCAGATTGTCTGCGGCCATGGTCTACACTCCTTGAATTACCGGTCACGGGG
>Ga0181585_10006343_pt1 | contig 10149 bp, 9 predicted proteins | sample 071ome_29_FD_132469 | JGI IMG/M metagenome (GOLD analysis project Ga0181585, IMG submission 132469) | Coastal salt marsh microbial communities from the Groves Creek Marsh, Skidaway Island, Georgia - 071407BT metaG (megahit assembly) | ecosystem: Environmental > Aquatic > Marine > Intertidal zone... | reverse complement strand
GCCGGTCTATCAGGGCGTAGCGCTTGGTCAGCATGAATGGCGGCAGGTCGAGCTCAAGCCGCGTATTGACGTCCTCGATGACCCGATCTACCCGCCGGCGCAGAAACCAGCGCCCGCCCGGCAAAATGAAATGGGCAACAAGCGACGCCGCCGCCAGCAGGCTGATGAGAACGGCAAGCCAGATCGGGACCTCGATTGTGTCCAGCACCCTTTCCGCCCCTCCTTTCTGGCGAATATATTCTTGCAAATTGGCCGAAAACATCTTGCCAGCCCGCGCCGGACCGGGGCTTGATCCAGATCAATAAGGAGAGACGGGCCCTATGCCGGGACCGCGCCGCTCATCCGGGGCGTCGGCTTGTCATTCATGAATATCTGGAAGATGCCGGCGGTCACGCCGATGACCACGCCGATCTGCCAGGCCAGATCGTAATTCCCCAACGCGTCAAACAGCAGCCCCGCGCCCCAGGCACCGGCGAACGATCCCGTCTGGTGACAGAAAAACGCGATGCCGGTCAGGGTCGCCATATTGCGCAGCCCGAATATCTGCGCGACCAGCCCGTTGACCAGAGGCGCGACCCCCAGCCAGAGCAGCCCCATCACGGCGGCGAAGATCAATGTGGTTGTCGGCGTCGCGGGCAGCAGGAAATACACCACGATAAAGGATGACCGCAATATATAGACCGTGCCGAGCAGCACGTGTTTGGGGAACCGCCCGCCCAGCCAGCCGAGGATATAGCAGCCGATGGCGTTGAACCCGCCGATCACGCCGAGCGCCTGCGCGCCGAGGGTCGGCGACTGGCCGCAAATCTCCAGATAGGCGGGCAGATGCGCGGCGATAAAAATCAGCTGCAAGCCGCAGACGAAATAGGCCACCGCCATGGTGACGTATCCTTTATGCGCCCAGGCCTCTGCCAATACTTCTTTCAGCGACATGACGGCTTCCCGCCCCGCCTCTCCGCCGCCGGCTGCTTCCTGTTCCCGAAACGCCTTGTCGCCCGCGCCGGTGAAAAACGCCGCCGGAATCATCACGGCGCACAGCCCGACAAATCCCACCATGGCGACCAGCCAGCTATCGCTGTCGATCAGCCCTTGCGCCAGCGGCGCCGCGATGAAGGTCCCGATGGAGCCGAAGGCGGAGATGGTGCCGAGCGTCACGCTGCGCTTTACCGCCGAGACCGCCCGCGCCGACGCGGCGAGCGCCAGGGAGAGCCCAGTACAGGCAAGCGCCAGACCCACCATCACCCCCAGCCCGAGCCACAGCATGACCGGCCCGGTGGCGATCATGGTGACGCCGAGCCCGGCGGCATAAAGGAGAGAGCCCAGAATGGTCATCACCCGGCAGCCCAGCCGGTCGGCGATGGCGCCGATCAAGGGCTGGCTCAACCCCCAGGTCAGGTTCTGCAGCGCGATGGCGAGGGTGAAATCCGCCACCGAAATACCGAGATCCTGCGTCACCGGATTGACGAACAGCCCGAAGCTCTGGCGCATCCCCATGCTCATGGTGAGCATCAGGCTCGCTCCGGTCAGGACGGAGATCGTTTGGGCGCTGGTGTAACCCGGATTGCGATAGCTTTCGGTCAAATCAGAACCCGGCCCTCAAATCGGAATAACCAGCAATGTATCGATGCGGCGGGATTCGAGGATCACCGCGCGCGACGCGAATTTGAGGACGCCGCCTTCTTCCACGATTTCATCGAGATAACGTCCGCAGGCGAAGACCATCATGTCGCCTTCGCTCATGGTGCGGGTAATGGTGAAGTTGGATTTGGTTTTGATCCGGCCGTTTGAGGCGCCTTGAATCTGCAGCGCGCTGACCGAATGGCAATAGGTGTGCGGCTCATAGATATTCGCCTGGCGCAGCGCCGAAATGCGGTCGCGGAACATGCCGGTTCCCTGGCACCGGATCAGGCAGATCGGCAGGCCGAGCGCGTGATTTTCCCGTGTGGTGACGGAATATTCGCCGTCAGATGTAAAGAAATCCGGCCATTCCTCCAGCCGGTCATCGTCGATGGCGTGGATATAATCGGCGTTCAGCGCTTCCACGCGCGGGCGAAGGGCGAGGTCGTGGTCGAGATCGGCAGAAATCGTGTTCATCAGTTCAAACCCCCATGCACTCGCGCCAGCCCTTCCAGAATCCGCGCACCGCGGCCTCCGTCACGCGCGATCCCTGGCTTGGCTCGATCGCGCGTCCTCCCATCGGCATGACGGTCATCGCTTCGCCGTCGGATCTGGCCGCGCGCTGCACCCAGGCGCCGACCGCCCCGTCTTCCATGGAGATAAAGCCCGCCGGCCCGACCAGATTATTGGTCGCGATGCGGTGCTGGATCATCTCCTCGTCATCGTCCTCGAACCCGAGGATGGTCCAGATCAGCTCTGCCTCATTCACCCCGCGCGGGATAAGCTGGCGCACGGCGAGACAGTTGAGAATCTGCTGGATCACCAGTGTCGGGAACACGGTCTGGATATTGTTGGTGACGTTGTCGCCGAGCTCCGGCTTGTGCTCCATCAAAGCGGGCGATTCCAGGCTGTACTCCTCCTGTTTGGAGCGCACCTTCTCCTTGCCGATTTCGCTGTCGGCGATATCGGTCCGTTCGGTATAGCTCAGATGATGCCAGCCGGAATCACTGATCTTGATGCCGCCCCCCATGGTCGGGCGCACCACGCCGAACGTGTTGTGAAACACATGCAGCAGGCTCGCGTGATAGGAATCCTTGTTGTTCTCGACATAGAGCTTCCAGTTGTTCTGAAAAATCTGGGAGTAGTAGCCGAGGACCTTCAATGGCTTGATCAGCACCCGGTCGACGGCGGCGGTCAGCTCGTCCCCGAGATATTCCGCAACCGGTTCGGTTTCCTCTGAAAACGTGCCCATGACAAGCCCGCGGAAAATCTCCACCCGGAGCGGGCGCAGACCGTGATCTTCATTTTTGAATTCATCGGTCAGCCCGCCCTTGCCGCCGACGCCGCGTTTGAAGGCGACGGCGGTCAGATTGCCGCGCAGATCATAGACCCAGTTGTGATAGACGCAGGTGAGCTCCTTCACATTGCCGCGCGGTTTGAAACAGACCAGCGCGCCCTTATGCGCACAGCGATTGACCATCGCGTTCACATCGCCGTTTTCGTCCCGCACCACGATGATCGGCGTGTCGCCCGCCCAGGTGGTCTTGTAATCGCCCGGGTTCGGAATCTCGCAATCGAGGCAGAGGAAGTTCCAGACAGGCCCCTGAAAAATGCATTTCTGTTCCAGCGCGTAGAGATCCTCGTCGGTATAGACGCGATAGGGCACGCGCGAGGTGTCCTCATAGGGCCAGACGAAATCGCCGGGCGCCGTGTTGGTGTGGATATCATCCATGTGCGGCGGTCCTTGCCATGTCGAATTCGGGCGCAAACTCTATCAAATCGCCGGGTTCGGGCAATAGAGGCTTGCCGCGCTTGCCAAGGCGGGGGGGAAGTGAAATTCTTCGCCCATGTCCACCGCGCGCACTACGCTTCACAATACTTACGTCGGCCAGCCGGTCCGGCGGGTCGAGGATTTGCGTCTCCTCCCCGGGCGCGGCCGGTTTGTCGACGATATTTCCCGCGAAGACCTGCTCCACGCCGTCATTTTGAGGAGTTCCGTGGGGCATGGGCTGATCCGATCCATTGATAGCTCGGCGGCCGTAGCGCTGCCTGGCGTGCATTCGGTGATCACCGCCGCCGATCTGCCGGCGGAAATGCCGCTGGTGCCGCTGCGCCTGATGCCGATGGAGGAGCTGATCCCGCTCGGCCAGCCCGCGATCGCGCGCGACAAGGTCCGCTATGTCGGGGAAGCCATTGCGATTATCCTGGCAGATAGTCCCGCACTTGGTGAAGACGCCCGGGCGCTGATTGAGGTCGATATCGAGCCGCTGCCAGCCATTGCCAGCCGGTTTGACGCCTGTGCCGAAAAGTCGCTTCTGTTCGACGATTGGGGAAGCAACGAGGCGGTCACCTATCACGCGACCAAGGGCGATGCCGATGCGGCCTTTGACTCTGCCGCCTATATCCGTCGGGAAAAGCTCGCGACACAGCGTCATCTGGCGTTGCCGATGGAGCCGCGCGGCGTGCTGGCGGAATGGGATGCGGAAGCGCAACGGTTGACGGTTGAGGGCGCGGCCAAGGTGCCGTTTCCCAACCGACGGATTCTCGCCGGCATGATGGGGGTCGAAGAAGGCTCCATCGACATGATGGAAAGCGATGTCGGCGGCGGGTTCGGCGCGCGCGGCGAGTTCTTCCCGGAGGATTATCTGATCCCCTTTGCCGCCCGGCACTGCGGCCGGCCGGTGAAATGGATCGAGGACCGCCGCGATAATCTGCTGACCATGGGGCATGCGCGCGAGATGGATTGCGAGATCGAGATCGCCTGCGCCGCCGACGGAACATTGCTGGGGCTGCGTGGCGAGGTCTGGGTCGATGCCGGAGCCTATTACCGGACCAACGGGCCGATCAGCCCGCGCAATGTCGCGCAATTCATGTCTGGTCCTTATCGTGTGCCGAATATCGATATCCGCTCGCACACCATGCTTACCAACAAGGCGCCGATCGGCACCTATCGCGGGCCCGGCCGGTACGAGACGATTTTTTTCTGCGAACGGCTGTTCGATATGGCGGCGAAGGATCTCGGAATCGACCCGGTCGAATTCCGCCGCCGTAATCTGGTGCGCAAGGACGAGATGCCTTACCCCATCGCCGCGATCAGCCCGGTGCCGCTGGAGGATGAGCTCGATAGCGGCGATTACGAAATGGTGCTGGATCGCTGTCTGAAGGAAATCGGCTGGGCGGAGAAACATCATCTGCGCGGGCAATTGATAGACGGGGTCTATCACGGGCTGGCCGTTGCCTGCTTTATCGAAGGGGGCGGGGCGGGCCCCCGGGAAAACGCGCGGGCCATCCTGCAGCCGGACGGATCGGTGCTGATACATGTCGGCTCCACCTCGGTCGGGCAGGGGGTGGAAACCATCCTGACCCAGATTGCGGCGGATGCGCTGGAAATCCCGTTCGAACGGGTCGCGCTGGCGCATGGCTCGACGCCGCTTCTGACGGAAGGTTTCGGATCCTACCATTCGCGCTCCACCGTGATGGGCGGCTCGGCGATTATTCTCGCGGCGAACGGGTTGCGGCGGGAAATCTGCAACGCGGCGGCGGAAAAGTTCGGCTGCGCGGCGGCGGATATAGCGCTGGCGGACGGGGCGGCGTCCGGGCCGGACGGGCGGAGCGTTGCCTTCGCCGATCTGGCCGCTATCGTGCCGCCGGTCGAGGAAACCTTTCACAATCACAAACACACCTACGCCAACGGCTCGGCGGCGGCGCATGTAACGGTCGACCCGGAAACCGGCGACGTCGCGCTGATCGATCTGGTGTTTTTCGAAGATGTCGGAAAGATCATCAATCCGATGACGCTGAAGGGTCAGGCCACCGGAGCGATGGTGCAGGGGCTTGGCGGCGCGTTTCTCGAACACCTGATTTATGACGAAGAGGCGCAGCTCGTCACCGGCACGCTGGCCGACTATCTCGCGCCGCTTTCCGGCAATTTTCCGAATATCCGCGCCTATCTGCTGGAGGAAAACCCGTCCCCCGTCAGCCCGCTCGGCGCCAAGGGCGGCGGCGAAGGCGGGCTGCTGCCGATGGGCGGGCTGATGGCCAATGCGGTCGCCAACGCATTGTCGTCGCTTGATGTGGAAATCAGGCAATTGCCGCTGACACCGGATTATCTGTGGGGGTTGATCAAGGCGGCGCGGTCGGAGGCCTAGCCATGTCTGAACGTGAGACGATTCATCTGGCCGCCGATCTGTCCTTTCTGCATACCGATTTTCTGTGGCGTATGCCCGGTTCTTGGGTCGGCTATCCCTATTACAGCAGTTCCGAGTTTTATGAAGACATCGCCAAGACGGCGGAAAGCGGCAGGATGGATCTGTTGTTCTTTGGCGATACCGGCGGCACGTCGGAGGATTTCGGCGGCAATCATGATGCGGTGGTCCGCAATGGCGTGAAATGGCCGCGCCATGACATGACGCCGATGATCCCGGTCCTTGCCCGGGTGACGGAACAGATCGGCTATGCGCTGACCATGTCGACCACCTATCATCACCCGTTTCACTGCGCCCGGACGTTCAACGCGCTTGATCACGTTACCAAGGGCCGGATCGCCTGGAACGCGGTGACCTCGGCCTATAAGTGGGAGGCGATGAACTGGGGCTTCGACGTCATGATGGAACATGACGAACGCTATCGCCGGGCACAGGAATTTCTCGATGTCGCCTGCCGCCTGTGGAACAGCGTGGAGGCCGATGCGCCGGTGCTGGACCGTGAGGCAGGTGTGTTTCTGAACCCGGAGAAAGTCCACCGGCTGGATTTTCGCGGCGATTATTTCAACGTGCGCGGCCCGCTGCCAGCGCTGCCGTCGCCACAGCAGCGCCCGCTGATTATCCAGGCGGGGCAGTCCGGGCCGGGAATGGATCTGGCCGCCAGATTTGCCGACCTGCAATTCAGCACGCGGCGGACGATCGACAGCATGAAACAGCACCGCGCGGCAATCGATGAACGGCTTGCAAAATTCGGACGCGAACCGCGCGATCTCGGCATTCTCTGGTCGGTCAGGATACAGGTGGCGGAATCGCAATCGGAAGCGCGGGCCAAGGAACAGGCGTTTCTTGACTCAATCCCGCCCGAAGGCGGGCTGATTGAGATGTCGCAATGGTTCGGGGTCGATTTTTCCACCGCCGATCCGGAAATGACCCTCGCCGATTTCGCCGATCAGGTGCGGGAGACCAGCGGCAATCTCGGCACGTTTGAGGAAATCGTCAACACTACCGATCCCAAGACGACGGTGCGCGAACTGGGGCGCGATTATTTGACCAAGCGGATTCTGGCGGCGGAAGGCACGCCGAAGGAAATAGTCGACAGGCTGGAGGAAATTCATTTCGAAACCGGCGCCAATGGCGGATTCATCCTTGGGCGCGGCTATCACGCCAGCAATAATATCAGGGAATTTGTCGATCATGTGGTGCCGGAGCTGCAACGGCGCGGCCTGTCCAAGACGGAATACACGCCCGGCACGCTCAGGGATAATTTCAACGATTGATCTGGTTCTGTCGGTTATGAGTCGCCGGATTGTGCGCTCTTGCGCCACTCCGCCCAGCCGCACCCGACATAAACCTCCGGTACCGGCTCATAATCGATCAGTTCGAACCCCTGGCATCCCATTGCGGCATGAGCAATGACCCAACTACGGACCTCGGCGCTGCCATTACCGACAGTCGGCAAGGCCCTGGTCAGGGTGCCCGCGATCTCCGTCTCATCGGCGCGGGAAAACAGATCAATACAATTGCGGTCAAACGGCTCGTCGATTTTACCCATGGTCGGTTCGCCGATCGAATGGCTCAACCCGCCGGACCCCAGCATGGCAATCCTGAGGTCGTCCGGATAGGTCTCGATAGCCGCTGCGATCATCCGGCCCCAATCGAAACAGCGGGCAACGGTCGGCATCGGTTCTTCCAGCTCATTTACGAAAATCGGCACGATAGCGGGCAGCGGGTCAAGATTGAGCTGCCATAGCGGGATGCAAAACCCGTGATCGAGCCGCGCATCGTAGGTCAGCGATGGCTCGAAGCCCTTTTCGAAGGCGGTTTCCGCCAGGTGACGGGCGAATTCAGGATGGCCCGCCATTGCCTTGTGCGGAAATTTCGGTGCCAGAAACGGCTCTGGCGGGCCGCCATGTTCGGTGCCCACTCCGATGCAGAAAGCCGGCAAATTATCGAGGAAAAAATTCACCCAGTGATCGGGCGCCAGCACGATCAATATATCGGGAGAAAGCGCCTCTATCCGTGCCTTCATATCGCCGAACGCCGTGACGATTTTTTTCTTCGTGGGCGGGGTAAGAGTTTCCCATTCTCGTGCGATCAGGGGCGCGTGGCTTGCTGCGAAGGCGCCGGCAAGCTCAGCCATTGGCTGTTTTCTCCGGTGCCGGCATCCTCCGCAGATGGGCAATGAATTCCGCATCTTCCATGCCGCAAATGCCGCAGTAAAACCGCAGCAGATAGGCGTTCACATGGGGCGCGATGGCGGCGATATCATCATCACGGACGGCCTGCTTCATTTCCTCGCTGATCGGGTATTGCGCCAGAAAAGGCTCCCGGTCCGCGCGCCACGCCTGAACATCGCCCGATTTCTGCAAATTGAACATCATCTTGCTCAGCCAGTAATCCGTCATGCGCGCCTTGCCCGTCAGCCCAGATCGTTGAGCACCTCGCCCGGATGGGGCGTTGCCTCGGGCGTTTCATAGACCCGGGCGATCTTGCCGTCCGGTCCGATCAGAAAGGACATGCGTTTCGCCCGTTCCTGATCCGCGCTTTCCGCCGCGCCATAGGCCATGGCGACCGCGCGGGATTCGTCGAACAGCAAATGCCCGGTCAGCCCGTGTTCTTCCGACCATTTCTTCAGATCTTCCGTCGGGCTGAAGGTGATGCCGATCAGAACCGTGTTTTTGTCTTCAAAGTCAGGGGTTCGATCACGGAACCCATTGGCTTCGTTGGTTCACCCGCCGCCGAAGGCGCGGGGGAAAAACCATATCAGCACGTTTTTGCCGGCGTGATCCGACAGGCTCACCGTTTCCCCATCCTGATTGGGGAGGGTGAATGCGGGCGCTGCCGCGCCGATTTGAAGAATAGCCATAACGACCTCTTGTCTACACTTCTTCCAAGCCGTGCGACCATAGCAGGAATGGTCCGGCGCGGGGAGGCGGGGAAAACTAATTCCCCGGAAAGTCCATCATCGCGATCAGCGGGCGCAGATCGTCCGCATCCTTCAGTCCGGACCACGCCTCGATCACTTTCCCGCAACGATCCGCGCCGATCACCGGTTCCGCCTGGCTGCGGAACTTGGCGGCGATGTCGTCATTCGACATCGGATTAAGCGGATGGCCGGGCGGGTTGCGGCTTTCCGTTTCATGGATCGTGCCGTCTTTCATTTTCGCCACCGCGCGGACGATGAGATGTTCGGGCATCAGCGCCTCGATCTCGTCATCGATGGTCGCCTCGATCTTGTTCATCAGAGGCCGCAGGGCGGGATCGCGCACCGCCCCCTCATCGAAAGACGCCACGGTCAGCGGCCCATCCACCAGGGCGCGCGCAAAAATATAGGGCATGGAATGATCCGCCGTTTCGCGTGTCTGCGGGTCCCATTTTTCCGGCTCGCTGCCGATTTCATGCTTGCCGAAGGAATCGCAGAAAATCTCGATATGCTCGATATCGCCGATTTTTTCCGGCGGAATTTTCTCCCGCATATCCAGCGCCGCCCAAACGACCGGCTGGCCATTGGTTTCAAGCGGCCAGTATTTGATCAGCACCTCGGTAAAACGCACGGGCCCGCCCTCATTGGGAAAGGGTGTAAGCTCGAAAGGACCGGTTACGTTTTCGAACAGACCGGCGCGGCCCTCGAACGCGCTGCCCGGCCCCGGCATCCCCTCCGCGGCCAGTATCGCGGCGAAAGTGCCGTTGCGCCCGGCGAAAGGCGTCGCGACGTTTTTCCAGGCGGTCAATTCCCCTGACCGCGAGACACGCAGCGGCACGGTGGAGCTTGCCGTCATGCCGATAGTGTTCGCGGTCTGCTCAAACGACAGCCCGAAAAGGCGGCACATCGCGGCGGCGGCGGAGATGCCGACGGCAAACCCCTGATCCCAGCCGCGTTCGCGGAGCTGCGACGCCTCCGACAGACGGATGAAAATTTCATAGGTGATCAGCGCGGCGGTCAGAAAGGTTTTGCCATCCATCGGGACCGTACCGGCAAGCGCGTAATGCGCACCCAGCCCGTCCGACGGATGGCCGCCCGGAAACCGGTCGTTGAAATCGTAATTGCGGATCATGCAGCTATTGATGAACCCGGCCATGTCGAGCGGCATCGTGCGGCCCGCGAACAATGTCCGTCCGGCATATTTCCCCGCCGTCTGCCCATCCGCGATCGTTCGGGCGATGGTGGCCGGCATGGTGTTTTCCGCCCCCAGAGCGCAACCCAGCCCGTCGATCAGATGCTGGGCGGCCAGGTCGGCGATTTCGTCCCCCAGATGGTCATATCTCAGATCGGTCGCGAAGCGCGCGATCTGTTCGGTCAGCTTGTCCATTATGTTTTTTCCCACCCCGT
>Ga0181585_10006342_pt1 | contig 10152 bp, 6 predicted proteins | sample 071ome_29_FD_132469 | JGI IMG/M metagenome (GOLD analysis project Ga0181585, IMG submission 132469) | Coastal salt marsh microbial communities from the Groves Creek Marsh, Skidaway Island, Georgia - 071407BT metaG (megahit assembly) | ecosystem: Environmental > Aquatic > Marine > Intertidal zone... | reverse complement strand
TCGTCAACGCCAGCGCGCCGAGCGCGACGAGCGCGACGAGCGTCGTCCACGTCGTCGAAGACGCGGAGCGCGCGCGTCCTCCCAGCAGCGGCGAGCCGTCCATCACTTCTTTCGCGCGCGCGCGCGTTCGAGTGCCGCCGATCGATCCGACGCCAACACCCAACACCGCGCTGACGCGGCGCGCGAACCGATCGACAATCGACGACGCGCGCGCTCGAGAGACCGGCGATGACGATGACGACGTACGGAGCGTCGCGCTGCGACGACGAGATCGAACGAGCGGTGGACGCGGACGCGGACGCGAGCCGAACGACGGCGGTGGGGACGCGTCGCTCGCGCGTGGGCGCGGCGATCGCGTTCGCCGGGGTGTTGGTGTTGGGCGCCGCGGCGGTGACGCGCGGCGGCTACGCGCGGGCGAGCACGCTGGGGTCGGGTGAGATTGAACAGATGACGGCGACGGCGACGGCGACGGCGACGGCGGGCGTGACGCCGTCGCTCGGTGCGACCACGGTTCGGGAAGCGCTCAACGAGGCGCTCGATCACCTCTCGTGCGTGCAGAAGTGCGCCGAGCTCAAGGATGCGATGTCGGTGAAAATAGAAGCGGACAGCGCGGCGTTGACGTGCGCCGATTTCGAGGCGTTCTCGAAAACTGATAGTTGCGTGGCGACGAATTGCGGATGCGAAGACGCCGCGGTGATCGATGAGACGGTCAAGTACTTGTGCGAAGAAGGAGGCGCCCCGGATTCCGTCGGGAAGGACGCGTTTCATACGCGCACTGAGGACGCCGTCATCTCCGCGTGTGCATCCACATAGGAAGCGAACGAACACCCGGGTAAACAGCGCACGAGAGAGCAGAACGCGCCCGTGCGCTGACTATCGGGTCGCTCTCCCGTTTTCAGTTTCCTCGGACGTTTTTTTTTCTCGTCTCTTCTTTTTTGCTTCTCCTCCGCGCGTCAGAGTTCGCCCTTTCGTTCGGCGCTTCCTCGCGCACGGCACGAACGATCGAACGAACGCGTGGACGTTCATGTAATGTAACGACACGAATCACCATTCGGATCCTTTTAGTCCCATCCCGTGTGTGATAAACATTTCGCGACCGTGCGCACGTGATGTGTCAAGTACTAGTTCTTTTGTATAAATGAATGGAGCGATCGTCGCTCCGTCTGTCTGGCTAATAATGTGGTGGTGACGATGATGACGATGATGTGTGTCTATTTGGTTGCGTACGCCATCTCGTCCTGTTCGGCGGCAACCTTTTTCAAAATTTCGAGCGTCGAGTCGTGCCAGTTTTCGACGCGTTTTCGCGTCAAGCACCAGTTTTCTCCGTGACGCGGATCCGCCTTGATGCATCGCTCAGCGACGGCGTTGGCGGCGGTTTCACCGGAGTTTTGAAGTTCAAATTTGTAGTAGCTCGCCCAGTGGTCGCCAATGTCCGGAGCTATGGTTACGGCGCGGTTCCACCAGCTGCGAGCCTTGTCCAACTTGCGATCGCTCCAAAACAAAATGGCAATGGCGGCGATGATATGAGGGTCATTGTCGCAGCGCCGCAGTGCGTCGACGGATTTGGACTTGCGTTGTGGGCGCGGTGCCATGCGCACAGATTCGGCGAGGAGTAGTCCACTGTTTGGACACTCTTGCAAGGCGCGAGCAATGGTGGATTCGGCGAGCTGCGAGTTGCCGCTGGCGTGTTCTTGACGAACAGCGGCGAGCCAGAGATGTTCGTTCGCCGGATTCTTGCCGCGCGCCGTCTCGAGGATGATTCTCGCCTTGGATACGTTACCATTCTTCAGCTCAAACGCTGAGAGCGCGATCCACAAGGGCACGGCGTTCGGACACTTCTTCGTCCCTTGCGTGTACGCCTCTCTCACCTTGTCGGCATTCTTGGCTCCGCCTCGCTCCTCGAGTTGACCCAGCATGATCCAAAGCTTCCAAAACGTGGGGAACTTTACTATGCCCTCGTCCAGGAGCTTACGCTCCGCCTTTTCGTCGCCCGCCTCGCGCTCCACCATGGCTGACTTCATCCACACGCGCTCGCAATCGAGCAACGTCGTTCTCGCCTTGGCGAGAAGCATGCGCGCGCGATCGAGCTCTCCGTTTTCAAACTCCAATTTGAACGCCGCGAGCCAGATTTCTTCCGACTCTGGGTTTGCATCGAAAGCAGACTGCAAGATTTCCCGCGCGCTCGGGACGTCGCCGCTGAGCCAGCGCTCTTTCGCTCCCATGAGCCATAAGATTTCGGCATTTGGACAAACCGTCACCGCCTTGCGCAAGACGGCGTCCACCGTATCTGGAGTACCGAACCTCTTCTCCAACATAGCCGCCTTGACCCAGAGCCCCTTTTTGTGAGAGAATCCAGAATCCAAGGCGTGCGCGTAGATGGCTCTCGCCGTCTCCGCGCTCTCGCGTTTCATGCATTCTTCCGCGTCCGCCTTCCAGGTGCGCTTCTTGTCCTCCTCCTCCACGCCCTCGCCGATAGTCGCCTTGATGATGGCGCGGCACGTCGCCAGCGACGGGGGATCGCTCTTCTCTGCAATTTCTGCCTCTTTGATCCACCCCTCGCGATCGATGGTGACGCCGTGTGATTTCAAAGACTTGATGGCGCGAGCGATAATCTTGTCCAACATTTTTTCATTCCCGTTCGCCTCTTCGAGTTTCGCCGCGGTGATCCAAATTTGCGGTTCCCGAGGTAGGGTTTCCCGAGCCTTGTTGAGCACCTTTCGCGCGTTCTCTGGGGTTTCTAACCGCGCCAACGCGAGCCAGAGCTCGACGTGTTGCGGACAGCACTCTGTCGCTCTGGCGAGCAAGACTCTGGCGTCGTCCTCTGGACTCAAATCGACGAGCGCCTTCCATAATCGAACCGAGTTCGGAACATTCTCGAGCGCCCGACGCAACACCCGTCGCTTGCGCTCGTTTTCATCCTCCAACTGCGCGGCTTGCATCCAAATCTTGACCGAACTCGGAAGAGATTGCACCCCGCGCGCCAGAATAGCCTTTGCGTTTTCCGGCGTGTTGAGTCTCGCCGCCTCGATCCACACGTCTTCATTCTTCGGACACTCCTCGCAACCCTTTTGCATGAGCGTCCGCGCTTGCTGAAGCTTACCCGCGAGTTCCTCCAAACGCGCCGCCGCGATCCAACCCGGCGCGTGCTTTGGATTCGTGTTGATGACGCTCTTGAGCAACAACCTCGCCTTTTTAATATCTGAAATTTCCGCCGCGCTCGTAATCTTTTGCGACCCCAAACTCGTGAGATACCCCTTCGGATCGATCGTGCTCTGCCCCGTGACGCTATCCGACAACCTATCGAGCTTCAACCCGAGCACCGTTCCTCTCCCTTCACCCACCGCCGTCAAATCCGCCAGTTCCCCTCCTCCTCCCGCTCCTTCTTCTCCCGCTTCGCTCGCCGCGCTCGTCGTCTCCTTCTCCGCCAACGCCCTCGCCAACAACGTATCCGGCGGCGGCGCGAACCCCGCGTTCAGCTTTTTCCGTTTAACGCTGTAATCCCCAATGTCCGGGATCGCGTCCCACTCCGCGTACGTCACCTCTTTCAACCCTCTCCTCAAATCCTTAAACCGTTCCGAAGCCGTCGGCCGCGCGCGTCTAAACTTTTCCAACGCGTCCCGCTCCTTGCTCTCCCTCGCCTCTTTCCTTCGTCCGTCCATCCGCGCGTCGATCGACGCCCATATCTCATCCGCCTCCGCGTCGTCGTCGTCGTACGTCGTCGCGTCGCGCGCGAACAGCCCGGCGGCGCCGTCACCGTCGCCGTCGTCCGCTCTCGAATCGTCGCCGTCATCCTCGGCGCCTGTCCCGAGCGAGCGCGTCGAACCGATCGGCGCCTGTCCCGGCCCGATGTCCGACCGCGTGGTGAACCCGGCGGCGCCGCGACCGAGTCCGGGGACGTACCCGGCGGGCGGTGGGACGTCCCCGTACGGCGCCACCGGGTTCCGGTGCGGCGGTCGCTGCATCGGATCGGATCGATCGATGGATTCGATGCGCGCGTCAGAGTGAGACGAATTCGATTTCGATCCATCATGGGCGACGGCTCGGGGATGTACTTCGGACGGCACGCGGACGAACCGCCCCCGCCCGAGGGCGCGAACCCGTTCGCGGCGGCGCCGGCGGGAGATACCGACGACGTCGCGCGGATGATCGCCGAGGCGAAGGCGCAGTGCGAGGCGCAGAGGATCGCCCGGGAGGCGCAGGAGGCGATCGAGCGGGAACGGGAGCGACGGGCGTTCGAGGACGCGGGACGGACGTACGTCGCGCGGAGGAAACCCGGGGAGGCGACGGAGGGAGGCGGGGACGCGGAGGGGGGGACGCGGAGGCGAGGGGTTGTCAAGGCGAAGAGACCGGGCGGCGGCGGCGGTAGGGGGACGACGGAGGACGCGCGCGCGAGCGGTTTGGCGACCAAGTCGGATCCGAAGGCGTTCGGGGGGTTTTCGTCGTTTCTCGGCGGCGGTGGCGACGGCTCGAGTGGGGGGGAGGGGAAACCGAGCGTGTTGTCGAGATTGAGCGGTCGGGCGGAGGAGGAGGAGGAGGAGGAAGACGAGGACGAAGACGAGGATTACGAAGACGAAGAGGACGAAGAGGAAGAAACGGAGGATGAAGACGACGAAGACGAAGAGGAAGACGAAGAGGAAGAGGAAGAGGAAGAGGACGAAGAGGAAGAAGATGCGACGGTGGCACTTCCAGCGATGACGTTTACGAAACCCTCCACGACGCCGACGTTTGGATTTTTCGCCCCGCCGCCCGCGTTGACAAAGGAAAACGCGCACACGCAACGCACGTACGTTCCCAAAAAAGCAGAAGAAGACGAGGACGGCGACGCGGACGACGCGAAGAATGAATCCGTCGTCGGCGCCGTCGCCCCGTCGTCCACGAAGACGAAGTCGGCGTTAGCGTTAGAGTTAGGTTTGTAAATAAAAAGCGAGACATCGCCTTTGCGACGCGCTTGCAATTCCAATCCAGATTCGCGCATCACCTTAAACGTCGACGCGGGATCGCGTGTCGCGGGCGACAGACGCGTCGGATGAGGATGGAACGAGGACGATGCGAACGCGCGCGCGGGCGTCGGCGTCGATGGAGCGGGATGGCGTGGGGTACAGTCGTCGGAACGATGATGATGATTGCGACGATGGTTACGATTCGAACGGTTGAAGGAACGAGTCTCTACGACGAGTCTCGGCAACAGAGTGTCGACGGAGAAGGCGGAGGAGGACGGCGACTTCTCGCCGCGGGGTCAAGGTACGCGGTCGGGGACGCGGTGACGCTGTACGCGAACAAGGTTGGGCCGTTTCACAACCCGAGCGAGACGTATCAGTATTACGACTATCCGTTTTGCCGAACGCCCGAAGGCGTGAAACGTAAATTCGAGGATCTCGGGGAAGCGCTGGGAGGGGATAGGTTGGCCCGATCGCCTTATGAGATTGAGTTTAAGAAGGATAAGGAGAATGCGAATCTGTGCACGCAATACTTGGAACGGAAGGAGGTGGAAAAGTTTCGCAAATCGGTGAAGAATGATTATTACTTTCAAATGTCGTTGGATGATTTGCCGATTTGGGGATTCATCGGCAAGGTGGAGAAGATCATGCGACCAGGTGAGGAGGCGGAGAATAAGTACTTTTTGTTCACGCACGTGCACTTTGAGATTTCGTACAATGGCGACCGGATTATCGAGATTAATCTGAGCACGGATCCGCTCAAAACAATTGATATCTCCGCCGACGAAGCCATGTCTGTGCGATTCTCCTACAGCGTCTCTTGGAAGGAAACGACGATTGCGTTTAAAGATCGCATGGAAAAGTATTCTAGATACTCCTTCCTTCCGGAACATATGGAGATTCACTGGTTTAGTATCATCAACTCTTGCGTCACGGTTATCCTCTTGATGGGTTTCTTGGCGTCCATCCTCTTGCGCGTCTTGAAGAACGATTTCATCAAGTTTCAAAAGGATGAGGAAATGTTAGAGTCTCAAGAAGAGTCTGGGTGGAAGTACGTGCACGGAGACGTCTTTAGATTCCCGCGGGGTAGATCGCTGTTTGCCGCCATCATCGGCACCGGAACGCAACTCTTGGTTCTCGTGGTGTTCGTCTTCACCCTCGCCGTGTTCGGTGCTTTTTATCCGTACAGCATGGGTGCGGTAACGGCGACGTGTTTGATTGTGTACGCCTTCACGGCTGGGATCGCGGGCTACGTCTCAGCGACGACTTACAAGCAAATGGGAGGTGAGAATTGGGTGCGCAATGTGTTGTTGACGTGCATTCTCTTCTGCGGCCCACTCGGTCTCGTGTTTTCATTCTTAAACACCGTAGCCATCGTCTACCGAAGCACCGCGGCTTTGCCTTTCGGTACCATTGTCCTCATCATACTAATGTGGGCAATCGTGACGATTCCGCTCACCATCATGGGTGGCATCGTCGGTAAGAACTCCAAACGTGATTTCAACGCTCCGGTGCGGACGACAAAGTATCCTCGGGAAATCCCAACGCTGCCGTGGTATCGATCGACAATCCCGCAGATGTGCATCGCCAGCTTCTTGCCCTTCAGCGCCATTTACATAGAGTTATTCTACATCTTTGCCTCTGTGTGGGGTCACAAGGTGTACACCATTTACAGCGTGCTCTTTGTGGTTTTCATCATCCTCATCCTCGTGACGGCGTTCATGACGATTTCTCTCACATACTTCCAACTCACGGCTGAAGATCACGAATGGTGGTGGCGTTCGCTTCTTTGTGGAGGCAGCACCGCCGTCGCAATCTTTGGCTACTCGTTCTACTACTATCACGTCAGAAGCGACATGACGGGATTCATGCAGAGCTCATACTTTTTCGGTTACATGGGCATTATCTGCTACGGCTGGTTCCTTTTGCTCGGTACCGTCGGGCACAAGGCGAGTCTCGTTTTTGTTCGTCACATTTATCGCGCAATCAAGTGCGATTAGATCCGGCGCTTTCGTCGAGATAGTAACAAGTAGAAAACACTTAGCATCGCGCGCGCGTTAGAGATTTTTACATCCACTTGAGAAATTGTGATACAACAAGTTGAGAGGCAAAGAAAACGAACGCAGCGCGTCGCGAAATCACTTAGATTCCTCGTTCAAGGCTGAGACCGCAGCTAACGCGGAGATGGCGGCGGTTTCGACGCGAAGACGCAGCGCCCCCAAACCCACAGGTCTCGCTCCCGCCCGAACCATCCGCTCAATCTCCTCATCGGTAAAATCACCCTCCGGTCCAATCAGTATCCTACCGGATCTCGCTACATCCGCACCAGCCGCGCGCACGACGTCCCCGATAGGCGGCGCGCCAGCAGCCGCCAAGAGCGTCAAACGCGACGATCCGTCTCGCTCGATTTCTGCGCACAGCTCGGCGACATCCGTCGGCGCATTGACAATCAATCCACACGCTCTCAGGCTCTGTTTACTCGCCGCGTGCGCCACGCGTCCCCATCGACTCTCCCGCCCACTCCCTTCTCCCTTCCCGATCGCCGCCGACCGCTCCGTCAACAGCGGAGTCAGCGTCCTCGCCCCGAGCTCCGCCGCCTTTTCCACCAACCAGTCGCCTCGGCCGCCCTTCAACCCGCCGAACGCTGCCACCACCTCCCAATCCATCCCGCTCCCCAATTCGTCCTCAATCATCGCTTCCACCTCCACCACCGCTTCGTTTCCTTTCGCCGTGGTCTCCATCAGCCGACCGAGACCGAGTCCACCGACGCCATCGCACACCTCGAGCGCGTCGCCCGGTTTGAGCCGCAGCGCGCGCGTCGCGTGTCGGCTCTCCTCTCTCGACAGCGCCACCCGCGCGCCGGCACCGAAGGGTTCGTCGACGTAAAATCTATGCAGAGACGGTGCGTGGAGTCGTTCGCTCGTCGTCGATCCCTCGTCTCCGCCGTCGTCGTCGTCTTCGGTTTTCTTCGCTGCGAGCGCCGACGGGTGGCTCTCGTCGTGCACTTTTTGTTGACGCAAACTCGACGTGTTGAGCGCGTGACGCGACCCCCACGGCGCGAGGCGCCGCGCGCGATGGAGGTCGACGCGTGGGAACGCGCGCGAGGCGACGGCGGTCGCGACGGTGCGGGCGAACGCGCGCGACATTGGTGCTGGTGCGCGGCGGCGAATGGAGTCAAGGCGCGAGTCGAGTGCACTTTTTGTGCTTAGACATTAGTATGGGTAAACAGTGATTCATTCGGAACATTGGTTCGTTATCGATTTACAACTTTAAAAGAACCGACCGGCGAGCACGACGACGGCGACGGCGGCGACGATGGACCCGTTCGCCTGCACGAAATCTACGGCTTGTTGGGCGTGGTTGGTCGCGACGGCGACGGCGACGCCGATGCCGACGCCAAAGAGGAATAAAAAGTATGCCGACCAATCCGGGAGCTCGCGACCGGCGATAAAGGTGCCATGCGGAGGCGGACAGACGAGGTCGCCCCGCTTGAAGCCAGAGCCGAGAAGGGAGAGCTGGAAGCGTGGAATGATTTGTGCGCAAAGCGCAGACTCTTCGACTTCAGCCGTCGCCAGGGCTCTGCGCGCGCTGGCGGTGGTGTAGTGGTCCATGAGCGAGTTGATGATGCCGGTGGTGACGTGTTCGGTGAGGTTGAATTGCGTTGACGGTTCCTCTGGGAATTCGTCGTCGAATTCGCCCGCGAAATCGTGCTCGGACGCCACCCAGGCGCCGTTGAAGCTCTTCATAAACTTGTCGAGAGACTCTAAGAGTTGGAATCTACGGTTCTTTTCTACGATGAGAGCGTCGATTTTCGCTGTCGACGTGAGGTAGTCGCTGACGCGAGCGGCGCACCTGTTCATGCGCTTCTCCGACAGCTTCTCCTTTTCCTCCATGTCTTCGCACATCACCTTACCGTCCGAAGTGCTCAGGCTCGCCTCGTAGTTGCACAACCGCCTCGCCGTCGAGAGTAAACCATCGAGTTCCTCTCTGCCATAGCTCATCGATTCTAGGACGCTCTGCATGTCCGAAACCGTATCGAGCGTCGAAGGCCCGTGCACAAACTGTTCCATCTTGTCCGACATGCGTCCGACAGCCACACCTCCGGCGTTATCGCGCACTTCATCGAACGCGTGTCCGATACCCGTCTTGAGACGAGCCAGCTCTGTTTCCAACATGGTCAAGTCGTTGCCCGATCCACCTTCCTGACGCAACTCTCTCGTCGTCATAATCTTATTCCGCACCTCATCGAACCGCTTCATGATGGTTTCAACCCGCGAAACCATCACCACGCGCTGTTCTTTACATCGCGTCTTCCAAATCCTGTTCACCTCGCGTCGACACTTGGCTTTCGCTTTGATGCGCGTATCCGTCTCTGTGCACAATCCTCTCGCGTGTCGCTTGCACAACTTAATCTCCGTCCGAATCGCCTCGCATACCTCTGCCCGGTACCTACACGCGACGACATCAATTCCCGTAAAGTTGACGGGCGCGTGAAACGGCGCCGTGTTCAGCGGCGGCGGGCACCGCTCGCACTCGTGTTCCGGACAACTCAAGCCTTTGGTGTTGAACACGCCCGACACGTTTACCGTCGGAAGCGCCTCTGCGCGCGCCTCAATCGCACCGACACCTGCGTCATCGTCACAAAACCATTCGTTTTCACCGCGCTCGTCAGTCTCTCTGCGCGTTCGTTCGCCAGTCGCGTCGCATCGTCGGGATAATTAAGCGAATCAAGTCGCTCGATTGCACAATCCAACGTTCCAACTCGTACGCATTTCGACGTTCGCGACGACGTTCGCGCACGCACCAGTCAACGCGACGACGACGAGCGCGCTCATCGTCGTCGTCGCCGCCGTCGCCATCGCGACGCGACCGTTCGTTCGTCGTCCTCGTCGCATCTTTCGTCTCGAACGAACCCCAAATCGGCTCGATTTCAGCCTCTGCAGAGGCGAGTTGTGACGCAGCCTCGATTGTTTTTACAGACGCAAAGACTTTCTTATCATTACAAACGCGCGACACCGAGGAACGAATCCGTGACGCGTGCGCGACGGAGAAAACACAGAGATGACGCGGTCACGCGTCGTCATCGAACATCCCGGGGAACCCCGCGGCGATGGTGACGGTCGTTCCCGAATCGAAGCGTTCCACCTTTTCCGCGTCGGCAGCCGTCGGCTTCTCGCTCGCGCCGGCGTCATCGCCCCCATCACCGTCCCCGTCG
>Ga0181585_10006332_pt1 | contig 10157 bp, 8 predicted proteins | sample 071ome_29_FD_132469 | JGI IMG/M metagenome (GOLD analysis project Ga0181585, IMG submission 132469) | Coastal salt marsh microbial communities from the Groves Creek Marsh, Skidaway Island, Georgia - 071407BT metaG (megahit assembly) | ecosystem: Environmental > Aquatic > Marine > Intertidal zone... | reverse complement strand
CTCATGAACAATATCCGAATGAGAATTACACGCGCATACGAAGAAGTAATGCGAACACAGGTATAGGTTTAAATAGTTTTTTTGAGGGGTTTTTGTGGCTTCAAGTTTTGATCCAAGTGCGATTCTTGCTCAGTTAACGGAAGGGTATATGAAGCTGCCACTAGTGCAGAAAATACTCTTTCCTGTATTACTTATTGCTTCTGTTTCTGGAATTATTTTTGTGTCCAAATGGGCGAACCGCCCTGAATTTGTGACACTGTTTTCTGATCTCGAGCCGGCAGATTCTGCGTCTGTGATAGAGCGCTTAAAAGATTTGAAAGTAAAATATCAGGTAGAAGGTGGTGGTACTATTATTACTATCTCACCGCCTTCAATGGTACATGAGCTGCGCATGACTCTAGCCGGTGAAGGGATAGTACAAGGTGGCAAAGTCGGACTTGAGATATTTGAAGCTTCGAATCTTGGTACAACAAGTTTCCAGGAAAGAGTGAAGTTTACGCGAGCAATTCAGGGAGAGCTAGAGAGAACCATAGAATCGCTTGACGCTGTCCATGCCGCACGTGTTCATATTGCTCAACCAGAGAAAAGTGTATTCGCTAATAAGTCGCAGCAGCCTACAGCATCGGTCATGCTACGTCTGTCTGGCAGAAGCGAGCTGATCTCTCAGCAGATAAAAGGAATAGCTCATCTTGTTGCGGGGAGTGTCGAAGGACTGCTACCAGAAAATGTTACCATTTTGGATGCGAATGGCTCTCTATTGACTACACCAGAAGATGAGACGGGTGATCAGCTACAGATGGAAGCAACCCGTCTTGCATATCAACGTGAGATAGAAAAAGGATTTGTTAGTCGAATTGAGCAAGTTCTCTCAACAGTATTAGGCCCTGGTAAAGCAATCGCGCGAGTCACAGCTGATATGGACTTCACTCAGAGTGAGCGCGAAGAGGAGACGTTTGATCCAGGAGGGAAGGTGCTTCGTTCAGAGCGGACAATGAATGAAGGGACAGGCACATCTCAGAGAGGAGGTGTTCCAGGGATTGTCTCAAATATGTCTAATCCATCGCCTAATACTCTTGATGGTCCAGGAGATAGCTCGAGCTCGCGAAACGAGGAAGTTCGAAACTATGAGGTATCACGCGCTGTCTCCCGAACCCGATCACCACAAGGAACGCTTACTCGACTTTCGGTTGCTGTAGTTGTGGATGGAACATATGACTCAGTAGTTGCAGAGGATGGAACTGAAACAAAAACGTTTCAATCACTTCCAAATCAGATGCTAGAGAAGATAGAGAATATCGTTAAAAGCGCTGTTGGGTATGATTCCGTTCGAGGCGATTCAATCACGGTTGAAAACATAGCCTTTAATGCGCAGAGCGATAGTTTCGTCGAGCAAATGGATGCGAAAGCTACCCAAGACATGATATTTAATGCGATTTTTCGTGCTGGGCCAGTTCTCTTTCTATTCTCTTCTTCTTCATCATCGTACGACCACTTGTGCGGTTTATAATCACTCCAACAGAAGCGGAACTTGACCTTGAGCGTTTATTACCGACCGGATTAAAAGAACTTGAGCAAGAGCTTGACGCTGAACGTTCCAAGGCAGGTAAATTGCCAGAGATTGATCAGTCTGTGGATCTTGAGCAGCTTGAGGAACTTATGGCAGAGAACTCTCGGATTGTAAAAGAGAATCCACATCAGGCGGCACTTCTTATCCGCTACTGGTTAAATGACGGTCGTATCTAAGAGGAATAAGAATGACAACAGCTCAAAACCCCGAGCGTCAAGCAGACTATCAAGAAACGCCTTATGTCGATTCGTCGTGGGAAATGATCGACGAGATTGATGAGAATCCCCACTTTGAGCCACTTGAAATTGCCATTATTGAATCTGATGAGACTCGCTCAGATGCGATGTTTGCCGACTATGGAGTGCAGATCGATCAGCAGAAAAAAATCTTTGCACATAGTGTTACTGGATATGTTGAAGAGGAGAAATCTGTCGAATTGCAGCTGCGTGATGAGATTGATTCCCTAAAGGCAGTAATGGAGCAGAAAGTAGCTGAGGCACATGCAGCTGGCGTTGAGGAAGGCAAGCAGTATGGTCGCGAAGAGGCGATGCAAGAAGAGGTAATCGCTCAAAACAAAAGAAATGAGTCTATTGAAATAGTCCTAAAGGACCTGATACAGCAGTCGGAACGGACTCTACAAGAGCTAGAGAGCGATGCTGTCAAATTTTCTCTTGAGATTGCAAAGAAATTAGTCGGACAAGCAGTTGAGATTAATCCTGAGTATATTATTGAGATTGTGCGTGAGGCTTTATCGAAAGTTGGAAGTGCGCTCATAGAGCGTGTTCGCGTTAGTCCCCAGGACTTCGAGTTTATCGAGATCTTTGGCGTTAGGAAGATGCTCGATGATTCCGATCAGTCGTGGAATTTCGAGTCAGATGAGACCGTTCGTTCAGGTTGTGTGGTTGATACAAGTGCTGGTGAAATTGATTACCAACTAGAAGAGGCATGGCAGAGAATCGCTGAACAAGTGATGCGAGTTGTAAAATGAGCAGTGCATTTCAAAAAGCCTCATCGGTGCTTGACTTCACCAGTGCATGCGAAATGCGCGGAACAGTTACTGATGTAAGGGGTTTAATTATTGAAGGCACTGGGCCTTTTGTTTCCGTTGGTTCTACTGTTGATATTCGCTCCGGTAGTCATCTGATACAGGCGCAAGTGGTTGGCTTCAAAAAAGACCGCATATTGATTATGCCTTATGCAGAGCCCCAAGGTCTTGCTCCGGGCGCAACTATTACTTCCACTGGTCTTGAATCTCACGTTCCAGTGGGACCACATCTTTTAGGGAGAGTTATTGATGGAATGGGACGACCCCTCGATGGGAGGCCATTGGTGCCTGGAGGTGAGGCAGTCCCTATTCTAAGAGATCCTCCGAATCCGGTCTCACGTCGTCGGGTATCGGAGCCTTTCGACCTGGGTGTAAAGGCAATGAACGGATTTCTTACCATGGGAGAGGGACAGAGGACCGGCATCATGGCGGGTTCTGGAGTCGGAAAATCCACGCTCCTTGGGATGATTGCGAAACATTCTAAGAGTGAGGTGAATGTTATTGGTCTTATTGGTGAGCGGGGAAGAGAGGTTCGAGAATTCATAGAGCGAGACCTTGGCGAGGAGGGATTAAAGCGTTCCGTTGTTGTTGTAGCAACGGGTAATGAATCAGCTTTGATGAGAATACGTGCCTCCTTGTATGCAACCGCTCTTGCTGAGTACTTCCGTGATCAGGAGAAGAAGGTAGTTCTCATGCTTGACTCTGTTACACGACTCGCGATGGCTCAGAGAGAGATTGGGCTGGCAATCGGTGAGCCGCCTAGTACGAGAGGTTATACGCCTTCCGTATTTTCTTTACTGCCAAAGTTGCTTGAGCGGGCTGGAACGACAGAAGGTCAGGGCTCTATTACTGCTCTCTACACGGTGCTGGTTGAAGGGGACGATATGAATGAACCCGTCGCAGATGCTGTACGAGGAATTCTAGATGGACATGTCGTGCTCAATCGAGATCTCGCATCCAAGGGGCATTTCCCAGCTATCGATGTGTTACAGAGTATCTCTCGAGTAATGAATGACATTGTTCCATCTCAATTTGTTGATATTGCTTCGGAGGCCCGAGATATTTTAGCTACGTATAAAGATACAGAAGACCTTATCACTATTGGAGCATACAAGGCTGGTCAGAATCCTCGTGTGGATCGAGCGGTTGGTGCTATTGATATGCTGAACAGTTTTCTTCGCCAAAAGCCTGACGAAAGGGTGTCACTTGAAGATGCATGTAAGAATCTTATAACAGTAGTTGAACAGGCGAATAAGAAGGTCAATGAACTCTATCAACGAGCGCAGGCAGAGCAGTCACAGAGTGCTCAGGAAAATGGATAGTGTAACATGCCGAAAAAATTCAAGTTTAGACTGCAGCGCGTTCTAGAGTACCGAAAGTTACTGAAAGATGGACTCCATAAGGCGCTGCTTGAGAAAAATCAGATAGTGAGCGATCTAGAGAAAAAAGAGGAACAGATCCTGCAATCTCTAAGTGAGGCGAAGATTACGTCGCCTGTTACCAGCGGTGAGCTGATGAGCTTACTCGGGAACTATATCACTCGGCTGAGAGGAGAGCTTGCTGTAAATGAAGAAAACTTACTAGTGGCGCGGAGGGATCAGCAAGAGGCTCTCATACAATACAGAGAGGCGGCAAAAGAAGAAGAAGTGCTGAAAAGACTAAAAGAGAAAAAGCTATCAGCATATACGGAGAAATATGAGAAAGAGGAAGCAAGTTTTCTTGATGAGATAGGCACCTTGAAGGGGAATATGCAGTTCGGAGAAAAATGATGAATGCAAAAAAGAAAAAACTGACGCGAGAAGATGCTGCAGAGCTTTACCGAGACCTTCATAAAACCATTGGCAGGATGAAAGAAGGGGGACAAAAAGGCGGCGGTGACGCACAAGTTGCAAAACAGATTGCTCAGGCAATCAGGGAGAGCATGAGAAGAGAGGATGCTACACGAGAGAAGTCTAAAATTATTACGGATGAGTCCTCGGCAGAAAGCATAACTCAACATAACTCCCGTGCCAGTCACAACTCTCGCTTTGCATTCGATCATTCAAGGCCGAATGGAGTTCAGAGTGCAGTGGCGTTAGTCGCCTTCTTCGTTCTTATGAAGATTTCTCTTGCTGCATTTGAGTATGCCGGAGTTTTTAATGTAAGCACAGCTCGTGCCTCTCTGCACCAAGAAGTTGCGCTGAGTTCTGTCCCGGCATTGCCAAGGTACTCAGAAGAGGAACTTTCGGTTTTAAAGCAGCTTGATATTCGACGTGTAGAGCTGCGTGAGCAGGAGTCGCAGATTGAACAGCAGGCTAGAGAGCTTTCGCTTAAAGAGCAGGAATTTGTTGTACGGCTGGCTGAATTGAGGGAGCTTACTGATCAGTTAAAGATATCTCGAGAAAAGAGTGCCGAAAGAAGGAATGGTCAGCTTGAACAGCTATCAAATGTTTATGGTTCAATGGATCCAAAAGAGTCGGCTCAATTAATAGAGCAGCTGGATGTTTCTATTGCGCTGGGCCTGCTTGAAAGAATGCCAGAGAAAAGGATCGGACAGATTTTATCACTTATGAGTGCTGAGCGAGCTTTGACGATCACAAGGATGTTAAGCAGAGGCGAATAAGCTGCCACTTCATGCGATGGTGATAGCGGGTGTTTATAGGCTGATTGCCGTTGGTGGATATCCAAACGGGGCGATTACAGTCAGGGAATTATAAGCATGTAATACCTGCTTATGCTGTTGCAGAAGAACGTAGCAATACGAATCCTTCTTTCTCTTTCTTTGGTAGGTGCCGCTATCATGAAATGGTCTTCTCGATATCATTTGCATGCGAAATGTCGCTATGAGGGTCTGGAAGGAGAGGAAGACTTCTCCACGTACTCGGTGAATTCACCTCTATGAGGCATTAATTGCCCCAATTGAGCGGACAATGTTCTCTTAACTACCTAATATCACATATGTTTATGTTTATCATTTTTTGGCGTACAGATTGCTCCCTATCTCCCAGCTGCAGATGCAGGTGTCTAGAAAGGGATAATTATGCCGAGTCCGATCTTGAAAAATCAGGGGATAGCGATTGAAAACACCCCTCCAGAAAAGCTTTCGCCATCGGCGAATAGACTGGGTCAAGCTGGAGCTGATGGTCTCTTGATGGCACAGTTCTCTCAGTTGCTTGATAAGATCTCGGTAGAACTAGAAAAGACTACAGATTTTAACACTTTACTGGCAAATCAGACTTCGACGTTAGCAAATTCAAAAAATAGTGCTCAAGAAGAAGAGTCCGCAAGATTTCAGCAGCAACAATCAGAAGTGAATACGTTCACAGCAGTCAAGTCTGAATCCGTTCAAAGCTCAGTAAAGCATTCAGATAATTCAGCACAAGAGAACAGCACACAAGAGAACAGCAATCGGACATCGTGCGAGCAAGACGCATCGACTGTTGATAAGACGGAGACAGTAGATGTTGCAGAGCAGGATAATTCAGAAGCAAAAGAAGACGCCAATCACGAGGCGCCCTCCGAGGAGATCCTCATTGAGACGCCAATCCCCGCTTCCTCAGAGAAGAGCGAAGACACAGAGGGAGCTATTCTGGCAGCAGGAGTTCAACTCACCGCTGCTACATCGAACGAGGTCGTCATAGATGAGACGCCGCAACTCCCTGTATCACAGGGTTTGCCATCGCAAACAAAAATTCATGAGAGTCCTGCCGTACAAGAGAATGCTGCGGTGCAAGATGGACTGGTAGAATCCCGCTTTCAGCCAGCTGTAAAGGTTGTAACAGGGGAACCATCAGGTGGTGCTCCAACTCAAAGTGAAAACCCCCAAGGAACGCCCCTGATACCAGAATTTCAATCTGTTACCGGAGAGGAGCTTCAGGTTGTTAAGGAAGTCACCAGTGCTATTCAACAGACTGCACTCAATCAACAGGTACAACAAGGGCAGCCTCGAGGAGAGGATCAGCTTGCAAAACTTGTAGAAGGTCTCCTTCAGGGAAAGAACGGTGAAGAGGCTGGCGCTCAACAAGTTATCTTGTCTCCTACATTTAAGCCGCAGAGTGAACTTTTTTCGTCTCTAGTTCAGTCAAGAATTTTATCAAATCCATCTGAGGCTAGCGTTTTACGAGGAGTTGAGCAGATGTCTAGCTTTACGAATTCAGGTGCTCAGCAAGGGCATAGCCAAACACTTAATGGCCAGGCACATGGCTCTGTAATCAATCTGAAAGCGGACAAGTCAGAGGCAGCAGCAAATAAGGAGTCCATGAAGGAATTATCAAAGGGGCAAGAGCTGAGAACCTTAAAAAAAGTAGAGGAAGCATTACGAGATGTAGCAAAATCACGGGATGGAAAATCAATTTCGTTGCGACTTGATCCACCATCTCTAGGAAGTGTGAGAGTGGAAGTCAGTATTCGAGATGGAGTTTTACATGCGCGTTTAGCAGCTGATAATGCACATGTTAACACCTTACTTCGTGATAAGGGCGCAGAGCTTCAACAAGTTCTTCGGGGACTTGGACTTGATGTAAATAATGTAAACGTTTCTGTTCAGGATGACGGCAGCCAACAAAATGCGAATGCCGATACATTTTCACAACAGCAAGAACAATTTGAGAGAGAATCGCGCGGGGAGACAGATGGATTCTCTGCTCACGACTCTGTTGCAGTAGTTGGTGAGCAGAAGAGCTCACAGATTTCTGACCACTGGGTAGCATAGGGAATAAAGGAAAAATGGCGACAATAAACGGACTAGGACAAGTAGCAGGTGATGCGCTAGGCGGAGCTGCCAGTAAGAAAGATAATCCTGAGATTATCGATCAGACCGAATTTCTTGAGCTTCTGGTAACACAGCTTCAGAACCAAGACCCACTAAATCCGATGCAAAATGAGGAATTTGCAGTACAGCTTGCACAGTTCACCCAGGTTGAGCAGTTAATCGGCATTAATGAAAAACTTGAGTCAGATAAGGGAAGTGACAGTTTTGGGTCACTTGTATCGTATCTTGGCCAAGAGGTATGGCTCGATTCAGATGTCGTCTCAGTATCGAATGGGAATGCGGGAGAGATAGCATTCCAGCTCGGTAATAACGCATCAAACGTACAGGTTGAGCTGGTTGATTCGGCTGGAATTGTTCAGCAAGTATTAAGTTTTGGGCCTCTGTCGAGCGGTTCGCATAGAATTCCTCTCGATGAAGTAACAGCGGCAAATGGCGATTATCAGGCAAGAGTAAAGGCCGTTTCGTCTGGAGGTGGTGAGATTGCCCCTGAAGTATCAGTAGCTGGTATTGTGAATGGATATATTCCAGGTCCGAATCCTACGCTTCTTGTTGGAGATCGAGAGGTTCTGACTTCTGAGATATCTCGAGTTCAGATTCCTAAGTAGTTTTATGTTTTTAAGTAGCCCAAAAGCTAAACGGGCTAGAGAAGAAATTTTGTTGTTTAGTTAGGTTAAAGGAGATTACACGTGAGCATCGTAAACGGACTATTCGCAGGTCGCGCAGGTATTTCAAGTCACGGTTCAGCTATCGCAGCTGTGGGTGATAATATTTCCAACTCGAGTACGATTGGTTACAAAGCAAGTCGTGCCGAGTTCAACGATCTGATTGCTGGAGGTCAAACTGCTGGAAGAACTATAGGTTCGGGTTCTCAGCTTGCAGGTGTGACCAGTAATTTTAGCCAAGGGACGCTCGAATTCACGAGTCGACCACTTGATCTCGCAATTGATGGCAATGGCTTTTTTGTAGTTGCTGATGGACCACAACGCTTCTATACCCGAGCTGGAAATTTCAGAACAGATGAGACTGGTAATCTTGTCGACCAAAATGGATACTCAGTGCTTGGGTTCCCCTCTAATGGAACGGGAGCACTTGCCCCTCTCAATTTGAACACTGCTGCATCGAGCGCAACCACTACATCCGCAGTAACGATTTCTGGGAATCTTGATGCAGGAAGTACAGATGCTATAGTCATAGGCCGCCTAACTGGCACGGCACCAAGTCTCCAAGCAACAAATGCAGGAACGGATGGAACCGCTAATACTCTCACTTTTGCTGACCTGTCTGACGCGGCTGCGTTTCAAACAGCTCTTGATGTGGTAGATTCTCTTGGAGAGGCGCATACCGTAACCGTATTTTTCTTCAAGAATCAGGCAAGTGCTAACTCTTGGACGGCTGCTGCTTACGTTAATAGTGAAGATGTAGATCCGCTTACTTCATTAGAGACTGGAGAGCCAAGATTCCTTGGATCATCAGCAATGACATTCAATGCAGACGGCTCTATTGCCTCAGGGAATACCATTAACGCTACGAATATTCCGTGGAATAATGGATCAACTACAACTGGAGATATCGCTTTTGATTTTGCTCAATTCACACAGTTTGCAGCAAACTCGAATATTAACTCAATTAGCCAAAATGGGCAGGGGGTAGGAGCGGTTACCTCTGTAAGTATCTCTGGGAATGGAGAAATCTTCGCGCTTCTTGATAATGGTGAAAATACCGTTATCGGAACTATTGGTTTAGCAAACTTCGCGAATGAGGAGGGGCTTCAGAGAGTAGGTAGTAACCTCCTTGCACAGTCTAATGATTCAGGAGAGCCGATTCAAGGAAGTCCTAGCAGTGGAACGTTTGGTAATATCCAATCAGGTTCTTTAGAGCTATCAACAACTGATATTGCGACAGAGTTCGTTAAACTGATCACTCTACAAAGGGGATTCCAAGCAAATTCGAGAATTATTACATCAATTGATCAGTTGCTGAATGAAATTATTCAGCTCGCTTAGATCATTTTTACCTCACACCCAGGTGCCGTGGAAGAGATGGGGGTCTCTTCCACGGTATTTCTATATTCTATGAGGATAATTTTCTGAGTTCCTCAAAATTTAGGATGTTACGGATAGTGGTCTTTTGGCGGAAGATCCGTTAGATTTCATCATAATCAATTATTTTTTCTTAGACCCGATTGATTAATAATACAGCTGTTGGTGTACCAGCGGGGATAGAGACGCATGGGAGTTTTTTCAGATCAAGAACTTATTGATGGGGTGGTCAAGGGCGATATTCGAGCGATCGCGCGTTTTATAACGCTTGCTGAGAATCGTGTTCCACGAGCTCGACACCTTTTAACAAAACTCCCAAATCGTAAGAAAAGTGCGCATGTCATAGGGGTTACAGGTTCCCCCGGGGCAGGGAAATCAAGCCTTGTTGATCAGCTTGCCTATGAGTGGGCGTCTGAGGGAAAACGGGTAGCAGTTATAGCGATTGATCCCTCGAGTCCATTCTCTGGTGGTGCGGTATTGGGTGATAGAATACGGATGGTCTCTGCCTTAGCGAAGGATTCTGTATTTGTTCGAAGTATGGCAACTCGAGGAGCGCTTGGGGGTATTAGTCGTGGTACCCATGATGCCTTATTGATTCTGCAAAGTGCGCCTTTTGACGTAATTATCATTGAAACGGTTGGTGTAGGGCAGGCGGAGGTCGATATCGTTCGAAGTGCTGATACGTGTTGCGTAGTATTGGTCCCGGGGATGGGAGATAGTGTGCAGTCACTTAAGGCAGGAATCTTGGAGATAGCG
>Ga0181585_10006329_pt1 | contig 10161 bp, 10 predicted proteins | sample 071ome_29_FD_132469 | JGI IMG/M metagenome (GOLD analysis project Ga0181585, IMG submission 132469) | Coastal salt marsh microbial communities from the Groves Creek Marsh, Skidaway Island, Georgia - 071407BT metaG (megahit assembly) | ecosystem: Environmental > Aquatic > Marine > Intertidal... | reverse complement strand
CAGATAATTTAATTACACTAATCAATGTAACAAAGGAAATAACTATTGCTGGAGTAATAATAAGCTACAAACAAAGATCAGGAAAAAACGGACGTTTTGTAACATTAAATCTATCAGATCATACTGGTATAATTGATGTTTCTATTTTTGATGATGAATTAATATCTAATAGCCGTGATTTACTTTTTAACGGGAGCGTTATTGTTATTAAAGCAAATTTTAGAAATGATGCAAATGGTTCTCGTATTATAAGCCACAAAATTCTAAGCCTAGAAAATTTTTTAGAAACAAAATCTATTAATTTAGATGTCAAAATAGATAATCCACAAATTTTACATGAAATAAAAACCCAAATAAATCATGAAAATTCCGATTATCCTGTAAAATTTAACTTTTTTTATAAATGGCAAGGCAATTTATATGAAGTCAACACTAACCAAACTGTAAGGATAACTAACAATTTAGCTAATAAATTAAGTAAAAATGATATTTAAAGTAGTATTTTTTAAAAAAAACTAACTATATGCTTGATTTATAAATTGTCTTTATTATCAATAATACACTAACTTACAAACATATTAAGGTTATATATTATGAGTAAAGCACAATTAGTAAAAGATGTTGCTAGCAAAACTGGCTACAGCCAAGCACAAGTAAATGACTTCATAAATGCATTTTGTGATGCAGTACAGGATTCAGTTGCAAAAGACGAACCAGTAACAATAGTTGGTTTCGGTACATTCTACTTAACAAGAAGAGAAGCTACTACTGGTAGAAACCCAAGAACTGGTGAGCCAATTCAAATTAAAGCTTCAAACCAACCTAAATTTAGAGCTGGTAAAAGATTTAAAGAATCAGCTAATTCTTAATTAGATTCTTTTATGGGGCAAGATTTGCCCCATAAATTTATTTATTGATATTTTTTTTAATATCGCACCAATTTATATTTTTAAAATCAGCATCTTTAAAAGCATAGTTATTTTTAAGTAAAATTTTTGACATGCTTTTATTATCTATTATCAAATCTCCTTCATAGGAAAATTTTTTTTCTCTTCTTATATTTTTAACTTCGATTACTTTAGATTTCTTTAACAAGGATTTACTAAAATTCTTTGCTAATTTACCCACTTCTTTTGCGCATTTATCTTTACTATATGGTGAGGGAGATCTAACTCCTGCTATTGATATTGTGGCATCTTTTCCGATTAATGGATGTAAATTTGGTATATTAAAAACAGCCCTATCTGCAGATTTTACTTTTACAAACTCCAAACATTTAAGATGTGATGCACTATGAATGCAGCTTTCATTTGCAAGAACTGGCTTTAGGGAAATAATGGTAAGACAGGAAATTGACATGATTTTTTTTAAATTCATATTTACCTGTTAATTTATTAACTTCTCTTATATATGAAATAATTATATATTCAAGGAGCAATGTTTTTTTTTGTAATTTTTTATTACTTTATTTGTTTTTTTAATTAATTACTTCATAATTCAGTTGTTTATGTTTATATTATGGCTTTTAGTTAGAATTATGCAAAAACTTACAATAATAAAGTCAATAATCACCCCACTTAGACTTGATAATATTGACACTGACATGATTATTCCTAAGCAATTTTTAAAAACTATAAAAAGAACAGGATTAGGCAAATATTTATTTCATGAAATGAGATGTGCTGAAGATGGCAATCTAAATAAAGACTTCATCTTAAATAAAGAAAAATACCAAAAATCACAAATTTTAATAGCAGGAAAAAATTTTGGCTGCGGCTCAAGTAGAGAGCACGCTCCATGGGCTTTATCAGATTTTGGCTTTAGGGTTATAATAGCAACATCTTATGCTGATATTTTTTATAGTAACTGCTTTAAAAACTCAATTTTACCAATTACCTTACCTCAAAATCTTATTGATATTATATGGGACTCTATTGCAACTTCTCCAGATTTAGAAGCTGAAATTAATTTAGAAAAACAACATATATTAATTGATAACCAGGAAATAAAATTTGATATAGCTCAATCATTGAAAGATACGCTTATTAATGGCTTAGATGACATAGCAAAAACATTAAAAAATAGTGAGATGATTGCAAATTTTGAATTTAAGCAAGAAAATAACGAACCTTGGCTTTATGAAAATTCAAGCAAAACTGATTGATAAATTTATCGCTAACTCACTAAATGATATTGAATCTCTTTTATTATACGGCCCTGATGCAGGACTTATATCAGAGAGAAAAATTAATATTACTAAGAAGATATTAGGAGAAAATTTTGATGATTTGAATTATACACATATTGAAGCCTCTTCAGTTAAAAAAGACCCATCTATTTTGGATAATGAAATTAATTCTATTTCATTAATGCAGGAAAGAAAATTAATTATTATATCTGGATGCCCTACAAATTTTGGTAAAATTGCTGAAAACTCGTTAAATAATAAAAAATCTGATAATTTTATTATTTTTTTAGCATCTGAATTGTCACCCAGCTCAAATTTAAGAAAATTATTTGAAAATAAAAATAATCTTGCTGCCCTGCCCTGCTATAATGATGATAAATATACTGTTATTAGCTTAATTAAAGAAGCTTTTCCTAATAAGAATTTGGATCATGATGTTATTGAATATATAGCAAATAACATATCAGGAGATAGACAGCTAATTAAAAAGGAAATAGAAAAATTACAAATATATTTTCATGACAAAAAAGAGGTTTCATTTAATGATGTTGTTAATTTATTAGTAGAAAATATAGAAAGTGATTATCAGATATTTGCCAATGAATTTATGAATAAGAACTTTTCTAAAGCAATTATAATATGCGATGATTTACTTGCTTCTGGGGAACAGGAAATTAGCCTTATAAGAGCTTTGAATAATTATGTTAATAAAGTATATTTATTAAAGGCAGAAATTGATTCAGGAGAAAATATGCTCCAAGCATTAAAAAAAATCAAACCTCCTATTTTCTTTAAGCAAAAAGATTTGATAATATCACATGTTAATAGCTGGAGCCTTAATTCTATAAAGGCATTATTAATCAAAATTGATAATTTGGAAAAAACAATAAAGCTTAACAGCATGATTAATGCTTCGAATTTTCTGCGCTTCTTTATATTACTAATGACCGCAAAATGAGAATATTAAATGGTAAATATAAGGGTAAAAAAATCCAAACATTAAATAAAAGCTTCCTACGCCCAACTACGTCTAAAACAAGAGAGGCTATTTTTAATATATTAGAAAATAACGAATATTTTAAAAATATTAATTTTGCTGAAGCTGTTTTTCTGGAAATTTTTTGCGGCTCAGCAATTGTTAGTTTTGAGGCTTATTCAAGAGGGTTTAAGAAAATAATCTTAATTGATAATAATGAAGAAATTAGAGGGTTATTTGATAAAAATATCCAGCTATTTACCCGAGAAGATTTTGATTTTCTTAAATATGATGCATTAAAGCTAAGCCAAACTGCTATGAAAGCAGATATCTGCTTCATGGACCCTCCTTATGATAAGAATTACACTGAGAAAATATTAAAAAACTTACATGAAAATTCTCTAATTAATAAGAATGCGATTATAATTGTAGAGGTTAGAAAGAATACTCCTATTAATTATGGCTTAGAATATGAAATAATTTGCAATAAAACTTATGGAAATTCTCAATTAATATTCTTTTACTATCAGGGAAAAGATTAATTATTATTTTTCTTAAATAAGTCGCCTATATTTTTTAGAGCTGATGGTATAAAAGCAGAAAAAGGGTTTATAATAAGATCCTGCTTCTTATTATTTCCTTTAATAGTAAATTTTGCGGATACTAATCCTTGATTATCTTTTCCTGTTAATATTTTTCCAAATACAGGTATATCACTAATACCAAATAGGTTATTTAGCTTATATGCGGGTATTAAATATCCTTCCATATCAAAATTTTTAGCTTCTCTATCATATTTACCATTTAAGTTTACACCTAGAATATTTCCGTAAAATAGAGAGTTTTTTATCACAATATTTTCTTTATCAAAAGAAAAGTTAGCGCGCCCTTTATCAAAATATATTGCTTCTATATTTACTTTTTTAAAAGGATCTAACTTACTGATTTTCTTAAAAAAACTTTCATTTTCTATTCTAAAATCATTAATTGCAAAAACACCATCATATTCAGATCTTCTAATTTCTGACATCTCTATCTGAGCATCACCGAATTTTAATTTATTTGTTATCTTAAGATTTTTTAATAAAGCTCCTAAATTATTTGTAACAAAATCTATTTGTGATTTATTTTTATAGAGAGAGGATTTTTTTAGGATAAAATGATCATTTTTATTAAAATATGCTTCAATATAAAGCATTTGGCATATTTTACGACAATTAAGATTACCAGAAATTTTAAATAAGCTGTTATTTAAATATAATTTATCAATTAGAATATCTAATTTTAAATTTTTATCTTCTTGTTTTGAGCTTAACTTAAATATTTCATCATCAAGATTTATTCTATCTGATATAATTTTACCTGATAAGATTTTATCATCTAACTCTAAATTGATAGCAAATTTATTTTCATAAAATTTTGCATCATCAAAATTTATTTTATTTAACTTCCCTCTAAAAAACTCAACTTTACCCTGAATATCTGTTTCTTGATTTGTTATAATGATATTATGAAAATTTAGTTTCTCTTTTGTTGCTATAACATCTAATTTTACATTTAGAGGAATATTTGGCGCTTTGATATTTTTTACATATGGTAAGGAGAAATATGCTGCTTGCAAATCCGCATTAATTTTAAAATTATCATTATATTTTTTATCTAAAGTAATTTTAGTGGTAGAATTTTTAGGTATATAATTTTTAATTATACCCTTAGCATCACCAGTAAAATTAATTGCAATATTTTTTATATCAAATGGCTTTATAATTTTTATATTTAAAAACAAATCTCCATCAATCTTAAGAGCATTAAAATTTTCTGTAATTTGATTTAGCTGTTTATTTGAAAGCTTTTCTTCAAGCAGAAATCTTACTAGATTATTTACCCTAATATCATCTATATTACCTTTGATTAGCAATTCTAATGGTTTTATTTTGTAATTAATTTTAGCTGTAAAATCTGAGATAATCTCATTTTCTAATTTAGCTTCATAATTATGGATTTTAATTATTTGATTATCTATCAATATTTTAGCATTAATATCTTTTAGATCCTTGATTTTTTTGGCAAATTTTAAATCACCTTTCTTTAAATTAAACTCTCCGGAAATATCATTTAATTTTTTATTTTTTTTATTAATATCTAGAACTAATGAGAAGGAACCTAAATCTGTGTTGCTTAGAGATTTTTCTAACCATCCTCTTATTTTACTAGCGTAAATTTGCGGCCAAAATAAATATATCTCATTATTTGTAAAATTTGTTCCAGATAACTCAAATTTTAATCTTTCATTAATATGATCATCAATAATTTTAATATTTGAATTTTTTTCATTAGCTGCAATTTTGAGATTTACTTGGTTATTTTTGGCATTGTGAATTATTTCTCCACCTATGTTTATTTCTGGATATGAAATAATTTTTTCATTATATTTGCTCTTAAAATCAGTAATAATAAGATCCGTAATAAATTTTAGATCTTCATTATTTATAATTTTAAGATTTAAATCAATATTTGCAAAATCGAGTTTTTCAGATTGGTATTTTGAAGCAAAAAAGCTTTTTTTGACATTATTTACCATTAAATCACATATCTCTACAACATATTTCTTATTTATTTGACATGAGGATTTGAAATATAGCGAGCTGTCTTTATTTATTTTGTAAGAAAAATTTAAAATTACTTCTTTAGTTTTTCTGTTATCTAAAAAGTTAAATTTTATATGATTAAATTTATGTATGAGATTATTTTGGCTTAACTCTAATTTATGTATATTTACGTTATGTAGGATTGATAATTTAGAAATATCAGAGTTGATTAATTTAGATATATTATTTTGTAGTTCTAATTTGTTAAAATTTTGACTATTAATTTTAGAATCTTCTTTTAATGAGATTGAAAATTTAGGTATATTAATTTTATCAATCAGAATTTTTCCAAGCAGTAAATTTCGTCTACTAATATCTAGGGTTAAGATTGGAACAAAGCTTGAAAAACTTTTATTACTTATTGTTGTTTGTAAAAAATTAATATCAAAAGTAAAGCTTCTTTTATTCCATGCTATTTGGGCTCTTTCTATATTTATATCAAAATCATTACTTAACTGATAATCTAAAAGCCTTACTATTGGGGTAATATCCCTTGGCTTAATAATTATTAAACTGACAAAATAGCTTATAAAAAATATAATTATTAGAATAATTATCAGGATTGGAGTAAATATATTGCCAAATAATCTTTTAATCATTATGTGATTTTTTAAGAATTGCTTGCTTTTTTCTACCCCACTCTCTTTCTTTTATAGATTGCCTTTTATCATGTTTTTTCTTACCAGTAACTAATGCAAGCTCTAATTTTACTATATTTTTATTATTAAAATATAATTTTGTAGCAATTATAGTAAAACCTGTTTTTTGGCTTCTACCAATTAATTTATTAATTTCTGCTCTATGTAAAATTAATTTTCTTAATCTTAAACTATCAACTTGAAAATTATTACTATATTTATAAGGGGCTATATATAAATTTTGAATAAATAGCTCTGAATTTCTTGAGATTACATAGGAATCATTAAAGCTTACCTTGCCTTCTCTTAATGATTTAACTTCAGCACCTTTTAAAGCTATACCCGCTTCATATGTTGCTAAAATATTATATTCATAGCCAGCTTTTTTATTTTGTATAATAATTCGAGAAACTGGCATCTATTTAAATAAGAGAAAGATTTTTTAAGGCGTTACGCACTTTGACTTTTGATGACTCCTCTATATCAGTTAACGGCAATCTAATTTCAGAATCACATAAATTCATTAAGCTTGCCGCATATTTAACCGGCATTGGATTAGTTTCACAAAATAATGCCTCATTAATCTCCGTCAATTTATCAGTTAATTTATTGGCATTTTCTAAATCATTATTAAAAAAATAATTTTGTTGAGCAACACAGATTTCAGGAATTATATTGCTCGTAACGGATATACAGCCTTTTCCACCTGCTTTATTAAACTCTATTGCAGTTGCATCTTCCCCAGAAATTTGAATAAAATCATCCCCAATTTCCTTAGACATTATTTTGGGTAATGATAAATCACCTGTAGCATCCTTTACTCCTACTATACGTGGAAGCAAAGCTAATCTTTTAAATAAATCTACAGAAATATTAACAATAGACCTACCCGGTATGTTATATAATATTATAGGTATATTTGTATTATCATGTATTAATTTAAAATGCTCATATAAGCCTTGTTGTGATGGCTTATTATAATATGGTGTTACTATCAAAGCTGCGTCAGATTTTATTTCTTCTGCATATTTAGTTAATGATAATGCCTCTTCAGTTGAGTTAGAACCTGTTCCAGCAATTACTTGTATTTTATGGTCTACAATATCTAAACATATTTTTAAAAGATAATTATGTTCATCATGTGATAAAGTAGGTGATTCTCCTGTCGTGCCAGCAATTACCACTCCTGATACACCAGCTTTTATTTGCTTTTCAAGAAGCTTTTCAAGAGATTTAACGTCAATTTTACCGTTTTTAAATGGTGTAATTAGTGCTGTATATAAGCCTTTAAACATAAATATAAGTAACCAAAGTTATTCTTATATCATTAAGCTTTTTTGTAAAAAACTCAATATATTTATCGTTGAATATAATAGATATATATTTATTTATTAATGCATAACCTTAAAGGAAAAATATTATCAAATGGAATTAGCAGATATTATCATTTTATCCTTTTTATTTTTTGGCGCAATTATTGGCGCCGGAAGAGGTTTAAGCGGAGAAATATTATCAATTATTAAGCTGATAATTACGGCAATAATATGTATTTTTGCTGTGGATATGATTGAAAAAAACCTTGATATTAATATTTTCAAATTTGGTTATGCTATATTTGGAACTTTTATTTCTATATATATATTTACAGGCTTTTTTATAGGGATAATTCTCTTTCCGATGGTAAGTTTTTTAAGAATAATCACTCCTGTTATAGTAGATAAAACATTAGGATTTATAATTTCTCTATTTAAAAATATTGTAATTCTGATAATAGCATCTGCATTAATTTTAAAAATAAATTATGGCCTTACTCCTAATTTGTTAATCGATAGCGTTATTTTTAAACAAATTAAAGATTACAAATTTAATTTTTCTGACTTAACAAAAAACATTAAAAATTACAACCCTCTTAATTATAAAAATATAAAGGACAAAAAAGCAAATAAGGAAGGTAAAGAAGAACCTGATAAAGCATCCTCTACTCAAGAATCATCCCCGTTAGGAAATAAGGTAAATGAGATATTTGATGTAATAGATAAATATAAGAAGTTAAAAGAATTTAATGTAGAAGAAAATAAAAATACAATAACTGATATGGAGCAATTAATTGATGAATTAAATAGTGAGTAAAAACCTTGTTAATTAAGATAAAATTGCTATTTTTATGAAAAAAATTATATGGATTCTTTAGATTTACAATTTGATCAATTACATGAAGAATGTGGTGTTTTTGGAATTTACGGTTCTGACGAAGCAGCAGTTTTATCTGCCTTAGGACTTCACGCTTTACAACATAGAGGTCAAGAAGCCGCTGGAATTGTTAGTTGTAAAAAACAAGATTTTTATTGCCATCATGATAATGGACATGTTGGTGATATATTTAACGATGCTAAAATTACGAAAAAATTACCTGGCGACATTGCAATAGGACATGTTAGATATTCTACAGCTGGAAAGAAAAACACCAATAATAGCCAGCCAATTTTTGCTGAGTTATCATTTGGAGGACTTGCAATTGCCCATAATGGTAATATTACAAACGCCTTAACCTTAAAAAACCAACTTATCAATGAAGGCGCTATATTTAACTCGATAATGGATACTGAAGTGATTTTACATTTAATTGCAAAAAGTAAAATCAACAATATTGAAGGGAAAATTATTGACGCCCTTAACAAAATTAAAGGAGCTTATTCATTAGCTTTTCTTTGCAATGAATCTTTAATCGCAGTTAGAGACCCATCTGGAATTAGGCCTTTAATTTTAGGTAAATTAAATGACTCATATATAGTAGCTTCTGAATCATGTGCTCTTGATATTATTGGAGCTAATTTTATCAGGGATATCAAGCCAGGAGAAATGATTATAATAAATCAAGATGGCCTAAACTCATATAGTCCTTTTCAAAAAGCCAAAAGTAAGTTCTGCATTTTTGAATATATTTATTTTGCAAGACCTGATAGCATAATAGATAGCAAATCTGTATATGGGGTGAGAAAAAACATAGGTAAAATTTTATCCGAAGAAAATCCAGTTGATGCAGATATAGTAGTTCCTGTACCAGATTCTGGAGTACCGGCTGCTATGGGATATTCTGAACATTCCAAAATCCCGTTTGAATATGGCATAATAAGAAATCATTATGTTGGCAGAACATTTATCGAGCCTACAGATAACATAAGGAATTTTGGTGTAAAATTAAAACATAATGCCAATAAATCCGTAATTGAAGGAAAAAAGGTTGTGTTAGTTGACGACTCTATTGTTAGAGGAACCACATCAAAAAAAATAGTAGATATGCTCAAATCTTGTGGAGCAAAAGAAATTCATATGAGAATATCAAGCCCTCCAACCACACATTCATGTTTTTATGGCGTTGATACACCTGATAGAAAGCAGTTGTTAGCAGCAAATCATAACATAGAAGAGATAGCAAATTTAATAGGAGTTGATTCTTTATCTTATATCTCTCTTGATGGCTTATATAAAGCATTAGGATACTCAAAAAGAGACTCTTCAGAACCTCAATATTGTGATGCCTGCTTTTCTGGTGATTATCCAATAGAATTAGAAGATAAAAACCAAGATTTACTACCTCTTTTAGATAAATTAAAATGACCAATAATAACATAAATCATATTAGCTCAACTAATAATAAAATATCTTGTGACGGAAGCCAAAAATCTTCCAAACATCCAAGAATTTACCTTT